>Ga0315280_10007354_pt1 | contig 14826 bp, 17 predicted proteins | sample YL17G06_40_MG_FD_203697 | JGI IMG/M metagenome (GOLD analysis project Ga0315280, IMG submission 203697) | Sediment microbial communities from Yellowstone Lake, YNP, Wyoming, USA - YL17G06_40 | ecosystem: Environmental > Aquatic > Freshwater > Lake > Sediment | place: USA: Wyoming | collected...
ACATCGAGCGGGCGCGGGGCGCGGTGGCTGAGCGCCAGCGCGAATCGGAAGAGCTGCTTCACCGGGGGATGGCGGCGTTCAACCGTGGTGACAGCGAAACCGCACGCGAGCTGCTGATGTCGGTGGTGGAGCGCAGCGGGCCGCACGACGTGGCGCTGGCCTACCTCGATCGGCTCGATCGGCTCGAGCTGGTAGCCGCCCAGATGGAGACGGTCAATGGCGGGGCCGCGCCCGCCGTCCCGACCGTTGCCGTCAGCCGCCGCGCCCCTGGTGGGCGCACGCCGCGCCGCCGGTGGGTGCTGGTGACCCTGCTCCTCGCTGCGGGTGGCTTCGGCGGGTTCTACGTGGCCGCTTCCTGGGAGCGCCTGGAGCCGGTGTTGTCGCGCGGCGGTCCCTGGAGCCAGATGCCGGCGTCCGGCGCGCTGCAGCTCCCCGAGGAACCGCTTCCCGTGCCACGTCCTGCCGAGATCGCGCTCTCACGCGCCCGGGCGCAGTTCCTCGCCGGGCATCTGAAAGACGCGACGCGCCAGCTCGAGGCGATTTCGGTCGGCGATCCGCTCCAGCGCGAGGCCACGGCCCTGCGCGTGGAGATCCAGCGCGCGCTGCTGGCGGCCGTCGCCGGCACTTCGGCCGTTCCGGCCGCGCGGCCCGCCGGCACCTCGGCCGCCCCGCCCTCCCGCGCGGCTCCGCGCGAGCGTCGAGACCGATGAAGTGTCCCAAGTGCGGTTACATCGGCTTCGAAACGAGCGACCGGTGTCGCAACTGCGGGTACGACTTCTCGCTGCTGCTCGACGAGGGCGCGCCGCCGGAGTGGTCGTTCCGGGAGGACGAGCCCCTCGGACCGCTGGCCGACCTGTCGCTCGACGAGGTACAGGCGCCGCAGGGCCGCGGGAAAAAGCCGCCGGCCGGCAGCGACCTGGACCGCGCCATCGGGTCTCCTGACCGCGACGCGGAGCTGCCGCTGTTCAGCCGGGGCGTGCCGGCCGACGACCTGCCGCTCATCACTCCCGCCCCGGTGCCGCGTCCTCCGCTCGCCGTCCGGCGCGCGACCCCGCAAATGCCGAAGGTGCGGGGGCAGGTGACGCCGCCGGAACTCCTCGAGCCGGAACTCGCGCTCGAGCCGCCCACCGTCCCGGTCCCGTACGTGCCGATCAGCGAGGCGGCGGAGGCCGCACGTGCCGGGCGGCGCGTGCTCGCGGCCCTCGTAGACCTCGTGATCCTCGGCGGGCTGGACGCGGCCGTGGTGTACTTCACCCTGCGGCTGTGCCGCCTGGCCCCGGCTGAGATCCTGCTGCTCCCGGTCGGGCCACTTGTCGCCTTCTTCCTGCTGCTCGACGGCGGCTACCTCGTCGCCTTCACGACGGCCGGCGGGCAGACGATCGGGAAGATGGCCGCGGGCATCCGGATCGTGGGCGCCAGCGATGGTCCCGTCTCCTTCGGTCAGGCCGTGGTACGCACGGTCGCTTACCTCGGTTCGGCGCTGCCGGTCGGCCTCGGGTTCGTCCCGGCAGTCGTCGGCCATGCCCGCCGCGCGCTGCACGACCGGCTCGCGGGCACGCGGGTGATCACCGTCTCCGCAGAGTAGGCGGGGGACGCCGGCGGCCGGCGCCCTTCTGCGGCTTGTCCGCCATGCCTGAGCTATGGGCTCACACTCCACCTCGGCCGTCACGCGCCTGGCGGTGTTTCTCGCCTCGTTCGGGTACGTGGGATACTTCCCGGTGGTGCCTGGGACGGCCGGCTCGGCGGCGGGGCTGGCGCTGTTCGCCCTGCTGCACTGGACCGGCGTGCCGCTTCTCGATCTCGCTGTCGCGGTCGTGCTTTGCGCGGTCGGCGTCTGGAGCGGAACGATCGCGGAGCGGCACTACGCGCGCGACGATCCGGGTCAGGTCGTGATGGACGAGGTCGTCGGCATGCTCGTCACGCTCCTGTTCCTGCCCTTCTCGTGGCGTCTCGCGGTCGCCGGGTTCCTGGTGTTTCGCGTGCTCGACGTGATCAAGCCGTATCCCGCGTCCCGGTTCGACAACCTCGCCGGGGGTCTCGGCATCATGGGTGACGACGTGGCCTCGGCGATCTACGCCAACCTGCTGCTGCGCGCGGTGGTTTGGACGGCGCCGGGATGGCTGCGGTGAGCGACCGGCGGGGCGGACCAGCCGTGCTGCGCGCGGAGATCATCGCGGTGGGCAGCGAGATGCTCACGCCGACGCGCGTCGACACGAACTCGCTGTTCATCACCGAGCAGCTCAACGAGGTCGGCGTCGAGCTTTGGGCGAAAGCCGTCGTGGGAGACGACCGCGACGACCTGCGCGCCGTCTTCGCGCGGGCCCTCGAGCGCTCGGACCTTGTGGTCGTCACCGGCGGTCTCGGTCCGACCCAAGACGACATCACGCGCGACGTGGTGGCCGAGGTGCTCGGGCTCCCGCTCGAAGAGGACGAGGAAGCGGCGGAACGGATCCGGCAGCGCTTCGCGGCGCGGGGACTCCGCATGCCGGAGATCAACCGGCGCCAGGCGCTGGTGCCGCGCGGCGCCGTGGCGCTCGCGAACCAGAAGGGGACGGCGCCGGGCCTCTGGATCGAGCACGACGGCCGGCGGATCGCGCTGCTGCCTGGTCCGCCGCGCGAGATGAAGCCGCTCTTCGAGCGCGTGGCGCGGGAGTACCTGGCGCCGGTCGCGCGCGGCGCGCGCCTGTACCGGCGCGTGCTGAAGATCACCGGCAGGACCGAGTCGCACGTCGAGGAGATCGCGCACCCGGTCTACTCCCGCTGGCTGGAGGGCCCGAACCGGATCTCGACCACGATCCTGGCCGTCCCCGGGCAGATCGAGCTGCACCTCACCACGCGTGCGAGCGATGCGGCCGGCGCCGGCGCCGTGCTGGCCCGGGCGACCGGCGAGCTGGCGGCGGCCCTCGGCGCCGACCTCTTCAGTACCGATGGCGGGACCATGGAGCAGGTCGTCGGCGATCTGCTGCGCGAGCGTCACCTCTGGATCGCGCTGGCCGAATCCTGCACCGGCGGTCTCGCCACCTCGCGCCTTACCGACGTGCCGGGCAGCTCCGAGTACGTCGAGCGGAGCGTCGTCTGCTACAGCAACCGGGCAAAGACCGACCTGCTCGGCGTTCCAGCCTCGTTGATTGTGGAGCACGGCGCGGTGAGCGAGCCGGTCGGTCTCGCGATGGCCACCGGCATCCGCGAGCGGGCGGACGTCGATATCGGCGTGGGCATCACCGGCATCGCGGGCCCGACGGGCGGCAGCGACCGGAAACCGGTCGGCACCGTGGTGATCGCGATGGCGTGGCGCGGCGGCAGCCGGGTGCGGACGATGTGGTTTCCCGGGGGACGCGAGCAGGTGAAGTTCTTCGCGTCGCAGGCGGCGTTGGACATGGTCCGGCGGTGGCTGATCGGGCCTGACGCGTAGCGCAGGACCGAGTGGAGGCGTGGTGCGCCTGTTCGTTGCCGTCGACATCGACCCGACGGTCCGGGCGGCGGTCGGCGCCGTGACCCGCCGCCTCGCGCGTGAGTTCGAGAGCAGCACAGGCCGAAGACCCGGCACCGACGTCACTTGGGTCAAGCCGGAGAACATGCACCTGACGCTGCATTTCCTCGGCGAGGTGGACCAGGATCGGGCCGCCGGCCTGCAGCGGACGCTGGAGGCGCCCTTTGCCATGCCCGCCTTCTGCCTGGATTTCGACGGCGTCGGTCTGTTTCCACCCTCGGGGCCGCCACGTGTCGTCTGGCTGGGGATCACGCGCGGCGCCGACCGGCTGGTGGCGCTCCACGCCGAAGTCGGTGCGCGACTGGCGGGACTCGGGTTCGCGCTCGAGAGCCGCCCCTATCAGCCGCACCTGACGCTGGCCCGCTTCAGGCGTCCGGGGAACCCTCAGCTGCGGGAGTTGATCGGGCAGGTCTCGGCGGCAGGGATTGGCCGCTCGCGGGTCGATCACGTGACGCTCTACGAGAGCCGCCTGTCGCCGAGAGGACCGACTTATGCCGAGCTGGCACGGAGCATGCTCGTGGCCGCCCGCCCGTAGCGCGCGGCCACGGTGCCTGAAGGACAATCCCATGAGTGTCGCGCTCGTGCTCGCCGCCTACCTGGTCGGATCCATCCCCTTCGCGTTCCTCTTCGTCCGGCACGTGAGCGGGGTCGACATCCGCCGGACGGGCAGCGGCAACATCGGGACGGCTAACGTGTTGCGCACGACCGACCTCGGCACCGCGCTGTCGGTGTTCGTGCTCGATGTCGCCAAAGGGGCCGGCATGGTCCTGCTCGCCGAGCGGCTGGCCGGCGGGGCCGTTCCCGCCATCGCCGGCGTGGCCGCCGTTGTCGGCCACAGCTGTCCGATCTGGCTGGGTTTCCGCGGTGGGAAGGGCGTGGCGACCTCCTGCGGCGTCCTCGCGGTTCTCGCGCCGCTGGCCACCGCGCTGGCGGTCGTCGTGTTCATCGTCACCGTGACGCTCACCCGCTTCATCTCGCTTGGGTCGATCGCCGCCACGATCCTTTCGACGCCTCTGGCGTACTGGACGGGCACCCCGGTCGATACCGTCATCGCGGCCATGGCCATCTCGGTCATCGTCGTCGTACGTCATCGGGCCAATGTCGGGCGGCTGTGGGCGGGGACCGAGCGACGGCTGGGCGGGCGCGCGGAACACGGGGGGCAACAGGCATGACCACGGTTGCGGTGCTCGGGGGGGGCAGTTGGGGGACCGCGCTCGCGGTGCACCTGGCGCGTGTCGGTCACGCCGTACGCCTCTGGGCGCGTGAGCCAGAGCTGGTGGCGGACATGATCGCGCGGCGGGTCAACGACGTCTTCCTCCCCGGCGTCATGCTGCCCCCGTCGGTGGAGCCGTGCGGCGCGATGCCGGACGCGCTCGCCGGTGCCGACCTGGTCGTCGCGGTCGCTCCCTCGCACGGGTCGCGTCTCGTGCTGCGCGCCGCCGCGCCGTTCATCGAACGGCGCGGCACGATCATCAGCGCGACCAAGGGTCTCGAGGTGGACACGCTGATGCGCAACTCCCAGGTCATCGCGCAGGAGGTCGGCGGGAACCGTCCCATCGTCGTGCTCTCCGGGCCGAGCTTCGCGGCCGAAGTCGCGCGCCAGATGCCGACCGCCGTCTCGGTGGCGTCCTGTGATCAGGCCGCTGCCGAACGGGTCCAGGCGGAGTTCCGCGCCCGCTACTTCCGGCTCTACACGACCGACGACGTCGTGGGGGTGGAGGTAGGAGCCGCGCTGAAGAACGTGATCGCGATCGCGGCCGGCGTCGTCGACGGCCTCGGCCTCGGCCAGAACGCGCTGGCCGCACTCATCACGCGCGGCCTCGCGGAGATCTCGCGGCTGGCTGGCGCCCTGGGCGGCCGGCGCGAGACGCTGGCCGGGCTCGCCGGTCTGGGCGACCTCGTGCTCACCTGCACGGGCAGCCTCAGCCGCAACCGTCATGTCGGCATCGAGCTCGGCCGCGGCCGCTCGCTCGACGAGATTCTGGGCGGGATGCAGATGGTGGCCGAAGGGGTGAAGACCACCGGCGCGGCCCTCGAGCTCGGGGCGCGGCACGGCGTCGAGCTGCCGATCGCCGCCCAGATGGCCGAAGTGCTCGGCGGCCGCAAGGATCCGCGTGTGGCGGTCGAGGAGCTGATGCTCCGGCCGCAACGGGTCGAGTCCGACCCGCGATGATAGAATGACTGGGTGGGGTTCTTCGACCGTCTCCGCCAGAGCCTCTCGCGCACCAAGCAGCAGATCGTCGAGCGATTCGAGGAGATCGTCCAGCGGGCGGACGGGCCCGCGGAGCGCACGCGGGCGCTCGACGTCGAGACGATTGAGGCGCTGGAGGAGCTGCTGATCTCGGCCGACGTCGGCGTGGCGGCGAGCGACCGCATCGTGGCGGCCGTCGCCGGGCGCGTGCGGCGAGGCGAGAGCCTGCGCGACTTGGTCAAGGACGAGATCCTGAAGATCTTCGACGCGGTGTCGGCGCCCGGCCCCGATGGTGGCTTGCCGCGCGTCGTCCTCGTCGTTGGCGTGAACGGCACGGGCAAGACCACGACCGTCGGCAAGCTGGCCAACCTGGTGAAGGCCGCCGGCGCCCGGCCGCTCATCTGCGCGGCCGACACGTTCCGCGCCGCCGCCGTCGAGCAGCTCGAGATCTGGGCGACCCGCGCGGGCGTCGACATCATCCGCGCCCCGCAGGGCGCCGACCCCGCCGCCGTCGTCTACGACGCGATCGCGTCGGGCAAGGCCCGGGGCCGCGACCCGATCATCGTCGACACCGCCGGCCGCCTGCACACGCGTGTCAACCTGATGAACGAGCTGGAGAAGATCCGGCGCATCGCGGCGCGTGAGGTGGACGGTGCCCCGCACGAAGTTCTGCTCGTCCTCGACGCCACGGTCGGCCAGAACGGGCTCGTGCAGGCGCGGGAGTTCATGAGCGCGGCAGGCGTGAACGGGATCGTGCTCGCGAAGCTGGACGGGACCGCGAAGGGCGGCATCGCGGTCGCGATCGCGAACGACCTGAAGCTGCCCATCCGGTACGTTGGCGTCGGCGAAGCCATCGACGATCTGCTGCCGTTCTCGCCGCGCGAGTACGTCGACGCGCTCTTCGAAGAGAAGTGGTGACCGATCTCGACTACATGACACTGGCGCTCCACCTCGCCGAGCAGGGACGCGGCCGCACGAGCCCGAACCCGAAGGTTGGGGCCCTGATCGTGGCTGCCGACGCCACGGTGGTCGGTGCGGGGTACCATGCGCGCGCTGGAGAGGCGCACGCGGAGGTGCGCGCGCTCGAGGCGGCGGGCCGGGCGGCCACGGGCGCGACGCTGTACAGTACCCTCGAGCCCTGCTGCCACGTCGGCCGCACGGGGCCGTGCGTGGAGCGGATCCACGCGGCCGGGATCCGGCGCGTTGTCGCCGCGATGCAGGACCCGAACCCCGTCGTGTCCGGCCGCGGCTTCCAGTACCTGCGCGCCCACGGCATCGAGGTGACCGTCGGGCCCGGCCGGAGCGCGGCCGCCAGGATGAACCGCGAGTTCCTGACGTTCGTCAGCAAGCGTCGGCCGTTCGTCATCGCCAAGATCGCGTCGAGCGTCGACGGCTGCATCGCGGCGGCGCCCGGCGAACGCACGCGCCTGACCGGCACGGCTGCGAATCGCCGGGTGCAGGCCCTGCGCGCGGAAGTGGACGCAATCGGCGTTGGATCGGGAACTGTGCTCGCCGACGATCCGCTGCTGACGGCGCGCGAGGTCTACCGCGACCGCCCGCTGACGCGCGTCGTCTTCGATCGGCGCCTGAGAACGCCCCCGTCGTCCCGGCTGTTCTCGACGCTGGAGGCTGGACCGGTCATAATCATGACGGCGGCCTCGAGCGCGGCAGGTCAGCCGGAGCGCGCGGCCGCGCTGGCGCGCGCCGGTGCGCGTCTCGAGGTGGTCGGCGGACCACTGGCTGCCGCCGTTGCCCGCCTCGCTGCCTGGGAGATCACCTCGCTCGTCATCGAAGGGGGCGCAACCCTGATGTCGGCCGCGTGGGAGGCCGATATCATCGATTACCTGCAATTGTACGTGACTCCGGCGGTGCTCGGTTCCCAAGGCGTCCGGCTGTTTCACGAGGGCGGGCTCTCGACAACGGCGCTCTTCGAGGCCCGCGCCGAGGTTCACGGCGCCGATGTCCTGATAGAGGGTTATGTTCACCGGCCTGATTGAAGCAGTGGGAGAGATCATCGAGGTCAAGCCGCTGAGCACGGGATTCCGGCTCCGCGTCGGCAGCGAGATGGCCAACGAGATGATGGCGGGCGACAGCCTGGCGGTGAGCGGCGTCTGCCTGACCGTCATCATGGCAGGGGCCGGAGAGGTCCACACCGACATCGGCCCCGAGACGGCGCGGGTGACCACGCTCGGCGGCGTCAAGCGCGGGACGCTCGTCAACCTGGAACGGCCGATGCGGGCCGATGCGCGCTTTGGCGGCCACTTCGTGCAGGGGCACGTGGACGCGATGGGAACGGTCGAGGAGATCCGGCCGGAGGCCGACTTCTACTGGCTCACGATCTCGTTTCCGTCGCTGCTGAACCCGTACATCATCCACCGGGGATCAATCGCGGTGGACGGGGTCAGCCTCACCGTCGCGGGACTGGGCGACGAGCGCCTCGACGTGCAGATCATTCCCTACACCTGGTCGCACACGAGTTACCGCGGGCTGCGCGAGCGCGACCGCGTCAACATCGAATGTGACATGATCGGGAAGTACGTCGTGCGGGCGGCCGAGCTGGCCGGGTATGGTCAGGCGCAGAAGGTCCGCCCGGTCCAGCACTGACCAGGCCGCCGAATACCGGCAGGGGACCTCTCCGGCGGCCTGCTCGTCCGGCCGTCGGTTGCTCCGGCATCATCATGTAGACCTCACCATGGGTGCGCCGCTCGTGATTGCCAAGGGCGCCCGCCGGCGCCTCAGCCCGTTTGCCCGCATCGAGGACGCGATCGAGGCGATCCGTCAGGGCCGCATGGTCATCCTCGTCGATGACGAGGATCGCGAAAACGAGGGAGACCTGACGATCGCGGCCGAGAAGATCACGCCCGAGGCGATCAATTTCATGGCCCGGTACGGCCGCGGCCTCATCTGCATGCCCATGACTGCGGAGCGGCTCGACGAGCTCGAGATCCCGCTCATGGTCAACCAGAACACGGCGCGGTTCGACACGGCCTTTTGCGTCTCGATCGAGGCGAAGGGGCGGACGAGCACTGGGATTTCGGCGGCCGACCGGGCGCAGACGGCGCTCGCGGCGATCGACCCAGCCACCCGGCCGTCCGATCTGGCGCGCCCCGGACACATGTTCCCGCTCCGCGCAAGACCCGGCGGCGTCCTCGTGCGTGCCGGCCAGACCGAAGGCGCGGTGGACCTCGCGCGCATCGCCGGCCTCTATCCGGCCGGCGTCATCTGCGAGATCATGAACGACGACGGCACCATGGCGCGGGTCCCCCAGCTCACGCGCTTCGCCCGGCGTCACGAGTTGCTCATGGTCACCGTCGCCGACCTGATCAAGTACCGGATGCGGACCGAGCGCCTGGTGCGAAAGGTCGCCTCGGCGGCGCTCCCGACCGGGCGCGGGCCGTTTCGCGTGTTCGCCTACGAGAGTCTGATCGACAGCGAGACGCACATCGCGCTGGTCCGCGGGGATCTGGGGACCGGGAAGAACGTCCTCGTCCGGGTCCACTCGCGGTGCCTGACGGGCGACGTGTTTCACTCGGCCCGGTGCGATTGCGGCGCCCAGCTCGAAGCCGCCATGCGGCGCGTCGCCGAGGAGGACCGGGGCGTGCTGCTCTACCTGAACCAGGAGGGCCGCGGCATCGGGCTGGCCAACAAGATCCGGGCCTACGAGCTCCAGGACCAGGGGCTGGACACCGTCGAGGCCAACGAACGGCTCGGCTTCAAGGCCGATCAGCGCGACTACGGCATCGGCGCGCAGATCCTGATCGATCTCGGCGTGCGCACCATGCGACTGCTCACGAACAACCCCCGCAAGTTCGTCGGCCTGGAAGGCTACGGCCTGTCGGTCGTCGAGCAGCTGCCGCTCGAAGTCCCGGCCTCGGACTTCACCCGCCGGTACCTGAAGACCAAGAAGGACAAGCTCGGGCACAAGCTGTCATCGGTTTAGAGCGGCCGGCCCCCGGCGCGGCACCGGTCACGTGACCGCCGCCTCCCAGGCGGATGCCGGGCGGACGCCGGGCGGACTCGTTGACAGAACGGCCGAGGCGCGAGTACGATAACAGTTTGCTTCTGAGTGGGTTACGGACGCGGACCGGGGCCGCGCCCGGCGGCCCGCCGCCTGGGGCCCGGGGCGCGGTCTGGGCGTCGGATCGCGCTCGGTGCGTTCATGTTCGAATCCCTGAGTGCCCGTCTGCAGGACGTCTTCCGCTCGCTTCGCGGCGAGGCGCGGCTCACCGAGGCCACCATCGACTCGGCGCTGCGCGAGATGCGGCTGGCCCTGCTCGAGGCGGACGTCAACTTCAAGGTCGTCAGGGCCTTCATCGACCGCGTGCGTCTTCGCGCGCTCGACCAGGACGTGCTGCGCAGCCTGACGCCGGCCCAACAGGTCGTGCGGATCGTGCGCGACGAGATGATTGCGCTGTTCGGGGATGCGGGTGGCGGGCTGCAGGCGACGACGCGCTCGCCGCGCGTCATCCTGCTGCTCGGGTTGCAGGGGTCGGGCAAGACCACGACGGCCGCCAAGCTCGGCACGTGGCTCGTGCGCCAGGGACGGCATCCGATGCTCGTATCGACCGATGTGCGCCGGCCCGCCGCGATCGAGCAGCTCAACGTCCTTGGCCGGACGGCCTCGCTGCGCGTCCACGATCCCACCGGCAACCTGGACCCGGTCCGGCGCGCGACGAGCGCGCTGGCCGACGCCCGGAACCTGGGGTTCGACCTCGTCATCGTGGACACCGCGGGCCGCCTGCACATCGACGACGAGCTGATGGATGAGCTGCAGGCGATCAAGCAGGCGGTCGAACCATCCGACCTGCTCTACGTCGCGGACGCGATGACCGGCCAGGACGCGATCAAGAGCGCGGGCGAGTTCAACCGGCGCGTCGGCGTGACCGGCGTCGTGCTGACCAAGCTGGACGGCGATGCGCGTGGCGGCGCCGCCCTGTCGGTGGTGGCTGTCGTTGGGGTGCCGATCGCCTTCGTCGGCAGCGGCGAGCGGCTCGAGGACCTCGAGCCCTTCCACGCCGATCGCCTCGTCTCGCGGCTGCTCGGCATGGGCGACGTGCTGTCGCTCATCGAGAAGGCGGAGCAGGCGATCGACCGGGAAGAGGCCGAGCGGCTCGAGGAGAAGCTCCGCCTCGACGAGTTCACGCTCGAGGACTTCCGCACCCAGTTGCGCACGATCCGCAAGATGGGCCCGCTTGAGCACATCGTTGGGATGCTCCCCGGGTTGGGGAGCGTGAAACAGCTCGCCGAGAACACGCCGGACGAGAAGCAGCTCGCCCGGATCGAGGCGATCATCTGTTCGATGACGCCCGAGGAGCGCCGGCACTCCCGGATGATCAACGGCAGCCGCCGCAAGCGCGTGGCCCGCGGCAGCGGCACCACTGTCGAGCAAGTGAACCAGTTGCTGCGGCAGTTCGGCGAGATGCGGAAGATGTTGAAGGTGCTCGGCGGGCTGAGCGGCGGGCCGCGCGGCGCGATGAAGAAGCTGCGGCGCGCGAAGGGGATGTTGAGGAGCCGCGGGCTCTGAGTGAGGCACAGGAAAAGAGGACCTGCATGCTAGTGATTCGATTGAGCCGGACGGGATCCAAGAAGCGGCCGTACTTCCGCGTCGTGGTCGCTGATTCGACCAGGGCGCGCGACAGCCGGTTAGTGGAGATCCTCGGTCACTACCACCCGCGCAGCAAGCCCGCGGTGGTCGACGTCAACCAGGAACGCCTCGCGCACTGGCTGAAGGCTGGCGCCCGCCCGAGCGACACCGTGCGGACGCTGCTGGCAGGGCACGTGACCAGCCAGCCGGCGGCCGGGACGCCGGCGCAGGTGGTTGCCCCGGCGGCGGAGACGCCCGCGCAGTGAGCCACGCCCGCGACGTCGTCGAGGTCGTGGCCCGCTCGCTCGCCGACGAGCCGGACCAGGTGCAGGTCACCGAGACCGATCACCGCGGGACGAGGGTGATCGAGCTGTTTCTCGCGCCCGGCGACCTCGGCCGCGTGATCGGGCGGCAGGGTCGCACCGTCGCCGCGCTTCGGACGCTGGCCGCCGCCGCCGCAGAGCGGGACGGCCACAAGGTGACCGTCGAAGTGCGCGAGCCGGCCCACCGGAAGTGAAGGCCGCCCGCCGGCGGAGGGGTGGCGGACAGCCATGGCGGGTTGGGACGACATGATCGTGGTCGGCCGCGTCGCGCGGTCGCACGGGAACCGGGGCGAGGTGATCGTCAATCCGGAGACCGACTTCGCGGACGAGCGCTTTCGCCCGGGGGCGCGTCTCTACTTCCGTCGAGACGGGCGCGTATACCCGGTCACGGTGACGAGCGCGCGCTTCCAGCGCGACCGGCCGATCATCGGCCTCGAAGGCGTGGGGTCGATCGGGGAGGCGGAAGCGCTCGCGGACCTCGAACTGCGGGTGCCGGCCGGGGAGCTGGCCACGCTGGGGCCGGACACCTTCTACCACCACGACCTGATCGGATGCCGGGTGGAGACGGTCTCGGGGATCGAGGTCGGGGTCGTGGCCGCGGTCGAGGGAGACGTCGGGGGCAGCCGCCTCGTCGTCACAAGCGGCGCCCGCGAGGTGCTGATTCCGCTGGCAACCGAGATTTGTCCGACCATCGACGTTGCGGGCAGGCGAATTGTGATCCAGCCGCCCGAGGGGCTGCTGGATCTGAATCGGTGAGGGCAGGAGAGAACGCCGCCTGGCGGTGGGGCGGCTGGCGGCGTGTCTGGTGAAGATCGACATCGTTACCATCTTTCCCCGGATGTTCGACGGGCCGTTCGGCGAAGGGATCCTGCGCCGGGCGATCGACCGTGGTCTGCTGGACGTGCGGGTTCACGATCTGCGCGACTTCACCGACGATCGTCACCGGACGGTCGACGACGTGCCCTACGGGGGCGGCCCGGGGATGGTGCTCAAGCCGGCGCCGCTGTTCCGCGCTGTGGAGTTGATTCGCGCGGAGCGAGGCGCGGCGGACACCGTCGTGCTGACCTCACCGCAGGGCCGGCCGTTCACCCAGGCCGAGGCGCTGCGGCTCAGCGGGCTCGAGCACGTGGTCGTGCTGTGCGGCCGCTACGAAGGGGTGGACGAGCGGGTGCGCGAGCACTTGGCGTCGGAGGAGATCTCGATCGGGGACTACGTGCTGACGGGCGGCGAGCTCGCGGCGATGGTCATCGTGGACGCCGTCGCGCGGCTGCTGCCGGGCGCGGTCGGCGACGAGCAGTCGGTCGAGGCCGATTCGTTCGTGCGGGGGCTGCTCGACTTCCCGCAGTACACGCGGCCGGCCGAGTTCCGCGGCGCGCGGGTGCCGGACGTGCTCGTGTCGGGGCATCACGGCGCGATCCGCCGGTGGCGGACGCGCGAAGCGATCGAGCGCACGCTCGCCCGCAGGCCCGATCTGCTGGCGCGGGCGGAGCTGGACGAGGAAGAGCGCGCAATCGTGCGAGAGCTGATGGAGCAACGCGAGAAGGGAGCCGGGTATGGGCGCGATGGAGACGGTTGAACGGTCACAAATGACCGAGCGGCCGGCGATCAAGGCGGGCGACACCGTGCGGGTGCACGTGAAGGTCCGCGAGGGCGACAAGGAACGGATCCAGGTGTTCGAGGGGCTGGTGATCGGGATGCACCGGGGCGGCGCGCGCGCGTCGTTCACCGTGCGTAAGGTGTCGTTCGGCCAGGGCGTCGAGCGCATCTTCCCCCTACACTCGCCGGTCATCGACCGGATCGAGGTGGTGCGGTCGGCGCGCGTGCGCCGCGCCAAGCTCTACTTCCTGCGCAACCTCAAGGGCAAGGCCGCGCGGATGCGCGAGACCAAGCGGTCGCTGTGATCGGGAGCGGGGGCGCCGCGTGGTCGTGCGCGACCGGCCCTCGCCGACGGAGCGAGCATGACCCGCTGCGGTGCACGACGCACGTGCGAGAACGCCCTCCGGCGCCTCGGGTTCACCCGCGTCGCGGGCGTGGATGAGGTTGGCCGCGGCTGCCTGGCCGGCCCCGTGATGGCCGGCGCCGTGGTCCTGGACCCGGCCCGTCACATTCCGGGCCTCTCCGATTCGAAGCTGCTCTCGGAACTCCAGCGGGAGCGCCTCTACGGCCAGATCGTCCAGCGCGCGCTGGGGTGGGCGGTCGCCTCGGTGGAGCCCGACGAAATCGATCGGCTGAACATCCACCGCGCGGCGCTGCGCGCGATGCGGGAGGCGGTGCTGGCGCTCGTCCCGTTGCCGGACGTGGTCCTGGTCGACGCGTTCCGCATTCCCGACCTCTGGATCGCGCAGTCGCCGATTCCTCACGGCGATCGCTCGACCGCCGCCATTGCCGCCGCCTCGATCGTTGCCAAGGTGACGCGCGACCGGCATATGTGCGAGCTCCATCAGCGAGACCCCCGTTACGGCTTCGATCGCCACAAGGGCTACGCGACAGCGGACCATCTGGCGGCCGTCGCCGAGTTCGGCTACTCGGCGATCCACAGACGCTCGTTCCGCCCGCCGTCGCTCTTTGATAGGATCGCCTAGCCGGGCCAGTGGCACCGGACACGCGTGCGCTGCCGGCGCATCATGAGTGAACGCCCGGCGTTCATGAATGATGCGGGCTGGCGCCGCAAACGGCGCGGGTGAATCCGGTCGGAACGCGCACGGGTCCGGTTCTGCCAGGGGACTGCAGTGGCCATTGATCGTGACACGAGGCTGAGAAAGGCCGAGAAGCTGCTGCGCCAGGGCCGCCTGGACGGCGCCATCGCCGAGTACCTGCGGGTCATCGAGGATCAGCCGCGCGACTGGAACACCATCAACATCGTCGGGGACCTGTACGTTCGTGCCGGCCAGATCGACAACGCGGTCGCGCAGTACACCACGATCGCCGATCACTTCGGCCGCGAAGGGTTCTTTTCGAAGGCGAGCGCGCTCTACAAGAAGATTCTCAAGATCAAACCGGGCGACGATCACGCGCTGCTGCAGATGGCCGAGATGGCGACGCAGCAGGGGTTGCTGGCCGACGCGAAGGCCGCGCTCAACACGCTGAGCGATCAGCGGACGCGCCGCGGGGACCGGCGCGGCGCGGCCGAGATCGCAGTGCGCATCGCCAGCCTGGACCCTGCCGACCCGACCGCCCGGCTCAATGCGGCCCGCGCCTACGAGGAGCTGGGCGACCGCGCGGGCGCGAAAGCGCGCTA
>Ga0315280_10007355_pt1 | contig 14825 bp, 9 predicted proteins | sample YL17G06_40_MG_FD_203697 | JGI IMG/M metagenome (GOLD analysis project Ga0315280, IMG submission 203697) | Sediment microbial communities from Yellowstone Lake, YNP, Wyoming, USA - YL17G06_40 | ecosystem: Environmental > Aquatic > Freshwater > Lake > Sediment | place: USA: Wyoming | collected...
GCCGTGCCAAGACTACACTTTCATAGGGAACTCTCCTGTCAACAAGAGCTACAGTGTTGCCGAGATTCGTCAAAAATTCCTCAAGTTCTTTGAGAAGAACGGTCATGCCATCATAGAACCTTACCCAGTAATAGCACGATGGAGAGACGATGTCTTCCTCGTCGGCGCATCCATCTTCGATTTTCAACCATACGTAACCGATGGGATTCTTCCCCCGCCGGCCAACCCGCTCGTGATAAGTCAACCGTGCCTCCGATTCACTGACTTAGATAATGTTGGACCGACAGGCGGCCGTCATTTGTCCATATTCGAGATGGGTGGCGCTCACGCTTTCAATTATCCTGATAAAAGCGTTTACTGGAAAGACCAAACGATCCGGTATCATCACGAATTGCTTACGAAGGATTTAGGCGTCAAATCTGAACTGGTCAATTATAAGGAGCATTTCTGGTCTGGAGGGGGAAACGCGGGACCGGATGTTGAAGCTTGCGTCAATGGACTTGAGATTTCAACTCTCGTCTTCATGGTCTACAAGACTGTTGGGGACCAATTGGTCGAGATGCCTATCAAGACCGTTGATACAGGATACGGGATGGAGCGTTGGGCTTGGCTATCTCAAGGATCGCCCAGCGGTTTCCACGCGATCTACGGCTCAGTACTGGACAAGATAATGAGTTACGCCGGCATCTCGATCGACCGAAAACTGATCGTTGAGAGCACCAGATTCTCGGGAAAGATGAGCGTTGAAACTCTTGATGATAAGCTCGTCGCGCGAAGGAAGGTTGCGGAACTTCTAGGTATAGATTGGAAGGAATTGGATAAGCTGTTAACTCCTATTGAAAGTGCGTACGCTGTCGCTGATCACACGAAATCCTTGGCTTTCATTCTGGCTGAAGGCGTTGTTCCCTCGAACGTCCGTGAAGGATATCTCACTAGACTCTTGATCAGAAGAACGTACCGAATGTTGAAGCTCCTCGGCATCGGAGACAAGCTGCCTGACATCGTCGACTTACAGATCTCGCTTTGGGGAGAAGATTTTCCAAATCTCAAACATATGCGATCTGAGATTGTAGAAGCCCTAGAGGTTGAAGAGAGGAAGTACCGGAGGACTTTGGAGAGAGGCAGTGAACTGGTTAAACGCATGGCGACTGAATTGAAATCGAAGGGAAAGAAAGACATGCCTCAAGACACATTGATTCAGCTCTACGACTCGCATGGACTTGTTCCCGACTTAGTCAAAGAGATCGGCGAAGGAGGAGGGATGGAAGTGAAGATCCCTAGTAACTTCTTCGGGATGGTAGCGAAGAGGCATCTCTCCGCAGCACCTCCCCAAGAATCAACGCTGATCAATGAGTTGAAAGAGAAGGTATACGGTCTTCCCGCCACACGCATGCTATACTATGAAGATGCATACATGACAGAGTTCGAGGCCAAAGTCACTGCGAGTTTCAATGGGAAACATGTTGTTCTCGATCAGACATGCTTCTACTCTGAAGGCGGAGGGCAAATGGCTGACCATGGAACTTTGCGATTTGAAAACGGCTCAGTGAATGTAGTTGACGTTCAGAAAGTTGGTAACGTGATCGTTCATATCGTTGAGGGTCAGCTTCCAAACCTTGGAGAAACTGTTAAAGGGAGGATAGACTGGGATCGAAGAATCAGTTTGATGCGCCATCATACAGCTACGCACATACTGATAGGTGCAGCTAGAAGAGTGCTCGGAGAACATGCCTGGCAGTCTGGAGCACAAAAAGATGTTGATAGAAGTCGACTTGACATATCTCACTACCAACACCTCAGTGAAGACGAGATAGACGAGATTGAGAATTTAGCGTTCGAGGTTGTTGCAAAGAATATGCCTGTTGAAACAATGTGGATGCCCAGGGAGAGAGCTGAACGAGCGTACGGTTTCAGGCTATATCAAGGAGGGGCTGTTCCCGGAAGGGAGATACGCGTCGTCAAGGTGGGAGATTGGGATGTTGAGGCATGCGGCGGAACTCATTGTAAGCAGACAGGGGAGGTGGGGTTGATAAAGATACTTCGCGCTGAGAGAATTCAAGACGGAGTGGAACGTCTGATATTCGTGGCAGGAGTCCCAGCCCTTAAGACAATTCAAGATCAAGAAGCATTATTGATCAGAACTGCGCTGATCCTCAAGACGACTCCTGACAAAATGGAGAAAGTCGCCTCAGACCTGGTCTCAGAGAAGCAGATCCTCGCAAAGCAGGTTGAAGAGTTCAGAGCAGAAGCGACAAATCGAGAAGCACAAGTACTCTTGGCTGATTCAAAGAAGGTTGGAAGGCTGAAACTCGTCGCATCGAAGAGAACCTCTGGAAGCGAAGATGATTTGATTATGCTGTCGGGTGAAGTGATCGAGGCTGAACCGTCAACAGTATGCGTGCTCGTCTTGGTTAAGGAAACTGTGCGAATATTTGTGGCTGCCGGCAAGCAGGCGATGAAGGCAGGTGTAAATGCTGGAGAGCTAGCGAAGAAGCTTGCCGAGATCGTCGGGGGCGGAGGAGGAGGCAAGCCTTACTTCGGTCAAGGCGGAGGGACGGATGTGAAGAAAGCAGATGAAGTTTTGACCGCGGTTAAGAGGCTGTTGGCCAAGAAACAGCGATCAAGGTGAAGCTGATGCCCATCAACTGGGCGGGTATAGAAGAGAAATGGCGCTGTCGATGGGAGCAAGCCCATATCTTCGAATCGGATCCAGATCCGAATAGAGAGAAGTTCTTTCTCACGGTAGCCTATCCCTATCCCAACTCTCCGCAGCATATTGGTCATGGCAGGACGTACACGCTCGCTGACGTACATGCCAGGTACCGCAGAATGCAAGGCTACAATGTTCTCTTCCCCATGGCCTTCCATTACACTGGCACACCTATACTCGCCATGTCCAGACGACTAGCATCTGGCGATGAAGATCTCATCGACACCTTCACAAGAATCTACAGAGTTCCATCAAGCGTTATCAAAGGGTTTTCTGAACCTCTAGAGATCGCTCGGTATTTCCACGAAGAGATTAAGCAAGGAATGAAGGAGATGGGGTACTCTATCGATTGGCGAAGAGAATTCACAACGATCGACCCTCAATACAGTCGGTTTATTGAATGGCAGTTCGAGAGGCTGCGTGACAAAGGATTTGTCACCCAAGGCAGCCACCCCGTTGGATGGTGCCCGAACTGCGGAAACCCAGTTGGCCAACACGATACAGTGGGCGATGTGGAACCTGAGATAGGAGAGTTTACTCTACTGAAGTTCTATTACGGCGAATATGCTTTGCCGACAGCTACGTTGAGGCCTGAGACGATCTTCGGAGTGACAAACATATGGTTACACCCTGACGCAGAGTACGTCCATGTCAAAGTTGAAGGTGAGAGATGGATAGTGAGCGTCCAATGTGTAAGGAAGCTTCGTTTTCTCAGCAGGGAAATTGTGGAGGAGGGACGCTTCAAGGGTGGAGAATTGATCGGGAAGTCCGTTTTGAATCCAGCGACAGGAATGAAAATCCTTGTTTTGCCCGCGTCTTTCGTTGATCCTAATAATGCGACTGGAGTTGTTATGTCCGTTCCAGGACATGCACCTTACGACTATCAGGCGCTCGTCGACTTGAAAGCGAACCCAGATGAAGTTGCAGAGTATGGAATAACACGCGAACATTTAGCCTCCGTCGTTCCAATCTCCATCATCGAAGTAGAAGGATATTCCGATCTTCCGGCGCTCGACGTCATAAAGAGGATAGGTATCAAGAATCAGAAAGACGATCGGTTGGAGGATGCGACTAAGGAGATTTACGCTCATGAGTTCCATTCAGGAAGGATGAAGACTAATACTGACGGCTACGCCGGGCTTCCAGTAGCCAAAGCTAGAGATAAAGTGAAAGAGGACCTTCTTCAAGCTAGAAAAGCAGACGTCATGCATGAGATTATGAATAGACCCGTCGTCTGCCGGTGCGGCACTGAATGTATCGTCAAGATATTTGAAGAGCAATGGTTCATAAACTACGGCGATCCAGAATGGAAGACAACTGCGAACGAATGCCTAGACAGAATGAACATCCTCCCCGAAGAGATACGTCAAGAGTTCGAGTACACGATCGGCTGGCTGCGTGAAAAAGCTTGCGCCAGAAAATCCGGACTCGGCACAAAACTTCCTTGGGATAAAGATTGGATCATCGAGAGCCTCTCAGACTCCGTAATATACATGGCATACTATACAATGGCACGTTTACTAAAGAATCAAGCTATTGATGTAGAACAGTTGACGGACGAGATCTTCGACTATGTTCTCTTAGGGAAAGGAGAACTCGACCAAGTGTCCAAAGCGTCAGGCATCGACCGGAAAATTCTTCAGTCAATTAGAGATGAGTTCGCATACTTCTACCCGTTGAACAGCAGGCATTCGGGAAGAGATCTTGTGCCTAACCATTTAACCTTCTTCATATTTAATCACGTAGCCATCTTCCCCAAGGAGAATTGGCCGCAGCAGATAGTTGTCAACGGAAGCGTCTTGATGGAAGGCAAGAAGATGTCGAAATCATTCGGAAATATAATTCCATTACGTGAAGCCGTCAGGAACTATGGAGCTGACCCATTGAGGCTAGCGATGCTGGTCGTAGCGGAGCTTCTTCAGGATGCAGACTTCAGTATTGCATTGACGAAGGCGCTGCAGGAGAAATTGGAACGCTTCTACGCCTTTGCCTCTGACGCAGTTAAGATGGAGGCGCCTGAAGAGGTTGAGTTGAGTCTTCAGGACAAGTGGCTGTTGAGTAGATTGCAGAGAGCCATCAAGGCTACTACTGAGTCTATGAACAAATTGAAGGTTAGAGAAGCTGTTCACCATGTGCTTTACACTTTCGATCATGATCTCCAATGGTACTTGAGAAGATGTTCAGTCGATGACTCGCTTGAAAGAAAGAAGGCTATGGCGATGGTGCTCAGGATAGTCCTCGACGCTAGAGTTAGAATGTTAGCTCCTTTCGCACCTTACATCTGTGAAGAGATATGGGAGAAGATGGGTGGACCAGGTTTCATATCGAAGGCTGAATGGCCAAAGCACGCTGAAAAGATGATAGATGCAAAGGCTGAAGGGACTGAGAACATAATCGAAAGTACGCTGGAGGACACAGCGAACATAGCTAAAGCAACGAAGATGAAAGCCAAGAACGTATACTACTACACGTCCGCGGACTGGAAATGGAGAGTCTACTTGAAAGCTCTAGAGAAAACTGAAGCTGGAAAACTGAATGCCTCCGACCTTATGAAGGAGCTGCTGGCTGACTCCGAGATGAAGAGGAGAGCGAAGAAACTGGCAAAGTTCGTTCAGAAATGCTGCGATGATCTGTCTAAGATGGCCCCCGAAATGAGGCGGAGCAGACTTCAAGCTGGCTTCATAGATGAATTTGAGGTCTTGAATGCTGCTGGAAACTTCTACAAGAAGGAGATTGACGCAGAGGTCAAAGTCTATCGTGAAGATGACATGGAGAAGTACGATCCAAAGAATAGAGCTCAATTGGCTCAACCGTATAGACCTGCGATCTACATAGAGTAGAACGGGAGAGATTTGGAGACAAAAGTCTTCGAAGCAGCTAAAGATCTCCGATACCTTCTTGAGAGAGGATATCACAGAGAAAGCGCGCTGAGACTGATCGTTGACAAGTATCAACTCTCGATGAAGCAGAAACTTCTGTTATATAGAGCTGTCTACGATTCTTCAAGCGCAGCGAAGCACAAAAAGAAGATCGTCACGGCCGACAAAATAAAGGATTCCAAGCTAGCCATAGACGGATACAATGTTATGATAACTGTTGAGAGCAGCCTGCGCGGTGGACTTCTAGTCCTCTGCGACGACGGTTTCATTCGAGATATCTCAGCAGTCCATGGAAAGCATAGAATAACGAGCACGACAGAGAAGGCGTTGGGCATGATTGTTAAAGCACTACAAGAACTGAAACCATCCAAGACCAATTTCTTCTTCGACGCTCAAGTGAGCAAGAGCGGCGAGCTTGCCTCACATGTTCGAAGAACCTTGAAAGGCTCAGGTTTGACTGGGAGCGCCTACGCCGTGGAGAGGGCTGATGTATCCACGTTGAATTTCGGCGACATCATCGCAACAAGCGACTCAGTCTTAATTTCTAAGGCTAGAGCTATTTTTGATCTCGCGAGTGAAATCCTAAAGAAGAATTACAGCGCCACAATACTGGTCCTTCACGAATCAAAATAGAAGGTCTTGCGACTCCTACAAACGGAAAGTTTAAGCATTGTACGTAACAGTTTCTAAAACTCAGTCGGGCCCGTAGCTCAGCATGGATAGAGAAGAACTATCCCATAGAGAGCATCGGCCCTCTAAACTTCGCTGGATGAGGGAAGCCGGGGATCGTGGGTTCGAATCCCACCGGGCCCGCCAACTTTTTCGGGACAAATGGCTAGTGGTTCATCAGAATCCTTTTTTCACGTTTGATATAATACACCGGATTTTTCCTGAATGGTCTGGAGGCATCTCATCAACGACTTCGACCCTGATGTCGAGATCATCTCCCATTATAACAGTCATGGTGCGCTTGATTTGCCTGACAGTCTCAAGGGAGGTGCTTTCGTGTAGTACAACCTGAGCCGTTATCTTCGTCTCACTATCTTGAGTAATTCTGTATTCACTTATCCCGGAGATGAATTTGATCTCATCTATTATGACCCATGGGGATATAAGAGTTCCATCGGGTGTGATGAAGAAGTCATCAGCGCGTCCTTCAAGATTTTTCAATAGCGGTAAACCTCTTCCGCAAGAACATCCTTCTTCGCTTGCTATTCCGACATCTCCGATGTCATACCTTATGAATGGCATGGCAAAGGAATGAAGCCCGGTACAAACGATCTTTCCCTTTTCTCCTTTACCGACAACCTCCCCATCTTTAATGAACTCTACGACAAAAGTATCGATATTGATGTGATAACCTGCACGCGCTGAACATTCCCAAGCCATGCAACCCAACTCTACTGTGCCATAGCAATCGAAAACCCTTGTATGCAGAGCAGACTCTATTAGCGCTCGCGTGTGCTGATCGAGTAGACTTCCCATAGTGAAGACCAAGCGGGGATTTATTCCATCAATCCCGACTTGTCGTACGACCCTTGCCAAGGTCACCAAGCTATATGGATCAGCTCTTATAACATCAGGCCTAACCCACCTTATTTTCTCAAATTGCTTTCTCGGATCGTCAAGAGCGGAAACGCGGGTTTTTCTCCAAATTCCGTAATGCTCCAACCAGGACTTTGGAGGAAAACGAAATCTGATGTCGACAATCTTATCCCATAGGTTTTCCCCATTTTCGAAAAATGTTCGTGTCCACACCATATCGTAGAAGCCGCTATCTTTCTTGGTTAGATAGACTGGCAAGGGCGTACCACTGGAACCAGATGTCAAAATCTTCCTGCATTGGTTCACATCTATCTTTCTCGCAATAACATCTCCTACGGATAACCGCTGAATGTCTTGCTTCCTGGTAATTGGAACCTTGGTTAAGTCGTCTACGCTTCTAATATCTTCAGGTTTGATTCCAGCAGAATCAAAGAGTCTCCTATAGTATGTTACGTTTTGATAGGCGTGTTTAACGATTGTCACAAGTTTCTTGCGCTGTATTTCCTCCAGCTCCTTCTTTTCTAACCATTGTTGCCTCTTCAACCTATACAGATCCAGAATAGAAGAAAGAAGCATTCTTGGAATCCTCCCGCGCTAGCCCCGACATATAGACGTACCTGTTACCAACAAATACAAATAAAGATCTCAGCTACAGAATATGAGCTCCGCTGTAGCAACACGGAAGCAGTAGTTTCGTTCATCTTTCCTTCAAGATAAGGGCTCAATCCAACGGGCTGCCGAAGAAACCTCTGAGGTGTAAATCTGTCTGTATTTTGAACCTAGTTCTAGCAACAAGAATGCTCTGAAACCCCGCGGTTCAACTTGCCAACGGCTATGATAAGAACTTTGAATTCAATTTCTAATAACGAGCTTAAGTAGTGCTCATTATGAGCTGGACTTACGATCTCTTTATGCTTAGGATCTGCTTGGTTGACAGTTCTAAACGACAGTTTGTAGCTATCCGGGCCCGCCATTAGAACCCATAACCTGATCAAAAATGCATTTTATGGAGTAGAAAAAGCGTTTTTAGTGAGATAGTTTATGCTCCTCTGGCTAGTATCTTGCAGATGCTTCTTTTTTTAACTGCTCTATAGTTTTGGCTAGTTCTTCGATAGGCCCTTTTCTGAGAGATACGCCTCCTGAAGAAACGCCTGGCAAATAATATGCATATGGAGTGCGGAAAATGAAGGAGCATGCTTTCTCACCTAAACTGCTGAGGTAGCGTATCTTCAAGTACGGGGTTCCCCATGTCCGCTCAGCCTTAGCCTCGTTAATCTGTCCTACCGGAATCGCAAGGCTCCCCTCATTCCTTAAGCCTTCCTCGATATTGCTGGTGTAGTCCTTGGCTTCTCGTCTCAGCAAACTCTTCTCGAGATACTTTACGTAGACGATCCTCTGATTCGTGAGGATCAGCTGACCGAACAACCCTTTCCCCATCCCCGGCTTTTCTTTCTCGTAGAACAGCACTTCAGCGCTTCCAACTACATTTTCAGACAGAGTGTTCACCTCCTTTTTCCCTTGAACGCATCAGCAATGGTTCGAACTATTGCTGAGGCGATTGCAAGCAGGGCTCCTACGTAAACTCCGTTCCACAGAGCGGGCGTGTTCTCATGTAGAACTGGAAACATGTATGGTGCGTTTGGTTCCGGGCCGGTCATGAATCCTCCGAGAAGTGGACCCAAGATGAAGGATGACACGGCAATCAATATCCCGAACAGAGCCATCATCTTAGCGTATCTTCTAATCCTCTTTATCCCTGCTGGGAACTCGACCTTAACTGGTTTCACTTTGACCGGTATCGCCTCAACTTGGATTGAGACCGCTTTTCCGCAGTAGGGGCAGTTCTTAATGTTAGCTGGAAGCTGTGATAGATCTCTACCGCAACCGAGGCATGTTCGCTGAGGCAACTTTTCTCCACAGTACGGGCAGATGGTTATGTCCTTCGGTAGCGTTGAAAGATCTCTACCGCAGCGAGAGCACACAGGTGGCTTCTCCGGTTTCTGAGCTTTCACTCCTCGCTTCCCACCTCTTCTCCGAATGATGATTGAGGCTGCCACTATAGCGAGGATCAGGAGTATTAGAAGAGGATAGAACGTGGTTATGAAGTTGAATATCAGGAAAATGAAGAGGAAGCCCCCAAACACTATACCTAGTGCTATCAAAGCGATGACGCCGATGCCAACTACTTTCGCCAACTTCCTGCTCTTCCATCTCACTAACGGGTAGGCAACCAATAGAACTGGGAGGGCTATTAGTAGCAGAAGAAAGGGACTCGGCATCTGTGACTGCGGCGGCGGCTCCTCCCCCACCGCATAAACCCTTAATGCATCTGTTTTCGTGAACGCCATCTTATATGTGTGCCAAAGGATAGCCCACGTGTACATGTATTCGCCTAGCCGCGCGTCTGCGGGTATTGTGAAGAATATTTCAATATTCAATGACTCGCCTTTTTTCCACAAGTAGGCAAGCGTTCTATTGGGCCCAAATTCAATCTTGCGGTCTTCAGGTATACCGGTCATATTCCACTTGAAGACTCCGATGTCAGTAATGTTCATCTCGGCACCAAAGATAGCGTCGTCGCCATATCCGTCGTTCTGACATACTAGCAGAAGTTTTCCCGTATCGCCTAGATGATAGTAAGGCTTATTGAGCTCATAGTGAACACCAATTGCGCTAACCATCCGAATAGACGATCCGATTGCTAGGGCTAGAAGAAGAATTGTCAAGAGTTTGAAAGCAAGATTCATCTTCCTCAACTCTTCTATTGCTTTACAGTTCTATCCTCTTAGACATATAGCCTAGGAAAGCGATTCATCGGCTATGTCCTTGCCTACTGCTTGAGTTGGTCACGAATTACATGCTTGCGCGTGAAGGCCGAGCCAAAGCGTATACTCATCTAGTGGCGGAGTCGTTTGCTAGGTGAAGCCTGTAATCGCGTCGGAGTCGGAATGGCGCGATGACCAGAAGATCGTTAGATTTGCTTGAACGGGCAGTGTTCGCAAATGTCTGCTGTGCCAAAGGGTGTCCGCATACGGATTCTACGCCCATCTCTATCAGGCTTTCACCCCCTCGTAGGATAGATAGGGTTCATAGACTGAGCTCAAGACACTCCGCCTCTCGCGGCTAGAATTCGTGTTTTCCAGTTAGATATACGCTGCGTCACCGAAATACGGAAGTTTCGGTGACATGAAGGCAATTGACTCCTACAGCCCTGCATATTGGCAGATTAGACGCGATAAGTCTGAAAAGGCTCTTACGGCAGTATTCTCTAATGTCCTCAAAAGAGTCAAGTCTGAGTTGCCTGACATTTTCAGGCAGACCAGACATATTATGGCTAACCAGCAGGAATCGAACCCGCGACTTGTTGTCAACATTGTCGAATCTTTTGTCAGGAAACTTCTAAGATTCACGTTGAAAAAAGGTCCCAGAGCCGATTTTTAGCTTAACCGTTGCTTGTTTTAAGCTTGATTTGCGCGCTGGCAATGCTTAAAATCTGCTTGGTTGACAGTTCTAAACGACAGTTTGTAGCTAACCGGGCCGGCCACTGCCCACAGAGAGCCTAACTTTTTCGCATGTGAAGAACGAAGACAATGCGCGAGTGCGGCTAGCGAGCAAACTTGAGTCTAAGAGCCGCAGGTCCGGCTTGATGCGGGTGACAATCTTTCTTCGGAAGCCAACGCGAGGATTCCTTGAATCAAGTATGGAATGCAAACAGAAGCTATCATAGCCCAAACTGTCCCGACGGCTATGATCAGTGTCGCGGCTATCAGAGGCGCAATTATATTTGCTGTTACCGATATGTTCTGCACGAGGCCTGTTACGCTGCCTATTGTAGCTGAGTCGACAGAGTCTTGAGCGAGAGAAGTCAGGAGACTCCAGTGGGCAAAGGATGTGAATCCGAGGGCAGCTGAAAGCCCGACAACGATCAAGAAAGGATTGACGCTTATGAAATAGAAATATGCGAGGATCGCCGTGAAGATTCCTGACGTCAGGATCGCTACTTTTCGGCCTAATCTATCAGATAGCCAACCTAATACAATCGCTCCTATCCCTCCAGTTAACGCCCATATCCCGAAAGCCAGTCCAGTCTGGGTTATGTCTAACCGTTCGACCAAGGAGAGGAAAGTTGGAGCCCAAGAGGCAAATGAACTAAACCCAAAGTTCGCAGCGAACATCGCTATGGAAACCGCCAGCACATTTCGCGTCTTCAAAATCCTAAGGTACGAAGTCTTATTGAGCCTCACCTCCCGGACCCTCTTGGCCTTTGATGAGGACCCGGACTTGGAAAACCAGAGGCCCAATGCGACGGGAACGCCTACCAAGCCAAAAATGTAGAATGGTATCCTCCACCCATAATAACGCGCAATATTACCTGAAAGCCAAGGCCCGAGGAAAGCTCCAGAAGCATACACGCCGTTGGTTACACCGACCAAGAAGCCTCTTGATCTCGGAAGGACTTCTCCCATAACAGCATATAAGGAAGACACGAATATTCCGACACCTAGGCCGGCTATGAACAATGAGCCTAGAGACATCAAGTATGAACTGGAATATCCTGTCAATAGAAGCCCTATCGAGATAAGAGACAGCCCTGCAGTGGAGGTGACCCCTCTTCCAAGACGATCGGAGACGTACCCGGCAATCGCCATGGTCATAGTCGTTCCGAGGAACAGAGATGAGAAGAAAGCCCCACTCTGAACCTCGACTAGGCTGAACTCTTCGGCCATGTTAGGGAGGATAACACCTATTGACATTCTAAACATGGAGAAGCAGACATAGGCAAGAAGCAGGAAGGATAGAAATGTCAAGTTGATATTTCTATCGATTGTCCGAGGTCGAGTTGATCCTTCTGACACTCAAATCACATGTTCTTTTTTCCGCTCATTTCCTCGACGATTATCTCGCCGACCGCAACACGCTCTACCATTGCCTCGTCAATAGGTTCATTGGAATGACTAGTGTCATATTTGTCCACCATCGCCTTCAGGGCTCTCATTTTTTCCTCAGGATCTGTCGGGAATCGTACTCTGCCGAATATCACTACGCTTTGGTAATGTACAGTGAAGCCGCAAGGCCGTGACGAAGGAACCAAGTGATAGTCGTCTACCTGAAAGCATACCCGCGGGTTCACCTTCATGTTTGTTAGCTTCTTGCCTTGAGGGTTGCTGTGGAAGCATATCTTGTCTTCAACATAAAGGAAGCATATCGGAATTACATAAGGCTCGTCTCGATTACAAGTTCCTAATCTCCCTACGAGCGCTTTAGCTAACAGCGCTTCCATCTCACTTCTAGTCATCGACTGTTTGACCGTATCCCTCCACCCTTTCCTACCTCAAGCTCCCAGCTAATACATTCGAAGACGCTCTGACAAGTACGACCAAATGAAACTTCTTGTTGTATCTCATTTTACCTTTTTGCTTTTCTGTCTTGAATGATTGTGTGTAGCCGCCATCCTCTGTATGCAACGCGGCGTCTGAGAGTTGATCAGGGACAGGTTTCTTGAGAAGGATATCAGACTCGATACAACTTCGCAATCGGTTCAGCTACGCATAAAGTGCTCCCATCCCTTAGGCTCGATCGATTCAACCCTTCCTTCTGCTTTCAGCTCGATTCTTTCTCTTCGGTTCGTAGCTCTGCCGATCTTGAAGAACGCTCCATCCAGCGCTTCGCTCACTTTAGCGGTGTCTCTAGGTTTGAATGTGAAGATGAGGTTGTATTCTTCTCCTCCGTGCAATGCAAGTCTAGTTGCGTCTAGTCTTTGAGATTCTGCAAACCTCTTTGCAGAGGCGGCTACTGGAATATCTATTATTTCGAATCCGACTCTACTCATTCTCGCCAGATCATAGAGGCTCCAAGCCAGTCCGTCGCTTGAGTCTATGCAAGATGTCACTGCGCACGTCTTGGCTAGGGCTAAGCCCTCTTTCAAATATGCTTTAGGCATATAGACAGCTTCCATCAACTCTCGCTTAGTCTTCGGTGGCACTCTCAATCCTTCACTGATCATTTTCAGTCCAGCAGCCGTCTTGCCGAATAAACCGGTTGTTGCGACCAAGTCTCCGGGTTTAGCGCCGCTCCTCTTCATGATAGTGGCTTCGTCGCCCAATCCGAAGCCTACACAGTCTATAATTAAGTCTTCAGCCTCATTCGTGTCTCCTCCTAGAACATAAGTGCCGTACTCTCTCGCAGTAGCGTTAAGACCAAGGCCTGTCTGAACGATGTGATTCTTCTTGAAGTTATACGGCAAGCCCAATGAAGTCAGCAAGCCTAAAGGCTGGATTCCTTTAGCCGCGAAATCGCTGACTGTGCTTACGACAGCTTTCCTAGCGGCTTGCCAGTAACTCATACCTCGCGGCACATCAGTCTTCGCGACAAGCATATCGCATTTGATTACCGCTAGCCTTCCTTCACCTAAATCTATAGCTGAAACATCGTCTCCGAAAGGGATAGACATCTTAGGCATTCTCTGGAAAAGCGTCATGAAGATTTCAATAATCTTCCGTTCTCCAAGTTTACCAGCAGAGGACAATTCTCAGCACTCCACATAGGCAATGGAAACAACTATCACGATGAATCCTTAAAAGCGTGGCTCAATATTCATGAAAGATGTTGTGCCCCGGATCGTCACGCCCCGGTTCCTTTCGGTCTTGGAAGGCGGGTGGGCTCAGCTGGTAGAGCAGCGGCTTCGTAAGCCGCAAGTCGCGGGTTCAAATCCCGTCCGGGGCTCCAGACCTGAGGTTCACATCCCTTTCTCCTCCGCTTTATAAAGACTCAGGAACAGAGGTCATGGCGTCTGGAATGCGTGATGGGAATTTCGACATACACCATTCGTCGAGGAAGCTGAAGAATGCGGTTCGCTTCTTGAGTGAGCGTTCCGATATCTGCATGGAAAATAAGAGGAAGATCCTCGAGTTTCAGGATTGGCTCGGCGCAAACGGGTTAAGCGTTCTCAGGCAGGTCTTCTACATTCAACACCTCACATCTATAGCTGCAATGTTGAGGAAACCTTTCAGAGAATGCGTTAAACAAGACATAATCAAATTAATGAATACCATTAATGCTAGAAGCCTGTCTGAATGGACGAAGAGAGGTTACGCTGTAACCGTCAAGAAGTTTTGGAGGTGGCTGATGGGCTGCAGCGATGGTGAAGACCCACCTGAAACAGCATGGATAAAAATCAAGAATGTCAAGGAGAACAGCCTCCTACCGGAAGGCCTGTTAACTGAGGAAGACGTACTCGCTCTCCTGAAAGCCGCTGAGCATCCTAGAGACAAGGCCTTTCTTCTCGTGATCGATGAATGTGGAGGACGAATTATGGAAATCCTCACCTTAATCATGAGCAGGGTAACATTCGATGAGTACGGCGCAGTGATCCGCCTCAAAGGTAGTAAAGGTGAACGCAGGGTAAGGCTCATAGCATCCGCACCTGCACTTGCCAACTGGATAGACCACCATCCGTTCAGGAATGAATCGGACGCGCCTGTGTGGGTGAACGTCGGAACGACTAATCACGGCCAACCGCTAGACTACGCTTCAGCACGAAAGCTTCTAAGAGATCTTGCTCGGAAGGCAGGAATTAAAAAACGAGTGAATGCATACACATTCAGGCATTCCACTATAACGCACATGGCCAACCTGCTGACCGAATCGCAGCTTTGCGAATATTTCGGATGGAAGCAGGGCAGCAAGATGCC
>Ga0315280_10007356_pt1 | contig 14824 bp, 13 predicted proteins | sample YL17G06_40_MG_FD_203697 | JGI IMG/M metagenome (GOLD analysis project Ga0315280, IMG submission 203697) | Sediment microbial communities from Yellowstone Lake, YNP, Wyoming, USA - YL17G06_40 | ecosystem: Environmental > Aquatic > Freshwater > Lake > Sediment | place: USA: Wyoming | collected...
TCGCAATAGAGCAAGTGCTCCCACTGCAGATAAGACGGCAGAGTATTGAAAGGCAAGTGTCGGTGAGTGCGCAACCCAGAGAAGCCCAACTATTGTGCTTGAGGCTAGGTCGCCAATGCCGTTGATCATCTGTAGCACACCAAAGCCTGTACCTCTAATCTCTGAGGGCAGCAGGTCCGCTGCCAATGCTCCCTCAATCGTTTCGGTTGTAGCTGTGAAAATTCCGGCCCCCACGAATATCAGTGCCAAGTATGGCAGGTCTGCCGTGAGGTATGCCGTGGCGAGGCAGATCACGGATGACAGGAAGTATCCTACTACGAGCACTCTTCTTTTCCCAAATTTGTCTCCCAACGCTCCTATCGGAAAGCATGCAACCGCGTAGGCTATGTTAAGCAAGGTATACAGAGCGACCGCCAAGAGCGTCGCGCTTGCTGTCCCAAGCCTTGGAGCAAGGACCTCTTCAGCTCTAAGTGTGAAAAGCGTGTTGGCAAAGTTCGCTAACCCAAAGATACCGATAGCCACCAGGAGCGATACGAACCGCCTAGGCAGAGCAAGCAATGTCTTGACAAATCCAAGGCTAGCAGGGCGATGTACGCCTCGTTTTTGCTTCAGTTCTTTAACGAATAATAGGACTATGACGAGCGCTGCCACGCCCGGCAACGCCGATAAGAAGAATATCTCTCGATATCCAAGAGCAGAAACAAGAACGAGCGCAAACGCGGGGCCTATCGCTGCTCCAATAGTGTCCATTGCTCTATGGAATCCGAACGCTCTGCCGTGAGCTTGACTTGGAACCGAATCGGCCAGAAGAGCATCCCTCGGTCCACCCCTAGCTCCCCTGCCAATCCATGCGCCGGCCCTCAAGGCCGCTATCTGGAGCCAGTTCGAAGCAAGGCCAATCGCAGGTATGAGCAAGCCCGTGAGAGCGTAGCCGAAGTTCATAGGAGGCTTTCTTCTTTCTATTCGATCGCTCACGTAGCCAGAGAATGGCTTGACGAAACTTGATGCACCATCAGACAGGCCCTCAATCAAGCCCAGAGCCGCAGCGGAATACTTCAGGTCAAGCGTAAGGAAGAACGGTAGGATCGCCGTCGCCATTTCATGACTCGCATCACCGAGAAGGCTAACCAAACCCATGAAGAACACATTCCAAGATAGCCAGCTAGACTTCCTGTTCATCTCGTTTACCTGAAATTCTTGTCGATCGCCTCAGTTCTCTTGACTGGTCGGCTACCAACACCCACAGCACGCTCCAACGGCATTAATAAAGCGTAACGATCGTTACATCTCATTGGGGCGATGTTGTGAAAGATCCGTTTCGGTCGGTCATCTTGGCCTTTCGACGAAGGCCGGGTGCCAAGAATGAGTTGGGTGGATCAGGTGCCAGCAAGAAGCACGCTACTGACCCCTATCGATTCCATTTGGAGGACGCATTTGGTGAGGGAGGATGTCCCGTGTGTTGGCTTCTAATAAGACATGACGAGCGGTCCTTTGATTCTTTGTTATACGAGTTCGTCAATGATGTTGGTGTCAGAGACGAGATCAGGCAAACGCTTGGATTCTGCAACTATCACGCTTGGGTACTCCATCAAGTCGCAACGGACCTGACCCCAGGGAAGCTAAGCGTGGGTGGTGGGCAGATGGGGATCGGCATCATTTACCTCGACCTTGTGGAGACGCTCATAAAACGCCTGAAGGCGCTCTCGTCTTCCACCTCAAAGCGTCATGCCAGAACCCTAGCCGCCCCCTCAAAGAGCACGGGTACCGTATGTCCTATGTGCAGTGCGCGGGCCCAGTTTGAACTCTGGTATCTCGAAAGCATTCTTCGCAACATTGCAATGAAGGATTTTGCGGAGAAATATGCGACTTGCGACGGATTATGTGCGATTCACTTGCTAACGGCTCTGGAGCTGCCAAGGTTCGATGGTAACAAGAGAGCGCTGGCTTCCGCTGAGATTAGGCGCCTCGAGGAATTGTCGGTCGATCTGCACGAGTTCTTGCGGAAACACGACTATCGGTATACGAGTGAAGGCTTCGGAAAAGAAGGCGACTCTTGGCTCCGGGCGCTTAGAAAGATATCAGGTGAACGCTATGCTGCACCGACCAAGACACCGTCTTAGTCCCCGGCCTACACCGTCAAAGTGCTAAACCGGGATTTGGCCGCTGCACCAGAGGTGTTGTCCCTCGGCTTCTCGCCGTGAAATGGTTGACTTCATATTCGTAGACTAATAGTCGCTGAAGAACATGCGGCTCAATGGGTACCGATAATACATGTTAGGCGGTTTCAAGGTACGGATCCCCCAGCAGGTCGAGGCCTCCTAGTAACGTTCGCTTCAACCACACGGATTGGGCAGGGGCATCAAGCCCTTGTCGAGATGTAGAAAGCGCTTTGTCAATGTAGCTACCCGCGCAGGGCGTCTTCTCAGAAACAATATGGATGTGCCTTGATGCACAATCCACCGCTGGAAGTTCTTTTAGCTTTCTACTATCTCACTCGTTTCTCCTAGATCGGCTTTTCCAATGATTTTGCCCATTGCGCGGATCCAGGCGGTTTGTTCCCGACCCTTTGGTTCGTCACAAAAACGGTAGTCCCCTTTCCTAAAGAACTCTTCAAAATCATCCACCAATTCTCGCAATCCTGTGATCTGTTTCTTGATCAGTTCATTCAGTTGCGGGACATGCCTGAAGTCTGCGTCTTCTACCGCCAAGAAGAAGTGTTGCATGCAGAGCCCATCGGAATCCTCGTAGAGACGTCGCATTTCCGCGTCGCTTAAGCCTTTCAATAGCATTGCAGTATAGTATCGTGCTGTCCGGCGTGAGCTTTCACAAAAGAGGCAATCGCCTGTAGGGACAACTTCGCGAAGAAGTTTTCTGACAGATCTTCGACTCATTCTCCTGCTGATAATATTGCCTGCTCGCGCGAACTCCTCAAGACCCCTTTGCAGCTTTTCCAGTTTGGGTAGATGCGCTTTGATGATCCAGTTGTAGATTGCGGACTTCTGCCATTTCGGGCCGATCCTGGCTATCATTGTGCTGTGTTCTTTACAGAATCCCCAGTGTCCGATGTACTTGCCTAGATCAGAACCTTCAGCATACGATTGGCTGAAGAACCAGAACCACTGTTTCTCCAGATGTTCCGCACATATGCGGCATATGGGGCATCCTTTCTGCTGGATCGCGCGACTCACTTCTCGCTCGAGAAAAACCCCTTGTGCGCGTGAGCCTTCCACTTCTTCAGTCATTATTTCAGCTCTCGGCACGCATTGCTGGAAGTTTCAGCGACTGTCTGACTTAAACGTAACGACCGTTACACTTATCTTGATGAGCAAACGACCTCGTGTTCAGATGCCTCCGCTATGCACGTGACGAATACAGCTATCATATGAGCTCAACAACTCTCTGTCAGGCTCCGACATCTGACCGTATCCCTTCAGCTTCTCCGGTTTCGAGTCCTGAAGGGTTGTCCAGATCTCAGCGGTGGAAGGATGCGCCAACGAGTTTGAGGGTAGCCGTTTCGTTCGAGAAGTGCTCGCTGATGTGTTTGAACATCGACCCGCATGTTGTTACGTTCACGAACTGAATCGGCGGCGTGCATTTTCATCAAGTTCTCGCCAACGGATTCTTTGGATCGCTTGCCTCTAGTCGCACTGAAGTCCGCTCGAAAAGTTGCGCTGGAAGCGTAGGCTTCCGTTGAGTCTCACCCCTTGTAGCGGATGGGTAGAAGCTATAAGCCTGACATGGTTGTCAGGCGGTTAAGGTGAGCCTCATCACCTTGGCGACTTTAGCCGGCTCCTGGACACGACGCAAGTCATGAAGTTCGCAACACTTCCGGATAAATGACACTTAAATGTAACGGTGGTTACTTTTGGCTTTCGCTGCATAGGTATCTAAAATGAAATTCTTGTGTTAGGATACTTCATCGCGATTAGCTTGCACGCTTCGATCTGTGAAACATCCAATTTCCGGCTTCTTACTATGATCTTAGTCCTCACTGGAATCCAGACTCCATTGTGGATACTATGGGACGACATTATGCATCTGAAATGATCGTCGTCTCGAATTCGAGAGGTGCTGGTTTCGGTGTTTTTCAGAATGGTTGGAGTATTGGGGTTGTTTCCACCACGATTGATAAGCGTGCTTTGCGGCGCAAGGAAAAGGGGTCCGCGCTACAGTAATGCTTGGAAGCGTATCGCAGAAAGTTGCCAATAACTGCAAGCGTTCGGTGGTCGTAATGAAGAAACCATCGTCAACTTGGACTAATGCTTGTGACTTTTCGGCATCTCGCTCATTTGCTTCGGTTGGGCTTTCGCGGAGAAGGTTAGCAAGTCGCGGTGGCAACGGTTAAGGAGTTTGTGAATCTTCCGTTCAGTTGTTGATCCTATGAAGTCTCTCCTTTTGATCCTAGTTAACCATCGTTCTAGGCCTTCAAGCGCCGCTTCTAGCTCTGAAACTTCGGTTTGTGTCACATTGCCGGTCCTCAAGTTTTTCTTGATTTCTTCCAGAAACTCATCGCATTCCTCGGCTAGCTCTTGATATTCTTTTTCAACATCCTCTTTGAAGAGCGTCAACAGGGTGTCCAAGTAAGGCTTGTTCGTAGTCTTTGCTTCGAGAATTATCCTGGGACCGTAGCCTTCCATGGTTGAGGCAAGATCTCTCAGACGTGAACGGATCGCCATGGAATCTGGAAGAATACAAAAGGACATTTGTGGATAGAGTGCTCCTAAGCCCTTCAGTTGCCGCCAGATTCGGACCCTGATTCTGGACGGCTTCTCGGGGACATCGTAACCGAACAACAACCAGCCTGATGTCTTAGGATTCTTCACGGCTTTCACTAAGGTTAATGGGGCTTCGTAGTTGCTATTGAAGGAATAGGTTTGTAATCGGAGCGCGTTGAAGCTCACGCTGCCAATATTGTTCTCAGCGTGGCAGCCATCGTACAAAGGAAGGATGGCAAGGTACTCGTAATGTGGGAGGGCGATATGCCCTACCACAACATGTGGGTCATTCCGATAGGGTACGTTCTAGCAGAATGAGAATTTTGTTAATGCTGGATCTCGCGAAGTCAGAGAGGAAATGGGACTCGATATTGTGATTGGAGATACGGTCGGCGTCTACGACGACTTCATCGAAATGAGCGGTAAGAAAGTCCACCACGTGATAGTGTGCTATAGAACCAGAGTCGTCACCGACCCCCCAATGATCAGTAGGGAGGCGAAGGAGTATGTTTGGATAGGTCGCAAGCAAGTGAGTAAGTTGGTAGCTCCAGAAGTTGTGAAAAAGATGCTGTCAGACCATTCTAGGTCGAAGTTCATATGTATGCTGAGGGCGGGTGTTGACGCGTGATTTGCGAGCTTATTGAGTCTCCGTAGGATCGTAGGTAGCTTTAGGTCGCAAGGACGGCTTATTCTTCTCTATATAAAGAGAGAATGTTTCTCCAGACCGGACCCATTTTTGCAGTTCGGTCTCGGTCTGCCAAGGAATCTCAACGGTCACCGTGTCCTCCAGCCACTGCCCTTCCGGACCGATCCCCCCTTGACAGCGCATGGCTAAGAGGTAGGAGACAAATGTAACATCGGTTACAATCAGGCCGCTCTCTGGAGGAAGCGTTCGATAGCGCCATTTGTGACATGGACGGCGAATAATCCAGGACCAGCGTGCTCATGTAACGGGCGTTACATTTAATACAGGTGGCGTGCACTGGGTGCTTGGAGTAATTGTTCTATGAGAGTGCTGCTTATCTCTGACTTGCACGCCAATTTAGAAGCGTTCGAGGAAATTCTGAACCATACGAGCTGGTATGATGAGGCGCTGTGCATAGGAGATCTCGTGGATTATGGACCGAATCCTGTCGAGGTCTTTGATCTCCTGCGCTACATCAGGGCAAAAAGGGTGCTTGGGAACCACGACGTAGCGGCATCGTTCAATAGGGATTGCCGAAGTAGTCCCGCCACACATGCGGCATCAGTGGTTACACGCGAAGGGATAACGCGCAAACTTCTAGTGCCCAAGTCCCTGGGTTTCCTTGGCAAGGCTGAACGCAAACTGGACCTCGAATACGATGGCATGAAACTGCGGGCCCTGCATGCCGCTCCAGGAGATGAACTCTACCGGTATGTGACAAGGGAAGAAGCTGGAAGCCTAGACATGAGTGGCGCGGACTTGTTAGTGCTCGGCCATACGCACATCGCCTACGAAGTGAAGAAGGAGGGTGTTTGGGTTGTCAACCCAGGTAGCGTGGGGTTCCCTGCGGACGGCGATCCACGAGCATCGTATGCAATACTCGACACGAAAACTAGGCAGATTGCTTTTGGAAGGGTGAAGTACGACATTGATGGCGTCATCTCGAAGCTTCGTAATCTCGTAAGTAATGAGCAAGTGCTCCGAGTTCTAGCAGACTGGCTTCAGACGGGGCAACGTCCAGCCATGACGTCAAATGAAGAAGAACCAGAGGATAATCGACACGAAGAACTAGGAGAGAATGAAGGCGAAGGACCGGAGGATGAATCAGCAGCGCTACTTGCGCTTTTCAATCCAGACATTTGAGGTAGAGCGCTCCCAAACCCTTGAGTTGCCGCCAGGTTCGACCCCTGATCCTGGACGGCTTCTCGGGGACATCGTAACCGAATAACAAGCAGCCCGAAGTCTAGGGATTCTTCACGCCTTTCACTAAGCTTAATTGGACTTCAATGTTACTATTGAAGAAATGGTTTTGGAATCGACGCGCGTTGAGCCTTACGCTAAGAATGTTGTTCATAGCGTGTGTCTAAGGGTACCGGTGGTGCAGCGTGGCCAGCGGTGCCGAATATTTGCTTATACAAGTCGTCGCCGTAGCTGGTTAGCAGAGGTTCGCCTTCGACGACTCTAAAAGTGCGTCGTCCGTCGATCTGCCTCTCAGCCCGAAGGAAAAGAGCGGTGTCCGTTTTTTGATTGTAAAACCCTTGCGCAAGATCAAAGAGATGGGTAACGAGGAAGACCTTGATGCCTGCTTCCAAAACTGCGCGAATGATTTGCCGGGCGATCTCGGAGCCTTCCCTCTCATTTGTTGATGAGAATGACTCGTTACAAAGCAAGATGGAGTTGGGTCCGATGTGGTCGATGATTTTACTCATCCTGCTCAGCTCTTCATCGAGCTTGCCGCTCTTCATTGTCGCGTCTTCTTCCCGCTTGTAGTGGGTGAAGACGCCATCGCAGACGTTAGCAGAGAAGCGCTCTGCCGCCACAAACATACCACATTGCATCATCAAGTGGGCCAAGCCTATGCTTCGCAAGAACGTCGACTTCCCGCCCTCGTTGGCGCCCGTGATGATCACGAGATCTTTGTTGTCTGCGGCCAGATCGTTGCCGACTACTTTGGCTTCTAGTCTTAACGTCAGACAAACGTCATATATTCCCTGAGCAGAAAGCGCAGGCTTGTCCGCAGCCAAAGGCACGGGGATGGATGTTGGCTCGCCCTTGCATACAACCTGCCCGTGCAAGTTCAGACAACCAACGTAAAAACCTAGCTCGGTCCGCAACATCCTGAAGAAACTGAGAATGTGGTCGGTCGACTGGGCGAGCGCGTTGGCCACTGGGTTGATCCCCATGCCCCTTAGCTCCGACAAAGCCTCGGCGCCGCTTACATCACGATCAGCGATTTCAAAGCTGTACGCGGGCCCGCGTTTATCAAAGATGCGCCTCATCCAGCTATGTTTTTCATACAAAGGTCTGCGGAGTACGTAGTGAGTACCTTTGTTGCCCTTCCCAAGCTCGGCGCTGATTAGGACGCCGTTCCGGAATCCAAGTTGCGTCAGATGGTGTTGAACGTCGCGAAAATATTCATCGTCCAGCTCTTGTGTGAGCATCCCGAAGAAACGAACAAATCCCTCCGACCGGAATTGCCCGCCATGCTCGTCGACGATATGCCTGAGTTTCATAAGCTCGCCAACAAACAACTCCAGCGCCTGAACAGATCTGTAAAGTATCCAGTCCGGATTCCTGGAGGAGGGGAAGCCCCATATCTTTTTCTCACCTTGGATTGCTTCTACGGCGATTTCGTAGATCTCCCTGACAATGGCTGAGTGCTCCAGACAGTCCCTAAGAATCTGCTGGCGATACACGATCGCCTCCGGGTCATTTAGACTCCGCAAAACGGCCCTCTTGGCCACGTCGAACAGGAACTCGTCGCCGAGAGCCACCGCGTCGAACAGCGTGTTTAGCTCCAGGTCTTGCATGAGATCGTCCGCGTTCGGCGGCAGGTCGCCCTGCAGGTCGAAGTCCTTATCTCTATGCATCAGAAAGACCTTCATGGCGCGATGCGCCTCTTTAGGGACTCGTAGGTGAGTCCGTACTTCTCCGCGATTGCGACGGCGTAGGCGAGGTCGTCCGCAGGCCTTCTTATGACCTTGTATGTCCGCAACGCCGGGTTTTCGGGAACTACGGTGACCACCATGCTCACGGTGGTCTCGCTTAAAGACGACAATTCGTCGATGAATGTCACGTATACGCAAAGCATGTCTCGCTGGATTATTTGCTGCATAACCTCTCTACCGAGAAAAAGGGAATCCTTCAGTGTCGCGGAGGCGAAGCTTTCATTCATTATCAGTATGCTGTTACTCGTAGCCTGCTGTAGGATCTCGTGGATTCGGACTAGCTCGTCCTGCAGCTTACCGCGGAGATTCTCGATGTGCTCTTCTTTTTCAAAATGCGTGAACAGGCGATCGCACAGAAAGAGCCGGGCTTCCCTACCCGGCACCGGATATCCTAGGCTGGCTAGATAATGTAACTGCCCAAACGTCCGGGCGAACGTCGTTTTACCGCCTTGGTTCGCACCGGATACAACAAATATGCGCTCATGGTCCTTTAGGTAGAAGTCGTTGCACACCACGATTGAATGTTCATGCGTGAGCTTGTTGGCCAAGGCTAGGTCAAATGTTTCATAGGCATGGACCTCCTTGGACCGGACAGAGACGTGCGGATAACAGAACTTCAAACCGGCTGACTTGAGATCTTCGATGAACTCTAGGTACGCGGCATAGAATTGGACTTCTCGATCAAAACGACGAATCGTTTCGTCGAGATAATTGCGGTGGCGATTGCAATAGTCGCGCAGCGCAAGGAAGATGTCCGCATACAGTCGCGCAACCAGGTTCAGTACGCCCTCTTCAACATGGTTCATGTCCGCCGGGTTGTCAAAGGCAACCCGGTAGTCTTTGACGGCCCCTTGCTTGAATTTCTGGAATGTTTCCTCTATCTCGGCGCTGTAGTCAGGTTCCGTCTCGTATTTGCTAACCGTAATACGCTTTCCTCTTATGTGGGTGCAGTATGTCACCGCCGACAGCTCGTTCTTGCGCTTCTTCGTCTCGGCGACCAGCGACCTAAAACTCTCCAAGTCGACATAGGTCGCCAGGTACTCTCGGAAGGCCAGAAAGCCACGCGACTTTACGTCTACAAGAGACAGCGCGTCAGCTAGGCTGCGGACGGCGTCGCAATATATCTCCACCGCGTCTAAGAACCAGCTTGCCTTCTGGTATTCGCAGCGGAGCTTGTCTGCTTGAGCGATATGCTCGCGCATTGCACGCATGTTCCTCGCAAAGGATTTGATATGCGCGCGTAGCGCTTCTCCCTCAAGATCCCGCAGTATGTCATGACGATAGGTTATGGCCGCGACATCGTTCAACGGTATGCAAAAGAAGGGTTTTAGGTTGTATTCCCCTCGCCCTGCCGTTACCGATGAGAGGATCTGATCTAGATTCAAGTCAGCAAAGAACGAAGGCACCTCCCGCCCATCTATGTCTGCGCCGCTTTGGGGCCGGTCAAACAGGATGCTGTGGAAGCGCATGGGAGGGCTCACCTCTTGGATGTCGGGATGCAACACAATCAGCCTTCCGGAGGTCTTTGCTAACGATTGATTTCAGGCATGGCTTGGTTCTGTGATTTAAATGTAACCATCGTTACATCCGCCAAAACGGTTTTGCGGGACTTAACTGATTGAGTGCCAAGCTTTTTCAGTGCGAGGAATAGCCTAGAGTGCGAAGCCTTGATTACTAATGATCCATTTCTGTCCAAAGTGTTGGGCGAGATAGAGGAGAATGCGAGTATATGCGCCTATTGTCAATATGGCCTGACCGGCTACAGTCGATTGCCCCACGAGGAGAAGCTGATTCTTGCGTTGAGGCATCCCATTAGAGAGAATCGGAGGTTGGCAATTCAACTACTTGTAGATTTGAGAAGCCAAGTTGCCTTGCCTGTCTTTCGATTTATGCTTGAGACTGAAGAAGACCTCTACGTCGTGCGTGGGATCCTTCGGTCTTTGGCCATGATCGGAACCGCAGAGAGCGAAGACATCATCCGAATGCTCGAAGATCATGAGTCGAGGCTCGCAAGAAAGGCCGCGGGAGATTGTTGTGAGGGAGCATTGCGATGTGCCGAGACGAGAACCCAGCGCATCATCTAGGAACGTCTAGGCCTCACTTGTTCTGTTGCGACTAGGATTTTGAGCGCTCCGGCACATTACGAGGTTTTAGATAGGCAATATGTCGTGTTCGTGAACTGAGTCGCTGGCCTGTGCGTTTCATCAAGTCGTCGCTAATGCATTCCTGAGATTGCTTGCGTCTGGTCACACCGACGTCGAGTGAAACCTAGGGGAGTTCTTGATACAGTTCATCCAACATATTCGATAACCTCGAAATGCGAGGCCTCCAAACGTCTTGAACATCGTCAGGCATCTGACCAAATGCTCGACCAACTTTCTCAGGCTTGAGAGCTTCGAGAGTATTCCAGATCTCGCTTAACTGAGTGATGATGTGCCATCTGAGGGACTTGTGAGTAACTTCCAGACTGAAGAGTTCCTTGATCTGTCTAATTTCGTCGAGCATAGATCTAGCGATATCGAGCATCTTTGTCCTCGTTTCCGAGTCAATGTCATTGATTGTGGACTGCAGAACAGCATCAGACTCCTCGCCCGTCTGCTGCAGCTCCTGGGTTATCTGATGGAGCTGCTCCTCTATGATGAGGAGGTCACTCGTCAGAACCCTCTTGTGGTTCTCGTTCATGATAATCCCCTCGGAAAACGCTTGGGCCCTATGAACTCTCCCTCTTCACCGGGATTGGTCCTAGATGGGATGTGCCGATGAGCTTGAGGATGCCTCTTTCGACTATGTCGACCTCCGAACCAAAGCCCTCCTTCGCAAAGCGATAGTCGTGTTTCATGATGAACTCTGACAGCTCAAACTTGATGCGCGTGAAGGAGCTCGCTTGGAGGGGCAGGATGGTCTTGAGCACGGAGGCAAAGTTGCGCTGGTCTAATCGTCGAGAGGCAACCTGCGTTACCTCCACCAGGTGGGGCAAGCATAAGCCCCTCGACTCTTTGAGAACATCGTTGAAGGCTTCACTTTGAACTATCATTTGAATCAAAGTCTCGATATGTGATGCGTTCATTTCCAACAGATGCAGACAAAACGGGCATTGCGCCTCCACGTAGCCAAGCCTCGCGACAACTTTTCGTGCGAACCGTCGTAGCGATTCAGGATTCTTCCTCAAGAGCCTCCTTTCAAGGGTTGATTTGAGGTCGTTGCGTCTCAAGATATCGATCAAGGAGTCGCTATTCTTACGTAGGTTTTCGATTGTCTGCAGCCGGTCATTCACCAGACTTTCAAGGACCAAACTAAGACCGAGTTTCTCATCGTGAGCCTCTGCAAATCTGAGCATCTGATGTGAGTGGTACCTACAGAAGCCTCGGGAGCTGATGATTTTGTCTCTGGACCAAGGGTCCATTATCCATTGGGAATAGAATGTCTCGAAAAACCAATTCTCACTCTTTTCGACAAGGTAACACAGTGGACACTCTGTGCCTTCCCTGATGGCATCCTCGATCGCGATGGTTGGAATGCTTGGCTCCATCACTCAGACCTCGCTAAGATAATTGAGCACGCCGAGATTGCATGCCACGTCGATTCGAAAGTCGAGATACCCATGAAGATGGATCTGCGGAAACCACCGTTCATGTTCTGGAATCTTGCAATCAGATTCAACGTCTGAGATGGAAATCTACAGTTCTTCCCCAAGACGTGGAGGCACTTCACTCCGAAGTAGATGTCATCCATGATGATGTACGGATCACGGCTCTCTGGATTTGTTCTGAATCCTCCGCTGGGAATCTCACATGACCTCACCCATTCCTCCGTGTCGCGTAGCGTCCTCACATCAAACCCAAGTAGGCTGAGACTTGCCAGCGCATGATATGTTGCGCCCGCCCTTGAGTAGCCAGACGTTCCAAAACTGCCATTAGAATTTTGGCCAGCCAGGATGATATCCTTCGTCTTTGCGAAAGAGAGATTGTGTTCAACGGGTCTCAGAAGCTCAAGGGATAGATACGTCCCTTCAAGTTCGGAAGGTGATTCGATGTCCGCCTCAAGAACGCCGAACCCTCCATGCGTGGCCTGAAGAGAGAGAACGAAGTCCTTGAACGGTCTATGAGGTTTCGCTCTCAGCTCATCCAATGTCCTGACAACATAGTATGCCACGTTGATGGAGTCGAAACTTCCATCTTCATGTTGTAGGCGTGTCATGAAGTCGATGGTCTTGGCGGCATTCTTTGGTTCGGCTCCCAACGCCTTGAGGGCCTGAATACCGTAGTACGTGTCGGCGGCTGACGATTCAGCTCCTTGCGCAAAGGAATAGCCGCCATCCTCATTCTGCCGTTTCTGAATATAGCGAAGCACTTCGGCGATTGCGATATGTCTCTCTAGACCTGTCGGGCTTGTTACGGAAGCATGCGCTTCCATCAGAGTCTCACCTTTCGGAGCGAATGATGTAGAAGCTATCAGCCTGACATGGCTGTCGGGCGGTTAAGGTGAGCCTCATCACCTTGGCGACTTTGGCTGGCTCGCGGGCACGACAGAAGTCAAGAATTCTTAAACTTTGCTCATGCCAACGCACTCAGTCTCGTCTATCTCCCTAGTGGACGAAGGCTTTGCGACCTGCGTAGACAGCCGCATTGCCTAGCTGTTCCTCGATGCGGATCAACTGGTTGTATTTTTCGACGCGTTCACCACGACAAGGTGCGCCGGTCTTGAGGTGACCCGTGCCCATCGCCACGGTGAAGTCGGCGATGAAGGTGTCTACAGTCTCACCGCTGCGGTGCGATATCATTGCGCCCCAACCAGCCTTCCGCGCCATCTGAATCGCCGCGATCGTTTCGGTCAGTGTGCCGATCTGGTTGAGCTTGATGAGGACGGCGTTTGCAACGTTTTCGGCGATGCCGCGTGCGATGCGCTGCACGTTGGTGACAAATAGGTCGTCGCCGACCAGTTCGATCCTATCCCCCAAAGTCATGTTGAGTAGCTTCCAGCCGTTCCAATCGTCTTCGGCCATACCGTCTTCGAGCACAACGATGGGGTACTTCTTCACCCAATCAGCGTACGTTTCCACCATCTGCGCTGATGTCACCGTGCGGCCTTCTGTCCGCAGGTGATACAGCTTATCCTCGTAGAAGCCGGTCGAAGCCGGATCCAAGGCGATGGTGATCTGTTGGTCGGGCTTGTAACCGGCTTCTTCGATTGCCTTCAAGATCAATTCGACGGCTTCGGCGTTAGTCTTCAGTGGGGGAGCAAAACCGCCTTCGTCCCCTACGCCTGTCGTGTAGCCCTTGTCCTTGAGCACACGCTTGAGCGCGTGATATGTCTCGCTACCCCACCGCAATGCCTCGCGAAAGTTCGGAGCGCCGACTGGTGCGATCATGAACTCTTGGAAATCGGTGCCCTGCCAGTTTGCATGGACGCCGCCATTCAGAATGTTGAACATTGGCACTGGCAGAATGTTTGCTGATTCTCCACCCAAGTATCGGTACAGCGGTAGACAGCGGGCGTCAGCCGCCGCCCGTGCCACTGAAAGGCTCACCCCCAAGATTGCGTTCGCGCCTAACTTGCTCTTGGTGGAAGTCCCATCCGCGTCCAATATTGCCTGATCGACTCTGGATTGATCCAGCGCGTCCATACCGAGTACGACTTTGGCGATGTCCAGATTGACGTGCTCGACGGCTTGTAACACGCCCTTTCCGCCGTAACGGTTCTTATCACCATCTCGTAGTTCTAGCGCTTCATGAACGCCGGTGGACGCGCCGGACGGAACAGCCGCCCGGCCCCACGCGCCGCTTTCTAGCTCAACCTCAACTTCGACTGTCGGATTGCCGCGGGAGTCCAAGATCTCGCGGGCATGGACTTTCTTCACAGCTGTTGACATTTTTCCTTCCTGTTTTGCAAGTAATGGATCTACGGTACTTGCTTCTGGCATGTTTAATGATTACCTTGATGCCATTCGCGGCGCGTTTCGGAACCGCAAACGAGTTCGGCCCACTTCAACTAACGATACTAGCCATTGCTCGCGTCAGGGAGCTCTGAGTTGCGTTGCTAATAGCCTAGGCACCAATAGTAAAATGATACACCTGAGTGACGGAATGGAAAGGAAGGAACTGCTGCTCGTGGAAGGTGACGGGCCCGCCGGGAAGCGAACCTGCCATGTGACCGGGTTCACTCGTTCACCTAGAACTGCGTTTTCTTGTACAGCACCATGATCGCGAGTGCCTGGAGGATGATAACCCAGGCCAACAGGATTCCCAGATCTATGGCGAACAGGATGCTCGGAACCATCATGGCTTCTCTCAACGCATCGATCACGTAGGTAAGCGGTGTCAGGTAGGACAGGACACGCAGTTGAAGTGGGAGAGCCTGTATTGGAATGAAGACTCCACCGATGAATATCATCGGCAGCCTAAGAGCAGTCAACGACATATTCGCGGTCGGCATATCCTTCGCAGCCGCTGCAAACAGCATCCCAAGCGCAGAGAAAG
>Ga0315280_10007357_pt1 | contig 14824 bp, 10 predicted proteins | sample YL17G06_40_MG_FD_203697 | JGI IMG/M metagenome (GOLD analysis project Ga0315280, IMG submission 203697) | Sediment microbial communities from Yellowstone Lake, YNP, Wyoming, USA - YL17G06_40 | ecosystem: Environmental > Aquatic > Freshwater > Lake > Sediment | place: USA: Wyoming | collected...
AACTGGGCACCAAGGCCGACGCCTTTGCTTCCGCACCCGCGGGGATTCGCCCCGAATGGTATTTCCTTTTCATGTTCCAGACGCTCAAGCTGCTGCCGGCGAAAGTCCTCTTCCTGGAAGGCGAGTTCGCCGGTCTCGTGGGGTTCAGCCTGGCGGCGGCAGTCTGGGTGGTCGTGCCGTTCCTTGATTACCGCGCGGGCTTCGGGCGCGTGACGCGGTTCTTCACCGGACTCGGCATTTTTGCGTTGGGATTCATTGTGGTGATGTCGGCCCTGGCGTTGCGGTGACTGTGGCGGCGGTCTGCGACCGCCGCCGTATCCGGCGCTCCCCGATTGCATCGGGGCAGGTGCCGCTCCAGACGAGAGCCTTGATGAAGATCGCCCTTCCCACGTTCGCGCTGCTGCTCTGGGCTCTGGCCTCATGCGTTGCCGCTCCGCCCAAGGACTCTTGCATGGCGTGTCACGCGGCGCTGGACGGAAAACTAGCCGAACCCGCAAAGCTATTCGCTTCCGATATTCATCATCAGGCAGGCCTGGGTTGCGCCGACTGCCACGGCGGGAATCCCAACGATGACTCGATGAGCGCCATGAGTCGGGCCAAGGGCTTTCGCGGCGCCCCGAACAAGGTTCAGATTCCCCAGTTCTGTGCCCGCTGCCACTCCAACATTGCCTACATGCACAGCTTCAATCCCAAAATGCGCGCCGACCAGTTGAGCCAGTACCTCACGAGCGTCCATGGCAAGCGCCTGAAGCAGGGCGACACGAAGGTGGCCGCGTGCGTGGATTGCCACAGCGTCCACAACATGCTGCCGGCCTCGGATACGCGCTCGCCCGTGCATCCCATGAACGTTGCCTCGACCTGCGCGCGCTGCCACGCCGACACGACGCACATGAAGGGATACAACATCCCCACCGATCAGGTGGAGAAATACCGCCGGAGCGTCCACGCCGAGATGCTGGCCCAGGGTGACACCGCCGCGCCCACCTGCTCCACCTGCCACGGTAACCACGGCGCGACGCCGCCCGGCGTGAGGTCGGTCGCCAACGTCTGCGGCACCTGCCACGTCTTCTTCGCCCAGCTATTCGAGAGAAGCCCGCACCAGCCGGCGTTCGCCAGGATGGGGCTGCCCGGTTGCGTCCAGTGCCACTCCAATCATGAAATCGTCAAACCTTCGGACGACTGGGTGGGCGTGGGCCCGAAGGCAGTGTGCATCGACTGCCATACGGCGGGTGATAAGGGCTATGCAGGGGCGCAGAAGATGGCCGGCGACTTGGCCAAGCTCAAGACTTTCCTCGGCCGGGCCGAGGAAATCCTGGGCACTGCGGAACGCTCGGGCATGGAAGTCTCAGGGCCCAAGGTCGAGCTGGCCAGCGCGCATGAATCGCTCGTCAAGGCCCGCGTCAACGTCCACAGTTCCAACCCGGCCGAGGTTCAGAAGCTCACCGACCAGGGAGTCGAGATCTCCCGGAAGGCTTACCAGGCGGGCGTGGCGGCGCTTGAGGAACGCGACGTGCGGCGCAAGGGCCTGGGGGTCTCGTTAATTTTCATCGTCCTCGCCATCAGCGGCCTTTACCTGAGAATCCGGCAGCTCGACTCCCGGCCGCAAGACCCGAGCCATCGCTGAGCTGGCGATCCTACCGACGCGCAGTAGTATTCATAGACCGGAGATCGCTTCTAGCAGGACCCGTCGCCGTAGCGCGCGTACGTCCTTCCCCCCAACATTGAGGTCTGTTCCAGACCTCCGATACTGAAACTCCTTCGTCTCACCGTTGGGGTAGGCCACCGAAATCACGCCCCGCCGGGCCGGCGTCGCGGCTATAACCCCTCGTCCGTCAGGCGCACGCGGGCGTCCACGGCGCGGAAGTCTGCGGCATCGGGAAAGACCAGGAAGGGATTGACTTCGCTCTCGGCAATTTGAGGCAGATCTTCCACCAACTGGGAGAACCGCTGGAGGACTTCGGCGAGCGCCTTCAAGTCGATGGGTGCCTCGCCGCGCACACCCTCGAGCAGGGGATAACCTTGAATCTGCCGGATCATTTCCTCGGCATCGAGGTCCGCGAGCGGCGGCACGCGGAAAGTCACGTCCTTCAGCGTCTCCACATAGACGCCGCCCAGGCCGAACATCACCAGCGGACCGAAGTTCGCATCCTGCGTCATTCCCAGGATCACTTCCCGCCCGCCGCGCACGTATTCCTGGAGCAGGAAGGCCGCGGGGGTCGTGGGGCCGAGCGGGCGCTCGGCCAGCCGATACTCGGCCACGGAGTCAATCATTTTTCGCGCGGCGTCCGTCAATTCCTCTGGCGTGCGCAAGTCGAGCGCCACACCTCCCGTTTCCGTCTTGTGGACCACATCCAGCGCAATCGCCTTCAGCGCCACCGGGAAATGGAACCCGCGCGCCCGCTCCTCCAGCTCCGTGAGGTTTCTAGCGATGACCGAGCGCGCCGCGGGAATCCCGTAGGCTTCGAGCAGGCGCAGACCCTCGTGCGTCGTCAACTGGCGGCGGCCTTGCCGGCGGATGTCTTCCAGCAAGGCCTCGGCCGCGGCGCGGTTCACTTCATACTGCTTCACCTCGCCCACCGGTTGCTCGCGCCACTGGCGATACCGCTCCATCGCGGCGAGCGCGCGCACGGCGGATTCCGGGAAATGGTAGATGGCCATATGGTTCGGCCGCTTCTCGTTCAGTTCCCGGAAGAAGTCCTCCGGAGCCATCACCACGCCCAGAATCGGTTTGGGAAACTGGCGACGCAACTCCTCGATGCCGGAGATGATGTCCATGGCGCTGACCATGATGGGGGGAACGGAAACCACCAGCAGGGAATCGATGCCGTCGTCTTCCAGTAGGGCCCGTGCACAGGCCTCATATTTCGTGCGGTCGGGTTTCGGCGTCATGTCCACGGGGTTCTGGATGCTCGCTTCCGGCGGCAGCAATCGCCGCAACTCGGCGCAAGTTCGTTCCGAGAGTTTTCCCATGGTCAGGCCGAGGTTAATCGCAGTGTCGGTAGCCATGATGGCCGGGCCGCCGGCGTTGGTCAGAATCCCCAGGCGGTTGCCACGCGGGACGGGATTCTTGGAGAAGCCCAGGGCCAGGTCGAACAATTCCTCGACCGTGTTTACCCGGATCACGCCAGTTTGCTCGAGCAAAGCGTCCACGGCGATATCCAACCCTTGCCGCGCCACCAGGGCGCCGGTGTGCGACGAGGCCGCGCGCGCCCCGGCCAGCGTCCGCCCCGACTTCACCACGAGGATCGGCTTGCGCTTGCTGATGCGCCGCGCAATGGGCATGAACTGGCGCGGGTTGCCGAAGGATTCCAGGTACATCAAGATCAGATCGGTGTGGGGATCGTCCTTCAGGTACAGCAGCAGGTCGTCGCCAGTCACGTTGGCCTTGTTGCCCATGCTCACAAAGAGGGAGAAGCCAATGTCGAGCTGCCGAGCCATGTTCAGGATGGCCACGCCCAAGGCGCCCGACTGCGACATGAAGGCAATGCGGCCGCCTAACGGCAAGGTCGGCGCGAAGGTCGCATCCATCTGCACTTCGGGGTCCGTGTTGATGATCCCCATGCAGTTCGGCCCGATCATGCGCATCCCGTAGCGCTCGACCGTCTGGTTAAGCTCGAGCTCGAGCCGGCGGCCTTCTTCCCCGGTCTCGGAAAAGCCGGCAGTGATGATGATCAACCCTTGCACGCCCTTCTTCCCGCAATCCGCCACCACCGCCGGCACTTCCTCGCGCGGCACCACGATGATGGCCAGGTCCACCGGGTCAGGGATGGCGGAAACGGTCGGGAAAGCTTTGATGGAATGAATGAAGTCGGCCTTGGGATTGACGGGGAAGACCTTGCCGTGAAAGTTGAACTCAATCAGGTTGTGCAGGACTTCGCGGCCGATCGAACCAGCTCGGCGCGAGGCCCCCACCACGGCAATCGCTTGCGGCTTGAATATGGGATCGAGAGGATGCATGGGAAGTCCTTTGTCAAGCGCTACTGGAGCGGCAGTCTCCGACCGCCGCCGGGTCGTTCCGCGTTCGGCTCTTTCACCGAGAGCCGCAGGGTCCAAAATGGACCTTGCGCTACGCTCCTCCGTATTGAAATCCGCGCCGAGGCAGAAGTCAACTGGCAGAGTGTCAGGCGGACACCCTTTGACTTGTCCTGAATTCTCCTATCGGAATCGGTCGGGCTGATTTACAATCTGGTCGCCGGAAACGGCACTTCCACGCCACGTGCGAACGACCCACCACGAGGAGAATGTTCCACATGACTCCTGACTCCATCAATCCCCAGGGCCGGACCGCCACGAGATACCTCATGGGCACCGCGTGTGCTGGACTCTTCACCTTCGGCATTATGACTTCTTTCCTAGGCGCGACGCTGCCTGAACTGAGCAAGTCCCTTGATTTTGATCTGGCCCGCAGTGGGACGCTCTTCAGTTTCCTCTACGTGCCGCAGATTCCCATGGTGTTCCTGGCGGGGCAGTTGATTGACCGCTTCGGGAAGAAGCCGGTGCTGGTGACGGGGTTCTTATTCTGTGCCGCTGCGCTGGTGGGTATGGCCTACGCGCCGAGCTACGCAGTGCTGGGAGCTTTGCTGGTGGTGCTCGGGTTGGGCGGCAGTTCCGCCATGAGCGCCTCGAACACCCTCATCCCGGATCTCTACCCTGAAAACCCCGCCTCTGCGTTGAACCTGGGGAACATATTCTTCGGCGTGGGCGCCATCTTCTTCCCCTCAGTGGTCACGCTGATGACCAAGCGGTTGGGACTGGGCGCCACCTTGTGGCTGATTGCGCTGCTGGTGGCTGGGGTCGCTGCCATCGCCCTGCTCGAGACTTTTCCACGCGCTGGCGCCGCGGGCGGTTTCGACTGGCGGGAAGCGCGCCAGGCGGCCCTGGATCCGGCAGTCATCTTGCTTGCCTGGGTGCTGTTCTTTTACTCAGCCGTAGAGATTTCGACGGCGGGCTGGATTCGCACCTATCTCGAGCAGGGATTCCCGGTTTCGCCCGAAGCTTCAAAAATCGTCCTCACAACTTTCTGGGCCATGATAATGCTCGGGCGCCTGGCCGCCAGCCAAGTGGTCAAGAAGGTACGCGGGCCGCGCCTAGTGCTGGGAGCTTCTATTGGAGCAGTCGTTGGACTTTTGTTGATGGCGCTCGCGCCCAACGTGCCGGTGGCGATTGCCGGAATCGTCATCTGCGGGCTGAGTTATGCGCCGGTCTTCCCCACGACCGCCGGAACCGCGAGCACCTATTTCTCGAAGCTTTTCGGAACGGTTTTCGGCATTCTGATGACGCTGGCGCTGCTGAGCGGCGCCGTCGTGCCGCCGGCGCTCGGCTACCTGGCACAACGCACGACGGTCAGGACCGGCATGTGGCTGCTGGCGGGCACCGCCGTTCTCCTGCTCGTCACTCAAGCGATCTTCAATCGTTACGAGCGGAAGCGGTTTCTGCGCAGGTAGGGCGGAGTTGCTTTCCGGGTCTGCGACAGTTCAGACATTTCCAAATCAAGAGCCGCAGACTCACAAAGCGAGTCTGCGCTACAAGCCTGGCGCTACGCGTTGGATGCCAGCAATTCGTCGCGGACGTTCTTCAACACCAACGCCGCCCGCTCGACGCCGACCTCGCCGGGCAGAATTGGGTCTTCGTTTTCGATGCTCAGGATGCCCTGGAAGCCCACATCCATATACGCCTGGACGATGTCTTTCCAGAGCTGCGCGCCGTGGCCGTAGCCCACGGCACGGAAGAAGACGGATCCCTCCGCCGCTGTGGCCAAGTCCTCCGGGAAGTTCAACACACCATATTTTGCCGCCACATCCTTCACGATCACCGTGTCCTTCATGTGGGCGTGGAAAAGGGCATTGTGTTTGGCCAGCAGGTGGATCACCTCAACCGGATCGCAGCCCTGCCAGAACAGGTGGCTGGGGTCGCAGTTCGCGCCGATTTCCTCCCCCACGGCGTCGCGCAGTTTGAGGAGCGTGAACGGGTTGTACACCACGAATCCGGGGTGCATTTCCAGTGCAATCTTCCGCACGCCGTGCTCGCGCGCGAACTTCGCCGCCTGCTTCCAGTAAGGAATCACGCGTTCGTTCCACTGCCACCTGAGGAGCTGGTCATATTCCGACGGCCAGCGGTACGTGGCCCAGTTGGGCATCTTATCGGTCGGAGAACCACCCGGGCAGCCGGAGAACGTGACGATCACCGGCACCTCCAGGCGCTCCGCCAAAAGCACGGTGTGACGGAAACTCTCGTCGTCGCGCTGCGCAACCGCCGGGTCGGGGTGGACCGGATTGCCATGGCAACTGAACGTCGCGACCAGAAGGCTGCGGTCTTCAAACTTCTTTTTCCAGGCTTTGGCTTTCGCGGGATCCGCCAGCAAGTCGGCGATGGGACAATGCTTCGTGCCGGGATAACCGCCAGTGCCAATCTCCACTGCGTCAATCCCGAGGGCTGTGATCTTGTCGAGCATCTGGTCGAGCGAGAGGTGGCCGTAAACAGGATCGAAGACTCCGATGGGAATCTTGCGGGCCGGACTTGCGGGGGTGGGAATGAGGGGTGAAGCGACGGCAGCTTCCGCTGCGGGCGGCGTTCCGGCGCGCGCCATCGCCGGCGCGGCCACGAGCAGACCGCCCGTTGTCGTGAGAAATCTCCTCCGGCTGGTTGAAGCCGAACCTGTTCCTTTACGCATGGATGGATCCTCCTCGTGAGCGTGCGGGAAGTATACGCCAAGTTGCCGCCTGCGTCGCGTTCCAGTCTCGATTCTCAGTCGCCAGTGGTGGGTGCCTCCAGCGCGCACGAACTGGACGGAGTCCGGCAGGGACTCTATAATCGCTGCTGCTCCTCTGATTGGGGGATTCATGCTCAGGAGGACGCTGGTCGTGAGCCGCCGGCCGGCGAGAAACATAACGCCAGCACGCGCCGGTTGCGTGACCTTGGCAATCGCTCTCGCGCTCGCGAGCATTCGGGCGTGGCCGCAGACAGGGCCCCAGGCTGTCGCGGACAACATCAGCTACAACATCGGTGAGACAGTTCACCTGAAGGTTGTTTGCCTTCGCCCGGAGGCGGTCGCCTCCGACCACGGAGATGGTCTGCACGCCGGGAGGCCAGTGGACCTAGCCGCGACCATCCGGTACGCAGGCGAAGGCGCCGCCTTGCTGAGAGAGGTCCCGCTCGCCAACTCCTTTGTCCCCTCAAAATTCGGCCCCGCGACCGAATATCGCGCGATCTGGAAAATCCCCTCTGAGGCGAGAACGGGCCGCTACGAAGTCGATCTCGTGGGGCGAGACTCCGAATCGCACGCGGTTGTCTGGAACCTGCCGCGCGCCGCCTCCTTCGCGGTGCATCGGAAGCTGCTCCGGATCGAACGGTTCGAACTCGACAAGACTTTCTACACCTCCGGCGACCCCATCGGCTGCCGGGTTGCCCTCACCAATCTGAGCGACCGGCCCCTGCGTGGACTGCGGGTGGAATTCTCCGCGCGGTATTGGCCCTGGATTACACCGTCATCCGAGCGTGCCGGGGTGGATGTCGTCACGTTTCAGGACGCTCTCGCTCTCGAGCCCCAAGGGAGCGCGCGGTTGGAGAACCCCCACGCCGTCGTTGCCAAGGCGGTGAAGCAGTCCACGGTTCAGCAGTACGCTGCGGTGGTCTGGGACCAGGAGCGGAAGAACGTCTATGACATTGCTTTCAGTCCCCTGGTCTTCATTCAACCAGCCGGGGCCGATTCGCGGAAGCCGTATCCGCTGCAGTACGTCTATCCCGATCTGGGCGCCGTGGACACGTCAAGTTACCGAGAGTTCCTTCGCCCGGAACTCAATTCCGCCGCAATCCAGTTTGATCGCAGCCACACCATGTTCGCTACGGGGAGTGAGGCGGAGCTGAAATTCTCCGTTGTCAACCCCACGGAACGGCCGTGGGGCGGGGTCGCGGTCCGTGCCACCCTGTGGGGCGCTCGCGGTGAGCGGCTGGCAGGCAACGCCGTGGCGGAAAAGATGGACATGGCCCCTCACGGTTCGCCGCTGGCGCGCGAGACCAAATTCACGCTTCCCTCCAACGGCAGCGGCATCTTCCGCGTGGAGGTCGAGGTGAGCGATTCATCGGGGTTGGTGTTAGCCTCGAACAGTCTTGAGCTGGGCGTGAACCCGCTGCCTCGGTCTATCCTGATCTTCTGCGCGCACGAGGACGACGAGATGGCGCACGCAGGCATCATCCGCGCGGCGGTCGAGAATCGCCTCCCGCTGCACGTGGTCTATTTCACCAGTGGCGACGCTGGCTCCTGCGACCGCTACTACCAGCGCTCCTGCGGCCCCGCGGAGGCGCTGAGTTTCGGCGCCCTGCGCATGGAAGAGGCCCGGGCCGCGCTGGGGCACCTGGGTGTGCCGCGCGAGAACATCTTCTTCCTGGGCCTGCCCGACGGCGGGTCTGGCCAGATCTGGTCGCACCACCCCGAACCTTCCAACCCTTACCTTTCCGTCTTACTTGCCAGCGACCACGCGCCTTACGAGGGCTTGGCGCGACCGAACCTGCCCTACGCGCGGAAATCTGTGGTCGAAGCAGCCAAGGAATTCATCCGGGAGTGTCAGCCCGAAGTCATCTACACGGGCCATCCCGACGAACGCCACGTGGACCACCGCGCCAACAACTGGTTCGTGGTGAAAGCGCTCCAAGAACTGCGGCGCGAGGGCGCGATCTCGGGGGATGTCGAACTGCTGGCAGACCAAGTGTACGGACCCAGTCCCCAGGCCCCTGCGCCCTACCACTACCAGAAACACATCCTGCTCGTTTCGGGTGAAGCGCGGGCGCGCGCCCAGGAAGCCGGCTGGTTCCATCAATCGCAAGGCGGGAACCGAGCCTTGGGCAGAATCCGGACCTTCGACGAGCTCCCGCGCCAAGAGATCCATTGGCAGATCCTGGGCTGGAGCGACCACGAAGGGTGGAACGAGAAAGATTGATTCATTGAATCATTGGGCCATCGGGTCACTGAATTGTTGTCAGCAGAGAGTTCGGATTCGAATCATGAAGTGGCTCGATGACCCCATGAGCCGATAGGAAAAGGGATGGACGAAACCGATCCCCTGAATAAGGCAGGAACGAACCTCCAGGCGCTCGACCGCGCATCCGATGAGCCGTTTGCGTGTCCGGCCTGCGGGCAGATGCTGGCCGCGTCCTGCCGCGTCTGCGTGGCCTGCAAGCAACCGGTAAATCCTTCGCAGATCAAAAGGCCACAGGTCGAGCCCGAGGCGCCCGCACTAGAGGTCGCGCCCCCCGCGCGCGAGCCGGTGCGATTCCCGTGGGTTCTTTTTCTGCTCCTGTTGGGTGTCCGGATGGCAATCGCCCTGGTGGCCGTGCAGCGTTGGGGCTTTCTCCGGACCGAGATGATCTTCGCCGCCGCAGAGTTTGTGTCGGCCGTGTGGGTCTTTCAGGATGCGCAGCGAAGGCGAGTGCCCAAGCCGCTGCGCTGGGGATTGGGATCACTGTTTCTGTGGCTTCTGTTTTTCCCCTGGTACTTGGCGCGACGCCGCACGCCTGACGCCCCGTGCCCATCTGTCGAAGGGGAACTCGGCCGCGTGGCCCGCGCCCTGTTGTTCGCCCTCGTAGTCTTCTTCCTGCTGAGCATCGTGCTCGTCATCTTCAAAGGGCCGCCACCCAGATAAGAAGCAGGAGGCGGTTTGTAGTAGGTGGTAGGTGGGCAACATCTACGCCGAAGCAGGCGAGGACAAAACTCCCCGCCGTCCCTCGTCACGAGAACGCTGAGACTAGTGAGATGGGTGAGACTCGAAGGATTGATTTCTAGCCTGCGGCCAGCGCGCCGTCCGAGGCCCGGCAGACGTAGCTCTCGGCTTTGAGGCCGAGGGAAGTCTGATAGCCTTCCCGCACCGCTTCCGCAAACGCCCCGGCAGCCTCCGCCCGCACCAGGTTGACGGTGCAGCCGCCGAAGCCCGCGCCCGTCATGCGCGCCCCCAGCGTGCCGGGCTGCTTCCAGGCAAGCTCCACCAGCACGTCGAGTTCCTTGGAGCTGACCTCGTAGTCGTCGCGCAGGCTTTCGTGCGAGGCGTTCATCAGCTCGCCGAAGCGCTCGAGGTCCCCTTCCTCGAGGACCTTGACAGCCTCCAGCACCCGCTGGTTCTCAGTCACCACGTGCCGTGCCCGCTTGAGCAAGAGCTCGTTCAGCGCGCTCCCATGAACTTCCAGATCCTGCGGCTCCACCTCCCGCAGAGTCTTGACGGGCAGCCCGGCGGTTCCCAACTGAGCCACCGCCTGCCGGCATTGTTTCAACCGGACTTCGTACTCCGACTGCGCCAGGGCCCGCTTGACGCCGGAGTTGCACACTACGACTTTCACGTCGCCGCGCAAGGGCACGTGGCGGTAGGTGAGGTCGCGGCAATCGAGGAAAAGGGCGTGGTCTTGCCGGCCGAGGGCCGAGATGAACTGATCCATGATTCCGCACGGCACGCCCACGAACTCGTTTTCCGCCCGGCGGGAAAGCTTAACCACGTAAACCGGATCGAGATCGAGGCCCATCAGCCGCTGCCAAAAGACGGCGGCGGCAACTTCCACGGCCGCCGAGGAACTCAGCCCCACTTCCCGCGGCACGTCCCCGCCAAAAACCACGTCAGCCCCGGCAAGCTGGTGACCATCCTGCTGGAGGAACTTTGACACCCCGCGCAGGTAATTGCTCCAGGGATGGGCAGCATCTTTCTGGAGGTCGTCGAGCGAGAACTCGACGGAGTCCTGGAAATCAACCGAGTGAGCGCGCACCTGGCGGCCGGCGCGGCGGCGGCCAGCGAAGCCGATGTAGCGGTCGATGGCCGCCGGCAGCACGAATCCCTCGTTGTAGTCGGTGTGCTCGCCAATCAGGTTGACGCGGCCCGGGGCGCGGACTACCACCTCCGGCCTCGTGCCAAAGATCCTTTCAAATGTTCCTTCGGCCACGCTAATCCGCCTGGAATGCGAGATTTCACTGGAGGTCGCGTCGGCAGGTGGGCTTTACCGCGCGCAGTTCTGCCGCTTTTTCCTCTGCCAGCGAGTCGTTTAAGAAACTCCCCCCGCCCGTCTCGACGCTCGCCAGGTACTTCAGCTTGTCCTTGCTGCGGTGCGGGGGATAGAACTCAATGTGGAAATGGAAATAGGGAAACCGTCCCCTCGTCGGCGCCTGGTGCAACAGCATCATGTAAGGGAAAGAGAAGTGAAACAGGTTGTCGTACTTCAGCGTCACCCACTTGAGGATCTCGGCGAGCGCCTTCTCTTCCCCGGGCCGGAACTGGTCGATCGTGCCCAGGTGGCGGCGCGAGAAGATATGTATCTCGTAGGGCCAGCGCGCGTAGAAAGGGATGAACGCGCTGAAGGCTTCGTTTTCGGCCACCACGCGGCGTCCGTCGCGCCGTTCTTTCTTCAGGATGTCGCAGTAAAGGCACCGCGCGCGCGCGCGCTGATGAGCCCGCGCCGCCGCCACCTCCCGCTCCAGCCGAGGCGGTACAAAGGGAAAAGCGTAGATCTGCCCGTGAGGGTGCGGCATGGTCACCCCGATGACCGCGCCCTTGTTCTCGAAGATGAGTACATAGCGGATGCCCGGCGTCGCCTTCAGCTCGACGAACCGCTTGCGCCAGAGCCGCACCAGCTTCACAAGGTGGTCAAGTGAGAGCTGCGGAAGTGATGTGTTGTGGTCTGGATGGTAGAGGACCACGTCGCACTTGCCGTGAGAGCGGCCCACCCGATAGAACCCGTCGCCCTTGATGGCGGGCTCGGGTGCAGGAATGGAGAAGGCAGGGAAATCATTGGGGTAGATGTGAACGTCGTAGTTTTCCGGGACCCGCCCCGAGCCCGGGCAGAAGGGGCACCAGTCGGCAGGCATCAGGGGGCGACCCTGCCGATGCGATGCTGTCGACACCCATTCCCGAACAGTGGGATTCCAGCGGAGTTCCGTCATGGCCGGTTCCGCCGCGAGGCTCGGAGAGCAAGCCCCCCCATGAAAAACCCGAAGACCAGCATGGCCACGCCCCACCACAGGTCGATGTTGACGCCGAGCGAGCGCTCGAAAATCGCGGCGTCGGTCAAGGCCCCGAAAACGATCAGAATGAGGCCGTAGAGGGTGAAGATGATTCCAATCGGCCAGCGAATGTCTAAGCCCATCGTAGCTACCAGAAGATGATATTCAGCACCAGGCAGAGCGCCAGGATCCCGATAGCCAGGACCCCGGGCCGGTCGTACCACGGCAAGTGCGAGGTACAAGGCTTCGGAGTAAGCGCGTACACCAGGCCTACCAGCTCCTCGTCTTTCTTCGGCGCGGTAAACAGCGACACGACCACCGTCACCAGGAAGCAGATAGAGAAGGCATAGATGGCCTGATAGAAATTCGCCGCCATGTCGCTCGGATAGTTGATGACCTTGTAGTGGTAGAGCGTGTAGTGGCCGGCAGCGCCCAGAATCCCGGAGAGCAATCCGCAGAACGCGGCATTAGGCGTGGCACGCTTCCAGAACATCCCCAGCAAGAACGTGGCAAACAGCGGAGCGTTGAAGAACGCGAACAAGAGCTGGAGATAGTCCATGAGGTTCGTGAACTTCAGGACGATGAACGCCGTGACGATACCCACGGCGACCGCGAATACCGTCGCCAACCTCCCCATCTTCAAATAATGACTCTCCGACTTCCCGGGGTTGATGTGGGTCTGGTAGATGTCGTAGGTCCACACGGTGTTAAAGGCGGTGACGTTGCCCGCCATGCCCGACATAAAACTGGCCAGCAGTGCCGTCAGCCCAATCCCCAGGAGCCCCGAGGGATAATATCTGCCGAGCAATGCGGGGATGGCGTTGTCGTAGCGGCCGTCCAGGAACTTCGTCAAACTCGGATCCAGCGAGATTGCCACCAGTCCAGGCAGGATGATCAACAGCGGGAAGAACATCTTGGGAACCGCCGCGATGAGCGGGGTCCGCTGGGCCGCGGGCATGTCCTTCGCGGCCATGGCTCGCTGCACCACCAGGAAGTCCGTGCACCAGTAACCGAACGAGAGCACGAAACCCAAGCCAAATATCGTTCCCACCCAATTGATCCCCATGGGGTTCTGACTGGGGTCCCAGATGTTAGCCCAGGTGTGCGCATAGCCGGGGTTCGGCAGGCTGCGCTCGAGGCCCGCAAACCCGCCCACTTCCTTCAATCCCAGAATCGCCAGCGGAAGAAACCCGAAAACAATCAGGAAGAATTGCAGGACCTCGTTGTAGATGGAGGAGGTCAGGCCGCCCAGGTAGATGTAAATGGCCACCACCGCCGCCGAGGCTACGACGCTCGACCAAAACGGCCAATTCAACATCCGCTGGAAGAGAATCGCCATGGCATAGAGGTCGATGCCCGAAACCAGCAGGGTCAGGACGGCGAAGGAAAAGGCGTTGAGGGTCCGCGTCTTCTCGTTGTAACGCAGCTTCAAAAACTCGGGGACGCTCCTGGCTTTGCTGCCGTAATAGAACGGCATCATGAAGACGCCTACGAAGCACATGGCCGGCATGGCGCCCAGCCAGTAGAAGTGATTGACGAACATGCCGTACTTGGCGGCGTTGGCCGCGTGGCCCATCACCTCGAGCGCCCCCAGGTTCGCCGACATGAAGGCCAAGCCCGTGATCCACCCGGGAATGGACCGCCCAGAAAGGAAAAAGTCCTCGCTGGTTTTCATCCGGCCGCGCAAAGCGAAGCCAATTCCTAGCACAAAAGCGAAATAGATGACGATAATGGAGTAGTCGACAAAAGTTAAGTGCATACGCACCAAGCGGAGCGCGGATTGTTATCACACTCGGATGGAAAAGTAAATGTTTGAACGGGCCTGGAATTGGAAGGGGACATCGTATCCCCCCTGTGGAGTTGAAGTGTTTGAGTGAGATGAGGAGAGAGGAGATGACGGCCTTGCTGGGGGGAGAGCAAGGCCGTCGCCGGGCTGGCGTAAAATCGCCCGGCCCAACTAGTCCACGCGCAGCGTTACCGTGGTGCTGCGGGTTACCGTCCCGACGGTTGCTGTCAGGGTCAGGGTGTAGGTTCCGGATGGTGTTCCACCGGCCGGGGCTGATGTAACCCCAACGCCACCCCCGCAAGCGGTCCAAGAAACAACAAGTAGGCAGGCGAGAACTGCTGTCCTCCAGGCCCGCTTTCGGGGAACCGCCACCCCGCAGGCTGTTACGGCAAAGGCCAGCAGCCACAAGAATATGGGCAACCCGAAGTGCCCCCCAGAAGTTGGGGGCTGGAACCGCACTCGCGGCACAGCAAACCCACGGGCCGTGGTCGCCACGGTGACCGCAGCCGCTGCGGGGCCTGCGCCGTCCGCCGTCACGTAGCCGGGCGAGACAGAGCACGTCACCCCCTTCGGGGCTCCCACACAAAGCAGCGACACCTGCTGGTCAAACCCGCCCGACGGAGTCACGGTTAGCGCGTAGCTTGCGGACCGTCCTGCCACGACCGCCGCTGTGGCCGGGGACGCGGTGAGCAAGAAGTCTGTTCCCGTCCCAGAAAGCACGATGGTGTGCTGGCCCTCAGGAGTATTGTCGGTGATCGCCAAGGTCCCGGACCTCGCGCCGACCGCGGTGGGCGTGAAGGTGACATCAATGGTGCAACCCGCCCCTGCAGCCAGCGAAGCGCCACAAGTGTGCGTCTGAGAGAAGTCACCCCCGCCTGTAATGCTCCCTATGTCCAGGGGACGGTTACCCGTATTGCGCAGTATGACCGTTTGGTGGGTGCTAGAGGTGCCGACGAGCTGGTGGCCGAAGTCCAAGGCATTAGACGACAGCGCCACGGCGGGTCCGAGACCGTTGCCTGTCAGACGGACTACGTGCGGGCTGCCAGGCGCGTTATCGGCTATCGTTATCG
>Ga0315280_10007358_pt1 | contig 14821 bp, 13 predicted proteins | sample YL17G06_40_MG_FD_203697 | JGI IMG/M metagenome (GOLD analysis project Ga0315280, IMG submission 203697) | Sediment microbial communities from Yellowstone Lake, YNP, Wyoming, USA - YL17G06_40 | ecosystem: Environmental > Aquatic > Freshwater > Lake > Sediment | place: USA: Wyoming | collected...
AGTAGATACGAACAACGAGGCTTTGAACGAGGATCATCCGCACCCGCGCCGGTGAAAGCTGGCGACACCCCTACCGTAAAGATAGAAGGACAGGGCAAAAGCGGGGATGGGATCGCTCGCGTACAAGGCTTTGTGATATTCGTGTCCGGCGCAAACGTCGGGGACGAGGTAAAGGTCCGCATAAATGAAGTGCGGCAAAGGTTTGCCACTGCTGAAGTTGTTAAGGAGTAAGATCCTTTTACTTTAGGTAATTTGGCATTTCCTTCTCCGGTTAGCGGTAGCTTTATTGAAAATTTTAGTTATAGCTGGATACAAAATCATCAAATGTTAGTTTAAGTAAAGAGTTGTCGAAAGAAAAAAATAATTTAATTCCTTAAAATAAACAAAAAAATAAAAAAGTCGGAAGGGTGTTCACTTACCCTTTCCGAGCGTTATTTCTATGCTGGACACGTTTATTGTGCCGCCTTCGACTTGGATTTCCTCAGTTCCAATACCAATGCCTTTCACGTTCAAACTCTGCAAAAATCGATTTCTGACTATCTCTGCGACATCGACGGCCCTGCTGATTGCTTTCCCTCTTGCTTTGAGGGTGACATCACCGATCCCTGAGTTGAACTGCGTTATCACTGCTAGTACGTAGTTCATCACTGGTTTCGTTCCTATAAAAACGGCATTATCAGCCGCTCTTTTTTCTGTTTTTTTCTCTGCTTTTTCTTCGACCATTGTTGTATGCCTCCTTTCGTCTGGTGAAGTAAATTTTCTAATTTTAGCCTAAAATACTTTTTGATATTCAATCGCGCGTATGTGTTCAACACAAATACTAGAGGTTGCCGCAGGCCTGCCCGTATGATTTTTAAATTTGAGCACTCTGTGCACGATTTTTGTGATCTGATTTCTCGAGCATTTTCAGCAATCTTATGGTGGGTTTAATGTTAGAAGCTTTTCAAGCGGTAAAATGAGGAATATCATAAGTTACAATCCAAGTTCTCTGAATACAAAGTACTTGGGGAAATCGATACTCAATGTGAATACTGCTGAAAGTCCCAAGATGAGAAGGACCTGGTATACCGCGACTGACGGAATAATGAGACCGTATACACCTAGCAGCGCAAATCCACTTATAGCAGCCATGCTAGAGATAAACAACTCCCTGCCAAGCCGCGATGACCAAAAGTGTCTTCTTTCCCTAACGATGTACACTCTAAATTGACTCGAAAATACGAGCATTAACATCACAAAACTCTGTAGGGCCCCAAATCCCAAGTGGAAGTAATGCGTGCCAATGAGCACGGTAATTGCACCCCCTACAACCATTAACAGCCCTACAGCAAGCGATGCCAGAGTGATATTCTTCACATTCCACACATTTGGGTTACTTGTATTCTCTACGTTATCAGTAGCCAAGGACATCGTCACGAAGTCGTTTGCAAATATAAGCAGAACCATCCCCAAAGTAGAAAGTAAGAGTTCGTGCAACCAAAAGAAACCTAGGACCAGCAAACCGACGAATTGTATAACCTTAGTGACCTTGTTTATGACCCACGTCAGCATTCGTTGGTAGATCCGCCTGCTTGTCTTTATCGCGTCGATTATCCCCCCAGTACCCGGTTCGGTCAAGACTATACTCGAAGAGGCCTTCGCTACATCCGTTGAATTGCTTACAGCTATCCCCACTTCCGCCTGCTTTAGCGCTGGTGAATCGTTGACTCCGTCCCCCGTCATTCCTACGATGTATCCTTTGGATTGCAGAAGTTTAACGATCCTGTATTTATCCTCGGGGTATATTTCAGCAAATCCATCACACTCTTCAATAATCCTCGCTTGTTCCGTTTCGCTTAAGCCCTTGAGTTCTGGCATGCAAATAATGTTATCTCCGATCGATACTTGGCGGGCTATCTCCTTGGCTATGGCAATGTTGTCGCCCGTGAGCATCTTTACCTTCACGCCAAGCGTTTTCAGTTCTTGTATCAGATCCTTTGAGTCCAATCTGGGCGGATCGGATAATGGTAACAGCCCAACAAGCCGAAGATTATTTAGGTTATTAGCTTCCGACCTAGCAACTGCTAGAGTCCTATATCCTTTCTGAGATAACTCTTGGATTAGTTCATTCGCTTTGGCACAAGTTTCTTTGTCAGCGCTGCTACAGATGGACGTTATTATTTGTGGTGCACCCTTAACGACTTTGAAGCGTTCTCCTTCGTGCTCGATAATTGCCTCCGATCTCTTGATTGCCGGATCAAAAGGTGTGAATGAAATTTGTTTATACGCGCTAGAGTCCGCACCAACAGCTTTGGCGTATTCAATCACCGTTAGATCTATTGCATCCTTGGTTTCCTCTTTAGAAGCCAAACTCGCTATTAAGGCTACATCTTCTTTCCTAAATCCAGAAAATGGTATAGAATCGAAAACCGACAGCTTGTTCTGCGTTATCGTGCCTGTCTTGTCTAAACAGATTATTTCCATCGAAGCCGCGTCTTCAATTGAACTAAGTTTAGTAACCAGCACTTTCTTTTTTGAAAGTTCTATCGCGCCGGCAGAGAGGACCACAGCGAAAACAGCTGGCAATGCGACAGGGACGGATCCCATAAGGAAAATTAGCGCTAAATCCAATATCGTCAAGATGGCGGTTTTCGTCAGTGCAGCATATACTCCTACTAAGACCAACGCCCCTAAGGCCACGTACATCATGTACTTGACGACTGCCATCATTATTTGTTGTTGATGCGATCTTGGTTCTGCTATCCTGACTAATTCAACGGTCTTCCCGAAGTAGGTGTTTGTTCCTGTATTAACTACGACACACCTAGCCTCTCCTCGCTTCACTATAGAACTCGAGTAAACGATTTCAGATTTATGCGCACTTACCGGTAGGGATTCGCCAGTCAGAGCCGATTGATCAACTGAAACTTCATCGTCGCTCACTATCTTGGCATCCGCAGGTACCAGATCGCCAAGCCCAATAGCGATTATATCCCCTGGAACTATCCCTCTGACATCCTTTACCACCCATTCTCCGTCCCTCAACACTTTTGCTTTTACCGCCAACCTCTTCTTCAGAAGCTCCAATGCTTTTCGTGAACTTCGCGCGTGCCAAAAGCCTATAGTGGCATTTATAGTGAGTAGCAAGAAAATTATCGCTAGTTCGAGATAATGGCATGAGATGTACGAAAGTCCCATCGTAAATTCTAACAGCCAAGGCATAGGGCCCCAATAACGCGATAAGAATTCCAATATTGGATTCTTTTCCTTTTCCACCACTTCATTGTATCCAAATCTCTCGATCCTTTCCTTTGATTCAGATTCGGCGAGACCATTCGTTGATGTTTTTAGTAGCCTGATTGTTTCCTCGACAGGGAATTCCTTATATTCCGATGTTTTTTTGAGTTCCATATAAGTCCCGTAATAAAATTTCCATTATTCAATATTTTGTAGGGGTTGTAAATAAACATCCTAACCAGACTATTACCCTATTTTTAGAAGATTCATCCGCGAGATGTTTTAGTATTTGTATTTGGGTAAAACTTACATACCTATAAGTAAAGCTTATAATGGATAAAGAGAAATATTGTTTGGAATTAAATCTCTGGGAAAGGGGGCAAAACCAGTTGAGGACCAAGGGATTTAAAGGTGTTTGGCTGTCTGTCTCGTTAGTCCAATCGAGCTCAAGCATCTATTTCATCGTTGCAATGGTTGCGGTTTCTCTATCACTCGTCAATCAGCCATCATTTTCTGCAATTTATTTCCGCATCTTGAAAATCCCCCTTAAGGCACAGGTATAGAAATCAGCTTTTGTCGTTTGCTCCAATCGAGCTCATCTACTTGGCTGCCGAAGCACAATTTTAGGTGAATTTTTCGAATAAATTTTTTGTATGTATTTAGCTCGTGTGCTGGCCATGTCACAGGTGTGACGTGTGCCTGGGTCGCGGGGGCACAAGTTCCAATTTTGCTTCCTCTGTCACAGCTGTGACAAGTGGACGACGCGTTTCTTCAGCACCAACGCCTTCCCGCCGGTCATGCCGATTGAATCGGCTAGGCTCTTCAGCTCAGCCAGCTTGCCGGATTCCCAGACTGATTGTTGAAGTTTCACCGCCCGCAGCTTTCGGAGGTGTCGGCTCACCCTTTGTCTCGTTCCACAATCGAGTTCCTTGATATCGTACGCGATCAAATACTGGGGCATGTCCCGCCGAGGCTTTGCGCGGAGGCGGTTTATAAGCGGATGAATTATGGCATGCGATGTCACAGGTGTGACATTCACGGTGCCGATTCTAACGTCACAGCTGTGACGCTGAACGGTATTTCCCAGCAGGAAAGCCGCACACGCACACCCAGACAACTTTCACGCTTTAAGACAGCTAAATACGTACAATTTTTTTTACTTTTTGAACTGCGCATAGCAAAGCATTAAATCAAATCCCTGTCAAGATTAGCGGGTGGGCATAGAGAGAAAAGATCAGGCTCTGGGGGTCGACAAATTGGAAAAGGTAATCCACGATCCAGTCCATGGGAGCATGCGCTTGTCCGGACTGGTGCTGCAACTCGTCGACGCTCCGGAGGTTCAGCGTCTCAGGGGCATCAGACAGCTAGGGCTTGCGAACCTAGTGTTCCCCGGGGCAAACCATTCGAGGTTCGAGCATGTCCTGGGGGTCTCGCACCTCGTGGAGCAGCTAGGCCACGAGCTTGGCCTCTCTAAGGACGAACTCGACACGCTGCTGGCCGCGGCCGTGCTTCACGATATAGGTCATCCTGCATACTCTCACACCCTTGAATATCTGATGAATGACTACCTGAAAAGAGACCACATGGAATTTGCGGGGGATGTACTGATGGGAAAGGCTACCATCTATGAGGAGGATGAACTGAAAGATATCAGTAAACTGCGCGTTCCGAGCGTGGTCGACGTCCTCTCCGACCATGGGATTTCCCCTGCCGAGGTTGCAGGCCTGTTGCTTGGAAAGCATCACAAGCCCTACATTGGTCAGATAATCCACAGCGACATCGATGCGGACCAGATGGACTACCTGCTTCGCGATGCCCATTCAACCGGAGTGGCACTTGGCATGATAGACGTCGATCGTCTGATGGGAGTCATCATCGTGAGAAAAAATCGATTGGCGATAGAGGGCAAGGGAATCGAGGCAGTTGAGGGTTTTATGACGGCTCGAGCTCTGATGTACACATCTGTCTATTTCCATCACACAGTTCGGATAGCGGAGCTGATGCTGGCCAACGCGGTGGGTTTCGCGATCGAAAAAGGCGGACCGATAAATAAGGATAATTTTTACCGCTTGATGGATGCCGAGCTGATGGAACGTCTCCACTCGATTCAGGGTTATCCCAGAGAGATAGTTACACGACTTAGGTATCGACGGCTTTACAAGACAGCGTACGTTGAGGAGAGGAGGGAGCTGACCCGAGCGGAGAAAAATCGGCTGTTAAAAAAGTTCGGCAAGTGGCGCGAAGTCCTCAGGCTGCAGGATGAAATAGCCGAAAAGGCTGGATTGCCGCGGGGTAAAGTCATCCTGGACGTGCCGATTGTGGACGTGCTGATCTCGGAACCACGCCTTGAGAAGGTCGAGGTGCCAGCCCTAGCAGAGGGAAAGCTTGTAAGGATGTCTAAGCTTTCACCAATCGCTGAGGCTCTCAAGAAAAGGCAAGCCCCGAGATATCTTCTAAGAGTTGTAACCGATGCCGAAAACGTCTCAAAGGTTAGACAGGCCGCGTCCAAGGTACTAGGTTAAGGCCTCTTGCCCTCGCTCCGTTAGCTCGAGCCTATCATTTAGGTAACCCAAAACCTGTAACCTCCGGATCTGGCCCTTCCCCACGACAACTGGCACGCCTGCGTCCGCCGAGGCCTGATCGATAGACTTTTTATTCCTAAAGCCTCGAAGCATCTCCCTCCCGACCTCGCCGACGAGCAACTCGTGTGCAAGCCTGCTCTTGGTTTCACGGTCGATCCTGGGCTTCGAAGCTAGAATGCGGTCCACCAATTCCTGACTGGCTACACCACCGTACTTGTCTGCGAGCAATTTCTGGCATTCGCTTGAACCTGCTATTGCTGACCTCAGTATCTCGAGGTCCCTGACCAGCTCGATCACTTCGGAGAATGTCTTTGTCCTCTCGCCCACCATTGCGCTGAGGTTATTGCGGAGTGCCTCGTTCGCTACCTGCATCCTACCGACCTGCGCGCGCATATCATTAACCTCTGCTGCGAACCTACGGACCCAGAGGATACTTCCTCCAGAGAAGAGCAAGAGTGCCAGCAGGACTACGATAACAATAACGAGAATAACTTCAACTATCATTGTGGCACCGACTCCATTTGTATTCGTTCGGATTTAAGGCTCATTGTATGCCTGATATTAATGAGCCCAATCTCGTGCAATTAACTTTTTATTAGTAGATGGTTGCTCAATATTTGGGAGTTGTAGAAATGGTTTCCAAGAAGTTGGCCGCTGGAATAGTCGTTGTGATAGTTGTGGTAGTCGTGGGAGTGGCAGCTTACCTTTTGACTCGTAAATACACTTTGACGATTTCCGTGAGCCCCGAGAGCAGGGGTTCCGTCAGCTTAAGTTCTGGGGAAAACACCTCCGTTAAAATTATTGTGAATTTTAGTCCTGGGACTTCAGTGACGCTTACAGCAACACCTGCATCGGGTTACATTTTCGGGAATTGGGATGGGGATGCTTCAGGGGAGAACGTTTCAGTAACCATTGTAATGAATTCCAACAAGGTTGTTACTGCTCACTTTGCGTCGACGACAGATTAAACAGATTCTTCCGAAAATCTTTTATTTGGGCATCAGCTAGAATGTTAGTGGTAGGTGAATGGATGTCGATTCCGCCTGAGATCGCATGGTTGATCCCGATTTTCGTGCCGTTCATCATAGGCTTGCTCGTGGGAGTTGTGATCAGGGCAGCTTTGAAGCTTGTGATATTCATCGCAGCTCTTGTCATTGTCCTCGTAGCGACCGGGGTTCTGAGCCTGACATTCACAGACCTTTACGATAAGGCGATGGAGCACCTTCCCAACCTTATAAAATCCGAGCACAGCTGGCTCAACGTTCTACCCTATTCTTCCGTGACATTTCTGATAGGCCTCGCGCTTGGGCTATGGTTGGGATAAGAAGTTCTTTGAGCTAAAATTAATCCCGAATTGCGTATGGGCGTTTAATAATCTCGTTAACATCTCCAATCAATGTTTTTGTAATGATTTGACAAATTTATCTGGATTTGAGGGAGTAATGAGGTAGTGTTTGTTATCTTTGGTCGTTATGATTACTCCATCAGTTAGATTTGTTATTATTGATTTAGTCCAGCCTAAGCTAGGCACATAAAATCTTCCTGAGTAAAGACTTGCTCCAACTCTGAAGTGAATTGGAACTATTGTCCTTTCGACCTTTTTAATATCATTTAGTTTGAGCTTGATGATCGTAAATGGTGACCAAGAATACAAAACGCCATCGCTAATAATATACTTCGTTCTGTGGAAGCTGATTGCCGCCAAACCAACGATGAACAAGACGAAAAACATAACGCCGAAAAAGAAAATCTGTAAGCTAAGGGAACTTGTTCTAACATTGGTACCAAATGTAATTGCGATGTAAAGAATAGCTATAAAAATAGTTAAAATTGCATACATCCCGCCGATCCACTTGCTAATCCTAGGTTTATTGATCGTATTTTTCAATCTAAGCCCCGCTAATAATTCGAGCCCTAAAATTATTAATTGTATGTTATACCTTGCGCGGCAGGTGGACCTTAAAATTCAGTAAGTTAATAAATAAAATCAAAAATAGGAAAATCAGTATTGAATGAATTCAGAAAATATTTTTAATACCTATAACATCAGATATAGCAGACGTTTGTTTTTCAGAATAATCTAGTCGAACAAACTACAGAGATGATGAAATGGCCGAGAGGCGTGAGCCAAAAAAGCTGCCGCCAGAGGAGCGCACAAAGAGTTTTAAAGAGGTCGAGAGCACCTTCCTTCCGCACGAGGCCGTAGCTGAGGCATCGAGGTGCTTGTTCTGTAACGATGCCCCCTGCAACGCTGGCTGCCCCGCTGGTGTCGATACCGTCAGGTTCATTCGTAGGATCAAGACCAAGGACTTCCGAAGCGCCATCCGGATATTAAGGGAAGGCAACGTCCTGGCGGGCACTTGCGCGAGGGTCTGCCCGACGGAGAAGTTGTGCGAGAAGCGGTGCAGCGCTACCAATCTTATTGAGCCCATAAACATCGCAGCCCTCCAGAGGTTCGTGGCGGACCTCGAGCTTCAGAAGGGGATTGAGCTGCCTCCAAAGGCCGAGCTTACCGGGAAGCGGGTCGCGGTGATAGGGTCAGGCCCAGCAGGCCTCTCCGCAGCCGCTGAGCTCGCAAAGGCCGGACACGAGGTTACGATATTCGAGGCAAAAACAAAGCCCGGCGGCGTACTGACGCACGGCGTACCTCCTTATCGGCTACCAAAGGATGTGGTGGACGCCGAAATCGACTTCATCAAAAGGTTGGGAGTACAGATAAAGACCGAAACTCCAATAGACGAAAAATTCGACATCGATGCAGTGTTCAACGAAGGTTTTGATGCGATATTCATAGGTGTAGGGTTTGAAAAACCATACTCCATAGGCCTGCCAGGGGGGGACCTCAAGGGAGTTTATTCTGCCATAGATCTACTTTACCAAATGAACATCTGGCAGTACGAGCCCAGCAAGAAATTCCCCTTGGAGATCGGGGAGAGGGCGTTAGTTATAGGTGGAGGGAATGTAGCCATGGATGCGGCTTGCAGCCTCAGGAGGCTCGGCGCGGAGAGGGTTCACGTGGTATCCCTAGAGTCCTTCGAGGAAATGCCCGCCTTCCATTGTGAGATCGAGTTCGCGAAGGAGGAGGAAATAGATTTCCACCCGCACTCCAAGCCCTTGCGGATAATCGGGGATGAAAATGGCAGGGTGAAGGGTTTCGAGGGTGTTGCGATAAGGTGGAAAGAGCCAAACAATTTTTCGCCATCGAACGCCATCCCAATTGAAGATACTGAATTTAAATTGGAAGTCGATACGGTTGTGGAAGCTATAGGTCAGGGGCCGGATCCAGCCTTGGCCAAAGCCCTAAAGGGGATAAAGACTAGGGGGCGTGGCCTGATCGTGGTCGATGAGAAAACTCGCATGACTTCTCGTGAGGGCGTTTTTGCGGGTGGAGATATTGTAAATGGCGGAGACACAGCGGCCCAAGCGATCGCAGATGGTAAGAAAGCTGCGGAAGGAATAAATAACTACTTAAAACAAATGAAAAAAGGTGAGGCATAAAAAAATTGATGGGGGGATGTGTTTGTCGAGTAGAGTTGATCTATCTGTTGAATTGTGCGGGGTAAAATTCCAAAATCCATTTGTCCTATCGGCCGCCCCGCCTACCGACGATGTGAAGATGGTGAAGCGCGCGTTCGAGGCTGGCTGGGCTGGAGCTGTCCTCAAGACCACTTCAGTAGAGGAACAGCCAGTGGAGTTGGTATATCCCATGATCGCTGGGATGGACTTCGAGGACAAGAAATTGATCGGACTGGGAAACATCGACCTGATATCGGAGCATCACATCGATGAGGTGGAGGTCAGAGTCTCGGAGCTGAAAAAAGAATTCCCTGAGAAAGTCGTTATGGCTAGCATAATGGGGGCAAAGAAGGAGCACTGGCAGGAGCTGGTCAGGCGCTTGGAGGCGGCTGGCGTGGACCTAATCGAGTGCAGCTTTTCATGCCCTCAGGGATCTCTGGGTGAAAAGCCCGGAGCAATGGTCGCGCAGGACCCGAAGTTGACCAAGACAATAGCTGGCTGGGTTAAGGGAGCTGCGAAGCGAGCGCCGGTTTTCATTAAGATAACCCCACAGGTTTCAGACATCGTTGAGGTCGGGCAGGCGGTGAAAGAGAGCGGCGCTGACGGGATAACTGCGAGCAACACCATACCGGCACTGATGGGGATAGATATCGACACATTTGTGCCGAATCCAGGTGTTGCTGGAAAGTCCACCTACAGCGGCTTCTCCGGGGCGTCGATTAAACCAATCAGCCTTCGCATAATAGCGGAGCTCTCAAAGAATGTCGGGCTCCCGATATCTGGTACAGGTGGAGCGACGACCTGGCAGGATGTCGTGGAGTTCATGACGGTGGGGGCCACCACAGTACAGTTTTGTACAGCGGTCATGCGCAACGGCTACAGGATAATCGACGATCTGATGGACGGCTTTGTCAACTACCTCGAGGATAAGGAGTTGGACAGTCCGATGGAACTTGTCGGGCGAGCTCTCCCCAATATCGTCAATCACGACGTCCTCTCGCGCAATTACAAGGTTGTCTCGGAAGTGAATAGAAATATCTGCGCCAAGGACGACCTCTGCTACATCGCGTGTCGGGATGCGGGGCATGAGGCAATCGAGCTCGACAAGGATAGACTACCCGTGGTCGACGAGGAAAAATGCGTGGGATGCGGGCTATGCTTGTCAGTCTGTCCGGTTTGGGAATGCGTGAAGCTGAAAGAGGTTAAGAAGTGAAGTGATCATAGCCGTCGAAAAGGAGATGATTTTTTGGAGAAGATGTTGGTGGGAAATGGAACATTGGTGACTTTGGGGAAAAATAACAAGGTGATCAAAGACGGCGCGGTACTGATTGAGGGAAATTTAATAAAAGACGTGGGCACCACAGCGGAACTCAAGAAAAGGAAGTTCGATAAATTCATCGATGCATCTGGAAAGATAATAATGCCAGGAATGATCAACACTCACATGCACCTCTACAGCACATTCGCCCGAGGCATGGCTCTGAAGACCGAGGCACCATCGAATTTCACTGAGATTTTGGAGCGGCTCTGGTGGAGGCTAGACAAGGCCTTGACCCGAGACAGTGTGTACTACAGCGCGCTGATACCCCTGATCGACTGTATCAAATCCGGAACTACCACCATCGTCGACCACCACGCTAGCCCATTCGCTTGCGATGGGAGTCTGGACTGGATCGCTAAGGCAATCAGGGAGACAGGAATCAGGGGATGCCTTTGTTATGAAACTTCTGACCGAGATGGTCCGGAGATAGCTAATGCAGGGATCAATGAGAACGAACGATTCATCAAACTATGCCAGAAGGAACGGGACGAGCTTCTCAGCGGGACGTTTGGACTTCACGCGTCATTTACTCTGTCGGACGAGACATTGACCAAATGTGTCAAGGTTGCAAAGAAGTTGGGTGTCGGTTTTCATGTGCACGTGGCTGAGGACAAGGCCGACGTCGATGATAGCCTGAAGAAGCACAAAAAGCGCGTCGTCGAGAGACTGAATTCTCTTGGAGTCCTCGGACCTAAGACGATAGCTGCCCACTGTGTCCACATAGATGGTCATGAGATGGAAATATTGAAAAAGACTAATTCAAATGTCGTCCACAATCCTGAATCCAACATGGGCAACGCAGTCGGATGCGCGCCTGTCCTCGAGATGATAAGGAAGGACATCACGGTAGGGCTCGGGACGGACGGCTTCACCTCGAGCATGTTCGCCGAGTTGAGGGTCGCAAACATCCTGCACAAGTTCTTCAAAGGAGATCCAAGGGTCGGTTACGGAGAGGTCATGAAGATGTGTTTCACCAATAATCCAAAAATAGTGCGGAACTTCTTCCTAAAGCCTCTGGGTGAAATATCACACGGATCTTATGCTGACCTAATTCTAGTGGACTACCTGCCGCCGACACCGCTCAGCGCAGACAACTTCCTAGGGCATCTCCTATTCGGGATATCGAGCGCCGTCGTCGACACAACAATAATTAATGGAAAAGTGCTGATGCAGAACAGAAAGTTAGTGGGCTTGGACGAGGTGGCAATTGCCAAGAAGTCATCTGAGTTCGCCGCTCAGCTGTGGGATCGCTTTTAATCACAAAACCAGTGCTCGAGATGGACAAACTGTTACGCAAAGGCCGCAGCCCGTGCACCTGCTCGGGTCGATCTTTGGCCTTTTCCCTACTATCCTGATTGCACCATAGACGCAGTACTTCTCGCAAAGGCCACAGCTCGTGCATTTACTTACAATGAGCTCAGGGGCCTTTGGCTTCGTACGAAGTGGGCCCTCTGGTAGATGTTTGAGTGCTATGCCCTTGAGGTCCTTGATTGAATTGTAACCCTTCGCCCGCATGAACCGAGCGATCTCATCCGCGATCAAAGCGTAAACTTTTGGTCCGCGTATGATTGCCGCAGTGCAAACTTGTACTGCTGCTGCACCCGCCATCATGAATTCGACGGCATCCTTACCATCGGACACTCCTCCTACACCAATCACTGGTACGTGCACAGCTCGGCAGATGTCCGCCACGCACCTCACCGCGAGAGGTTTGATCGCTGGGCCAGATTGCCAGCCGTACCCGCTCGGGCTACCTAAAATAGGGCGGCCTGTCTCGATGTCGATTGCTAGGCATGCCCCTAACGTGTTGATAGCAACCAGGCCATCCGCCCCGGCCTTCTCAGCAGCGCGAGCGAACTCAACTATGTCCGGCACATTTGGGCTGAGCTTGACGAAGACGGGGATTTTGACCTTTTCCTTTGCTGCCTTCGTGACCTCCATCACCAGATTCACGTCCTTACCGAGGTAATGGGTGGAGAGCTCAAGAGCATTCGCGCCAGCGGCCTCGAGCTTCGGAGCGAGTTCGGAGATCTCACTGGGTTTATAGCCAATGCTCGCTATCAGCGGAAGCCCAGCCTTCTTCGCCTTTGCAAGCTCCACGCTTAACCATCTCCCGAGCGCTAGGTCTGACCCAAATTCAGCGTTCAGAAGGCTTTCTTTGACCTTGGCGAGGTTCGGGCGGGGCAAAACGGATGGCGTGGTACTGATCGTCTTCGTCACCAGAGCACCTGCGCCCCCCTTGGCTGCTGCCACCAATGCATCGCCATCTCGCGTAGTGGGGCATGCTGCTGTCATGACCGGGTTCCTGAATTTCAAACCGCATATTTCGACTGCCAAGTCAACCAAGCAATTACCTCCCTATCGCCCCGAGCTTCTGCCAGAGCTTCTCTGCAGACTTCCTCGCGACCTTTACCGCTTCATGCTCATCAAGCGTTAAAATCTTGTGGTCTCGCATCACGACCCTTCCACCCACTATCACATTTTCAACATCCCTACCGCTTACAGTATTGACTAAGTGCCCTAGAACGCTTTCGGGCCTAACTAGAGTGGGTGCGGTCGACGGGTTCACAATTAGGATATCAGCGAGCTTCCCTGGTTCGAGCGAACCGAGTTCATTCTCGACTCCGTAGAGCTCCGCCCCCTTAATAGTTGCCATCTCCAGCACCTCCACCGGCGAGATGACGCGTGGGTCACGATGGTAAACCTTATGCAGCAAGAAGGCTGCTCGGATGTTTTCAAATCCATCAAATACGTAGCCATCGTTGCCCAGGCCTACCGGTATCCCCATCGCAATCATCTTAACTACTGGAGCGACGCCAACAGCGTTCAGCATGTTGCTCATCGGGTTGTGTGCTACCTTCGCGTTCGCGCGCTTGATCATCGCGAGCTCGTCATCATTGACGTTGACGCAGTTGGCGAGCACAACGTCTGCAGCTAGTAGACCCGCATCCCGAAGGCGTTCGACAGTGCGCTTGCCGAATCTTTCATAGTTGAGATAAACATCAGCAAGTCCTTCCGAGGTGTGGATGGTCGCGGGGACCTTGTATCTGCTAGCAAGCTCACGGACATATCTAAGAAGCTCATCGGAGACCGTGAATGAGGAGTGAATGCTGAACATACCTTTGACCTTGGTCGAGCGCGCTTTCTTTACCTTCTTGATAAATCGCTCGCTCTCACGCACGCCCCTTGCTCCTTCGGCATGCGTTCGGCGCTCGGTGGCCTCAAATGATATAAGACCCCGGATACCCGCCTGCTCGACGGCTGTGGCGATACGGTCAAGTACCCCGGTCATCGCGTTTGCCCCTGAGAATGTGTCCGCGAAAAAAGTTGTTCCAGTTTTTATAAATTCAAGACAGGCAATTATGGCGCTTGCGTAAGCATCATCTCTAGTAATCGCCTCATCCATGGGCCACCGCACTCGCTGTATGATCTGGGAAAAATCCGCAGGTGGTTCAATTTTCAGAGGGATAGCGCGGAGCAGCATGCTGCATAGGTGAGTGTGAGAGCAGATTAAGCCGGGCATGATTATTTTCCCTTTGGCGTCGATCGTCTCCTCCGGTTTTTCCTTAAGCTTTATGTTCCGTCCGATCTCGACGACGCGACCATTTTCAACAGCAATGGAACCGTCAGGGATGATCCTTCTGTCTTTATCCATCGTTACTATCAGACCGTTTTTTATCAAAAGGTCGACCAAACCTTTACCTCCTTCCGACGAATTTGGCGCTGGCACATTTTAAACCTTCGCCGGTCTCTAGACCTCGCTAAAACTTGACTAAAATTTTTGATCATCAGTGTTGAGCACTCGATTTTTCCATCGAAAAACAAATAAATCCTTGCGCCAATATGACTTCTGGGTCAGTATGCCTGAATTTCCGCTGGCTACTATGGATAGGATTATCCGAAAGGTTGGTAAAGTCAGGGTTTCCAGAGGCGCCGCGATGGAGCTAAGCTCAGTGCTAGAGACTTATGGGGTGGACCTAGCTAAGGAAGCAATAAAGCTGGCTGAACATCGCGGGGCGAAGACCGTTACTGAGGTGGATGTTAGAGCTGCGGCATCACGGGTGCGTGTCTAAGTTTAATCTGACCATCTTATCTGCAAGGTAGTAACTCTGGAACGAGTGAAAAACGCCTCAATATTATTCAACTTTTTTTAAAAAGTATCAAGTGACGTTAGCGACCTCAAGGA
>Ga0315280_10007359_pt1 | contig 14821 bp, 8 predicted proteins | sample YL17G06_40_MG_FD_203697 | JGI IMG/M metagenome (GOLD analysis project Ga0315280, IMG submission 203697) | Sediment microbial communities from Yellowstone Lake, YNP, Wyoming, USA - YL17G06_40 | ecosystem: Environmental > Aquatic > Freshwater > Lake > Sediment | place: USA: Wyoming | collected...
ATGAGTAGTCTGCAACCGGTGTATATATGGTACCGTTGAAGCCTTCTCTCACCAAGATTGCGGCTGTTCTGAGGTCCGTGTATATCGGCCGGTCCAGGTTGGCTACGACCCATTGAGCTCCCTCAACCTCTTTAGGCGTATACCATCTATGAATCCCCCATGGATGTAGAATCACATAGAGACTAGATATGGCTAGGAAAATTATTAGAATGGGCCCAAGATACTTTGAGAGCCGTTTATACCTGTTGAAGAATAATCCGAAGGATACGCAGCTGAAGAGCCCTATGTAATCGAGGGTTCGGCTTTGCAAGCCGAAAGATGAAGCACTTACATACACCAACACCAGAGCCACAACCCACCCAAAGGCCATCACATATCCCGACCTATTCCTCCTCCACCCTCCAAAGATCAAGACAAGTAGCGCTAACGCACAGATGACGACAGCTTGAAAGATGTAGACGATAGCAACAGCATCCGGTATGAAGTACCAAGGGTTGCCGGAGAGTCGAGCTATTATTGAGGATAGGATCCCTCTCGGATATTCCACCTGCCCGATAGGCCCATCCAAGAGCAGTGGTTTAGCAGATACGGGAGTCCGTGGAGGCTTAATCCCCATCAATTGCGAAAGAGTATGTAGCAGTGCATAGGAAGTCTTTCCCAGTGAGCCCGGATCCAGAATGAACATCATCATAGCGGCTGAGCCGAGAAGCAGAATTAACCACACGAATGATTGATTACCCATCTTTCTGAAAAACCTTAAAGACAAGACTATGATCCCGCAGATGAGGATGAAGGCCAAGCCGCCAGTCGGAGCGGACAATGAGGAAGAGAACAAGAAGATCGAAAAGAGAAACAGGAACCTTCCATGCCCATGCTCCGCTAACAATATTAGAGCAAGCAATCCGAGGAAGTTCAATACATAGCAAGTTAAAGTGTTTCCGAACCACGTTGACAGAAGAATGAGATTCGAATTCGTCACACTGTAGGCGACCGCCGCCCCGAGAGATACGTAGTGGTTCTTCACCAGCCTATCTACGAACGCGGTCACTACTACGAGTTGAATTATAGGGAACACCCAATCGACTATGCGCACCCCTGAGAGCATAAAGAGCTCAGCTCTAACGATAAGACTGAATGGATAGAGGCTGAAGTAATCCACAAACCCTTCGGGAACAGTCAAGTATTCGCCGCCCATCGGCTTTTGAGTCCAGCGGCCTGACTCCATTATGAGATCTAGGTTCTTTTCGAGAGCGAATGCGTAAGGGGTGAAAGGCCAAGGGCTGATAAGATTCAACGGGATGCGGATTAGATACACCAGGGCAATGGACAGCATAATCAAGACCAGAAACTTTCCATTCAGCCAATTGCGAGATTTTTCAACTCCAGCGAAATCTTTTGGGCTCTTCGGAAATGATAGTCGCTGAAGATGTGCAATGGTTCCGAAGACAACTATCCAAGCAAGCAGGGAAACCGTGACCGACTGGAGTCTAACTCCAAAACTTGTAGGGTTAACGAGGAAGCCGATCAAGAATAGGATGACCAGACTCAATCCGAGACTCAACGCAAGCCGTTCAAGTTGTGTGACGGATCGATCATACGATAAAAACGCTTTAACACAAACGAAGCCCGGCAAGAAAAGCGCTGACACGGATACAAGCGTTAAGCGTACTAGACCCAAAGCGGTTAGGCCTCCCTCCACCAGATTGACTGCCAAGAAGGTCACCAGAATCCAGAGTAGTAGGAAGAGTAGGAAGTGATCCGATAGATACCTGACAATCCTTCTTATAGATGAGGCCTCCGCGTCACGTAAATCTGCCAGTCTGCTGGGCGACGACTCTGCGATGTTTCTCGATCGAATCATGGCGATGCTCGCTCGGAAAGATGTGGAGTAAACTTAACATCAGTCATTCCCTAATAACTTTTGACTTGAACTGCAATTCAACCCCACTAATCGTCAAGACGTTGCCTTTGATTTTGATGCCAGCACCAGCCACTTGAAAGGCATGAATCTGGACAGGAGGAAGCTTGCGAATCAATCTCACATCTTCTAGGTCTATCGCCATCTTCTCGTATATGTCATAAATGCCAAAATAGTACTCATCATATCCATCCTTAGCGGTTGACGATTGGTGCGCGATCGATGTCAACTCCTTCCTCGTAGATAACTGCATATGCGAGTCAACAAAAGATAAATGTAATCTCCGAGACCATGTCGGTGAAATTTTCAATCCATTATGAGGGTAGCCTGCGATAGAGTAATCGAGGATTTGGAGTACAACTGCGCAAATTTGATAAGCGCTCAGTCTCACATGATTGACATCAGATCGGTTCCGTTGAAAATGAGGTCACAGGCGAACAGCGGAGTTGAATCATTCCAGAAGCGAACTTGGACAGCAAACTCGTTATTTCAATCACGTATGATTGATTATATGCTAATTTCTCTCCTGCTAACATTTCATTTGATCACTACTCACCTCTGGTTGTCCTGTAACACTCAGCAAATAGCTTGGGACCAGATTAGGCATTTTTTCAATGCTGTTGAAGCCTTTCAGATCGTGAATACCGGTCTGAACCCTTGGAGTTTGGTTACGTTCTCAGAGTACTATCCTCCTTTTTTCTACCTCGTAACCATTCCCTTCATCTCCTTAGGTCCATCCTTGCAATCAGCCACTATGGTTAACATCCTCTTTCTGGGGATCATCCTTTTCTGCACCTATGGAATTGCACGACACCTGTTCACGAACAGAGGTGCAGCTCTATTGGCCGTTTTCCTCGTCGGGATGTATCCGGGAATATTCACCATCGCAAGAGTGTACATGCTAGATCTGGCCTTGACAGCTATGGTTGCCTTGAGCACATACCTGATTCTCAAAACCAACCTCTTCAGTAGCACTCGCTTCTCTCTCCTCCTTGGAATAGCTTTGGGGTTCGGAATGTTGACGAAGTGGACTTTCCCTCTCTTCCTATTCATCCCGACGGTCTACTCCTTAGCGATTTCAGATTTGAGATCAAAGAAGACCCTCCGGAATCTATTGTTGATATCCTTTGCGTGCGGTACGATTTGTCTACCTTGGTACCTGACGCATCTTGGGGATGTGAAAGCAGCCTTTGCTTTTGCCGGATCAGCTACTACTGAAGTTAGAGGAGACGTTCCGCCCTCGGCCGTAAAAGGCCTATCATACCTTGTCCTCCTCATCAATAGCCAGATATTCATCGTTTTCTTCGCCATATTCCTCCTTGGGCTAGCCTTGCTACTCAGCCTCGGAAGAAGAACTAAACTACTTCTACTTCTCGCTTATGCATTTCCCTACGTCGTCCTGTCAATACCTAGCAACATTGACCTTCGTTTTACATTGCCGTTGCTTCCTTTCGTAGCTGTAATATCGAGTGTCATCCTGCGGAATCTCAGCACCAAGAAGTCGAAGGCGCTTATCCTTATACCCTTGATATTATTTTCATTTCTCCAATTCTCTATCGTTAGTTACGAGGTTCCTGAACTCTGGTCATCTGGTCCGACCGTGGACACTTTGATTGGACAGATCAGACTGCTTCCTCCAGGTTTAACGTCAACAGGTCGCCCTGTAAATCAAGACTGGAGGATACCGGAAATTCTCAACATTGTCTATGTCAACAGTAGATATGATGATGGATTTAGACGAACTGAGGTCAACCTCGACGTCCTCGTCGATCATGCATATTTTGATGCAACTTTGTTCAAGTACTACTCATATGTAATGAAACTGCCGATAAGAATCCTGGGAATTGGTGCAGCTTGGAATCCTGAAAATGCAGTCAAGGAACTCATCTACCAAGCAGACTACGTTGTTACAAAGAGTCCGGCAAATGCGTCCACAGAAGGCCTGCAAAAGAACATGAACATCCTATTCGCATCTTTCAAAGGTGTGCAAGATCAGTTTCAACCGATATCAAGAATCGAACTGCCAGACGACTCTCTCGCCAGCATATACAAGAGAACACACTATTTCGATGATAGTTTTTCGATCTTCGAACGGGAGCTTGAAACATCGACCCATCTGAACGATCCGCAAATGAGTGAAAAAGTTCTGGAAGTCGTGATGGACAAATTTTTGCCAAGGTGCAATGAATGTCAAGACAAACCAAGATTGCCAACGTTCTTCTTTTGAGCCTCTGCCTTGTATCATTCCAAGCGCCAACTTCGATAGCTGTTCAAGGCACCCCAAACGATCGAATGTATGCCTGGAGCATCTATCCTTCTCAGCCAGAGTTCGCCTCCATTCAAGACCTTCAGGGCCTTCTGAATTTCCTGAAATCGATTGGAGTCAATACGATAGTCTCCACGATATACTGGAGCGATATTGAACCGAAGGAACTAATCTACGAATGGGACTACTACGATAAGCGTCTCGATTTGATTACTAAGGCATTTTCAATCATGGTAATCTTAGACTCCACGTTTCATCATTCTGCGATCCCCGAGTGGGTATCGAAGAAACACCCTTCGGGAATGTCTGTGGATTCCATCGGTGATGTATACAGATATCCAGACTATGCAGACGACGAATTTCTGAAGGACGTGACACGTTTCTACTCGGTCGCTAGCGCACACCTACTAGAAAGATATGGTGATAGACTGATAGCAGTCCAGCCGGGATTCCAACACGAATATGAGATAAAGTATGCTCAAGAACGATATCATTGGCAGACGTACAGCGAGCAAGCAAAGTCAAAGTTGTGGAGATGGCTGAAATCTCGCTATTCCAATGTGGAGGAGTTAAACCTGTTTTGGCGCTCGAATTATAATTCTTTCGAAGAGGTCTCTATGCCAGTTATACTTCATAGCGCTGACGGAGCCTCCGGTATCCCGGACATCGATCCAAGATTCATAGATCTTATGAAGTTTAGAGAGCAGCTCCTCTTCAACTACACAAAAGCCTCTGTTGAAGCCATAAGGAGGGAAGGAGTTAAGACATTGGCCCATTTTGGTGCGATGTTCGACACGTTGTCTGACGCAATCTATGGCAACATACTGGATCTATGTCTAGGGCTATTCGACGTAGTCTTCCTTGACTACAATTTCTATGATGGGCGTCAAATTATAGATCAGCCCTTTACGGCAGGGGTTTTGGTAAGCTACGCCAAAAAGTTGGGATTCGGGAAAGTCGTGTTCGAAGCAGCTTTGGAAAGGCTGAAACCTAGCGAAGACATTGACAATATGATTCTGGCAAGCGCTAGATATGCTCTGGAGGCTGGAGCTGATGGCTTCGGCGTAGTAGGTCTCAAGAGCTCTGAGGTCCCAGCTTACAATTTCTACGAATCACTACAACGCTCAATCAAAAAAATCAATTCGAGAGGCGAGGCAACCATAGCCATATACGCCTCCAAATGGAACTACTACATGTGGCATGGAGACAACGCCTTCGGATACGATTACTGGCGCGAATCACTGTACGACATGTACAAGGCTCTGTTCGATTCGGGATACCAAGTCGACATCATAGGTGACGCATGCATACTCAGCGGACAGCTTGCCGACTATTCAACGCTGTACGTTCCGAATCAAGTTGTCATACCTTCTTCAGTCAAGTTAAGGATTAACGAGTGGATCGTTAACGGAGGTAGAGCTGTTCAAGATTGGAGGTTAGGAGAATTTGACATTCTTGGAATGAGTTCGTCAGGCTGGCTCAATGAAATATTTGGAGTTGTAACCGTCGAATGGAGCCAAGATGAGTGGCTCTGGACCCAGAATTCTCAGCAGGATTTCCCTCATCCATTTGATCAAGATGATGTCCCTGTTCGGGTGGGACTGCCCGAGTTTCAGACTTGTTCTTTTCAAACTCGAACGGTTTCGTATCTAGAACCTGCTGGGAACTGGTTTTCGCTCCTGCTGAAGGATAGGCTAGGTCTCCGCGGAACATTCTTAGTGGGAAGGAGAACCATTCTGATGGGTTGTCAACCTCAAATTGTGTACGTCAGATCGTCAGATTCACAAACGAAAATACTGGCTCAATCTCTTCTAAACGCAACGCTCTCGCTAGCAGGACAACAACGTCCTCGAACGGTCTATTCGGGGAACCTTCGGATAGTGCTCTACGTGCTCGCATTTGCAATCATCATGACATCGGCTGTCATCTGTCTATGGGCGATTAGGAGAAGACTTCGACTAGTAGGCGGCGCACTCTTCAACCGGATATGTTGCAAAGAACGCCCCGCTCGGCGCCTGCTCAGCGTGGAACTCGGATTCCGAACGAAGTCAGTTAGGTGATGTCTTTAAACTGGATTTCTATGTGTTGATAGGGAAGAATCTATGGAACTGCGGACGATTCCAATTGTCTTGAGAAAGGTCTATTAGATGTTAGCTTCTCCTTGCATAATGCGAACAGAACTTGCTTCAAGAAGCCCTGATCGAAAGAGGGATGCTTCGAAAAAGACCTTTAGCAGTGTTGCTCATTCTAGAAATCCTCGTGACCCTTGCCTTATGCACGAGTCTACTCGTTCTTCCATATATTCTGAAAAGCGTAGAAACGGAACGTATCAGCTTGAAAGATGTCGAGGAGAATCCTAGTCGGTATCTCGGCGAGAGAGATGTCACACTCACGCTGGCTCGTGTTGAGCGAAGAGAGGACCCTTACCATCGCCTAGCCGAACAGTACTATCTGGTATATGTGAGAGACGAGGAAGGATACGAGATGCCTTTCGTTATATCTGGAGAGGAAGAACCGAGATACAGAGCGGAAGTCGCCAGTGAAGCCGTCTTTGCGCTTAGCGGTTCCATCGGGCCTCAACTCATCCAGCCCCCGGACAGGTTGATAACAAACATATTATTCAGCATACGAGCAGACCCTTACTCTAGAGAATACTACAGAGTCTCAATAAGACTAATAGGGCCCACAGACGGTCGACCTTCACAATTGAACATCGCATTCACCTACCTCATTGTATCCTCTACTTCAGCGACCATCGTCACGTTAGGGGTCCTTCTGGCAATGAAGAGACGAGAAAACTAGATCGCACTCAAAGACTTGCAAATAGCGACGGTCTGCAATAGAATGGCTACCATATAAAATACCTAAATCAAATCTCTCTAGACCATTGAAGCGCCACTTTAAAGATTTCACAGTTTTCCCAATGGAGGTGTATATGGACTTAATTCAGTGTTACCCATTGTTCTTGTCCTCGGCTACACTTGACTGAAATAGCTCGTGCAACCTCTGCATAGTGTGGCAAAAAGCATGAAAAAAAGGCTGTTCTCTATCCGTCTTCTACTCTCAATTGCGCTTCTAGTAGTAGTTTCTTCTCAACTGGGCGTTGCAGCGCCTGCCGCGTGCTCGCTAAAAGTTAATGCTTCAACTTCAGCAAAAGCCGAAATCGTTGAGAATGGGGAACTATCCACTCGACTCCGCACGCAAGGACATCCAGGGATCATCCCATCCCCCCAGGTCATTCAAATGTATGAAGACCGTGGTTCAACTCCGCCCAGAGTCGCAGACTGGTACGCGCCTACACCTAGAAGCCCGGTCACAGGGACGAGGAAGATCTTGGTTATCAGGATAGACTTCTCGGACCGTGCCGGGATCCAGACTCAAAGCTACTATAATAGCCTAGTCTTCGGAACAAGCCAAGGCCAGATGAAACACTACTTCACAGAAGTCTCATGCGGCCAACTCAACATCGTGGGCACGGTCACAGCCAACTGGTATAGAAGCGCACACACGATGGTCTACTGGGGGTCAGACACAGACACGGCGAGTGGTCAAATAGACGACCTAAACGAGTATATATTTGGATTAGCTAGAGAAGCGGTCGAACTTGCAAATTCCGACGTAGACTTCAAGTCGTATGATACGGATAACGACAATGTTCTTGACCCTGAGGAGCTGAGCGTTTGTATAGTACACGCGGGTATTGGACAGGAGTATAGCGGAGTATCCACCGACATATGGTCTCACAGATGGTACATCTACGGCCAAGGATACGGTTTTAGCGACACCTCGGTGGATGGGGTTAGAGTCTCAAAACATCCAGACGATTACGTCGGCGGCTACTTCATGCAAGCCGAGGCCTCTCCGATGGGAACATTCGCACATGAGTTCGGCCATGACCTAGGTCTACCGGACCTATATGACACAGACTACTCGTCTGAAGGTGTTGGAGACTGGGACCTGATGGCTAGCGGCAGCTGGCTCGGACCTAGCAGAGACGGGACCTCTCCAGCTCATCCCAGCGCATGGTGCAAATATATGCTGGGGTGGATTACACCGACGACCATTACCGCGACAACGATAGGAACTACAGTAAATCGAATAGAGACCTCTACTGCACAAAGCCTTTACAAACTTCCTATTGCCACTGGAAGTGACATAGAGTACTTCCTTATCGAGAATCGCCAGCAAACAGGTTACGACCGGTACCTGCCAGGCTCAGGAGTTCTAATATGGCACATCGATGAAAGGCAGCTGAATATCATGCAGAATGATGATGAGAACCATAAACTCGTTGATCTAGAAGAAGCGGACGGACTGAACCACCTAGATTCCTCTCTCACTGGGAATACAGGAGACGCCACGGACCCATGGTATAGCAATCTAGCAGGCTTCACTGGCACATCAAACCCAAACAGCAACAGCTACAGCGGCGCGACTACTGGAATTAAGGTCAAGAACATCAGTCCTTCAAGTTCAACGATGACAGTAGACTTTGAAGCCAATCAAGGATTGACTGAAATTGCGTACGATGACGGATATCCGGAAGAAGGTTGGGCTTGGACCGCTTCTGGATGTATGTTTGCAGTCAGGTTCACACCGTCTGCTTCAGGACAACTGAAAACAGCCAGCTTTTGCATCAGCTACGAGCCAGCCACGTTTAGAGTCCGCGTCTTGGATGCGAGCCGTAGCAATTTGATCTCGCCGATTGTATCCACGCCCACATATGTAGGTTGGTTTGACGTCGACTTGTCGACACAAAACATCATGATCACCGCCGGTGTTGACTTCTATATTTGCATGGAATCCACGGTTGCGCATATGCCGCATCTGGGAGACGACCAGAGCAACCCTGACGGTCGAAGCTGGGACTGGGACGGATCATCATGGGCTCTGTATGCTGAAGGAGACTACTTGATCAGAGCGAGGGTGCAACCTTCGCTGCCGTCGGGACCTTCTACGCCGTTCTTCCATCCGCACACAGAATTCTGGTTTACGTGGTACGATCTGGCTGGCGCTACCATAGATAATATACACTTCGTCAATCCAACTGGGAGCACAGCCTCAGTCTCAGTCACTATAGGTTCTGCATCATCGCCTCTGGCCACAGACTCCTTCACGATAGCAGCTGGAGCCTCCGCCTACAAGAACTATCCAGGCGTCGTAGGCGGACCAGTACACATAACGAGTAATCAACCCATATGGGCAACCCAGCGCATAGTTGGCTGGAACAGCTTCAAAGAAGTGTTTGGGCTTCCAGGAGATATGGCAAGCACTGAGATCTACTACACTTGGTACGACATGGCCAGCGCAAGCGCCTCCTGGGATGCAATTCACTTCTTGAACCCGAGCGCGACATCGACAGCTCACGTGAATGTATACATAGGAGGCGCACTGAAGACCGTTACTCCAATAACGATAGATCCCGGAGGAGCTGCTTACGTGACCTATCCAAGCGTTATCGGGGGTCCTGTACGCATATTGAGTGATGTACCGATCTTCTCGACGCAACGCGTAGTCGGCTGGAGTGACTTCGATGAGGTCGTCGGCTTGCCTTCTTGGTGCGTCTACACGGAGCACTGGTTCAACTGGTATGACAGCGTAGGCGCGAGTTGGGATGCGATCCACTTCATAAACCTTCAAGCCTCAGCAGCCACGATCAACGTCTATATAGCTGGAAACCAAGTCGAGTCGTTTACGCTAAACGCTGGTCAAGCAACTTGGAAGACCTATTCAGGCGTCTCAAACGGCCCTGTACGTGTGGTAAGCACGGTTCCGATAAGGGTTACTCAACGCATTGTGGGCTGGGGCGGCTTCAAAGAGTTGTACTCGGTGCCGACTGAGTTGATGAGTGCGACATGGTATTTCAATTGGTACGACACTGCTGCGACGCAGAGCGACAAGATCTACCTATCCAACCCAAGCCAGACAACCACAGCCACAATAAACATATACATTCACAGCATCCTGAAGGGCACGGTGACGCTGAATCCTGGACAGGCTACTTCAGTTTCATACCCATCGGTCTCCGACGGCCCTGTCCTAATCCAAAGCAACATCTCAATAATGACATCGCAGCGAATCGTAGGTTGGAGCAGCTTCGAAGAAACATTAGGAGTACAATGGACATAAAGATTCGCTGAGAAACTGCCATAACCCAATGGACTATTACTAGATGGAAAGTCCTCTCTATTCTCCAAGGTATAACTCAAAGAAGCTCGGCACAAAAGTGGCTTCACATATCCCCCAACCTGGTTTTCATGCGAATTCGACCCCCCAACCACAAACATTTTCTATACCTGTGACACAATCGAGGGCTATGAAGAGACCGGTTTTAATCGCGCTTTGCCTCATCCTTCTAAGCCCACTTGGAGCTGTCGCATCCGAGGACCAACGCTCAGTTAACTCGACCGCGTTGACCAATACTGTTAGCCTTGACGGCAAATGGACCACTCCAGAAGAGTGGATGGATGGCACTGAGGTCAAGATCGATGAGGTTGGCTACATCAGAATAAAGGATACCACTACAGAGCTCTATATCCTCGTCGACTTCATAGCCGATACGCAAACTGATGACGGGGACTACGCTTCTGTTGTTCTCGACACTAGGAACGACGGAGGATCGACGCCTAAGTCAGACGACCATCAGATTAGAATAACATGGTCGACCACCTACGGCCTCGTCTACTCAATCGAATACGCCTACGGTACGGATCAAGGCTGGAGAAGCTACAAGGTTCCCAAAGGATTTGAAGGAGCCTCCTCAATAGATGCATCCAACGACTTCTACTTGTCTACCCCCCACTTGATATATGAGTTCAAGTTGACGAAGACGATAGTCGCGGACTACGCGAATGTGGCGGGCATCTTTATCGGAGCCTTCGATCCCAGAGGAATCACGTTATGGTGGCCTCCATCCGCTGATCAAAACGATCCGAACACCTATGGAGACGTAGTCTTCGCTGTACCAATTCCGGTTCCGACCACGACAACGACAACTAGTTCGACATCAATGATAACCACGACAACACCTAGCCTTACTCCAACTCCAACGCCTTGCATGATAGCGACCGCCGCTTATGGCAGCTCTCTAGCTCAGGAGGTAGTTTACATGCGCTATGTTAGAGATGACTTGATAGGCTCGAGCAGGGTTGGAAGAGAACTTGTAGAGGCTTGGAATGCCTTCTACTACTTTTGGTCGCCGACAGTGGCCAACCTCATAGCCGGAAACGATTGGGTACGCTCTCTGTTCAGAATCCTGCTCATCCCTCTGGTGGGAGTGACGCATCTAACAGCTGGCACCTTCACGATCCTAACAGCGATAAACATGGATCTGGCTTCAATCACAGCCTTCACGGTTGCAGCAGTTCTATCTATCGAGGTTTATGCGGTCCTTCCTATGGCGGCGTTAGCGACGGTCCTCAAGAAGGTTCACCGATCGAGAAGGCGAAGGTAGAGCCAGAGCTCATTCACATAGTCGTCAATTGCAACAGCGTCCAGTTAGGCGTCAACTTGGCGCCAGCGCGCGTGACACGCTGCCTATTGAGCTGACTGAAATCACCTCATGAGTTCGTTCAAGCTCTTCCTCTGTCATGTCTGTGCAGCCTTGTTTGCTCGAGGTTATTTGGTTACTATCTTCCAAGCAGTATAAGCTTACTTTCACCTGACTTAACCAGGTTTGAGTTGATTTTGCCTGTTTCAACCTATTTGCTCTTGAACTTGCTTGTTTTCGTCCGTTCTCTATTCATGTCTCAAACATCTTAGAACCCTTTGAAACGCCTTAAACATATCTTCTCCACTTTGGATCTTCTATGCAACTTCGCCTATTCAGTCGGATACACCAATTCGAGGGTTCCAGCCTTCAGCCGCCGGGAGCATGGTGATCTGGGCTCTTCTCCTTGTGTGCGTTTTTCTAGCTCTCTCAAAATCTCTCAGGTCACGCAACTCGTTGAATAGAATCGGGTTCGGAAAACAAGCCGTCTTAAAGAATGTCGTTCACTGGCTTCTCATCTGTTGAGGGAAATCCTGTACCTAGTGTGGCTCAGCCTGTCCAGCAAGAAAGATGGAACAAATCTCTTTCTTGTTCCGCACATAAAACCCAAGACTTTGAGGAAGTTATAGGCGAGAGAGTAGATAACCCAATGGAGCTTCTTCTCGACGTGACTTCGCAATATGAAGATCACCGACCCTTTGAGAAGGCTAAACGCGTATGCTATGGATCTTGAGGGTCTAACCGTCGACTTCAGGATATCAGTCATGGATTCTCCTGAGTCGAAGTATCTTCTAAAGACGTCTGCGAGGGAGTAGTTGTGAGAGTGATAGACCCGACACTTCGGCTCATAAGCTATCGTCCAACCTTGCTTCAAGATGCGTCTCGCGATCTCTTGATCTTCACTCATTATTATCTTCTCGTCGAATCTCAATCTTTCCCACACATCTTTCCTCAATGCCGAACAGACATCTGAAAGTAGCACTATACGCTCCGGATTTCCTTCATCAAGATCTCGTCTTGAATAGGTTCTCCCAGTTTTCGGATAGATCTGCTCCAAGAAGAACCGTTCGACTGGGTTGGCATCCTTCTTAGGAATCTGACGACCATATGTAGCAGCTACCTCCACATCAGTGAAAGGAGCTACTAGATCCCTAAGCCAAGTCGAATCCACGGGCCAAGCGTCTGGCGCCAAGAAGACCAAGAATCTTCCTCTAGCCAAAGATGCGCCTAGATTTCTTGTACGGCCATGATGAAACTCGATCGGACTTATATTTTGAGCTCTCACTTTGAAGCCTGAGGCTATGTTGACCGTTCCGTCGCTTGAGCCTGAGTCGATTACAATCACTTCAAACCATTTCAGCTCTTGATCGAAGACGCCCTTCAAGCAACTGCCAATGTCCTTCGAATTATTCTTTGTCAGGATAATTATGGATGCTATAGGATTCTGTTCCACGATCAACCACGTTCAGTTCATGCGAGAGGATCGTCTGACCACTCTTCTCCTCACATCTTTAACCATATCCGCTAGTAGACCTATCGAGAAGAGTTGGAAACCAGTCATTATCAAGAGAGCGGAAAGCATGACGGAAGCCAAGTGAACTATCGCCCCTGTCTGAATCCATTCAATCACAACTCTGACTCCGACCAACGCCCCTGCGATCGCAAAGAGTAGACCAATTACTCCGAAGAATAGAAGAGGTTCGAAATCCCTAATCAGCCTGATTATCGTACCCATTATTCTGAAGCCGTCCAATACCGGATTCAACTTCGTCTTACCCTTCCTCGGGTAGTATGAGACAGGCTCCTGCTTTATCTTCATACCCATCTTCCTAGTCTCGACCAACATCTCAGTTGCGAAAGGCATACCCGTTGTTTTCAAGTCCCAAAGATCCACTAAATCTGATCTGAAGGCTCTCAACCCACACTGTGAATCTTGGATGGGCATCTTCAACATGTTGCTGACAATCCTCGAGAACAACCTGTTGCCGACTTTGTTTATGAAGGACATAGAACCCTCCTTGAGTGAAGCGAACCGATTTCCTAACATGAAGTCAGCCTCACCTGCTAAGAGCGGCTGCAAAAGCCTAGAAATATCGCCGGGGGAGTAAGTACCGTCACCGTCAACCATAACAATTACGCTGGCCCTCTTCTCATATCTTGCATGCAAGAAGCCCGTGAGAAGAGCATCCCCATATCCAGTCCCTTCCTGAAAGATCACTTCGGCTCCAGACGACCTAGCAAGCTCCACCGTCCTATCCCTCGAATTGCCATCGACTACAATGATATCGAAGTTGGGATAGTTGGAATTCGTCAGCGAATCCCTTATTCCCGAAATGACATCAACGATACTTTTCTCTTCATTCAATGTAGGTATGACAACAGCTATTCTAGAGGAATTATTGCTCTCCTGCTCACTCGCTGATATCACTGGGTTCACGTCCTACCTCAAATTGGTCTTATTAACTTCTAATGCGTACCATATATCTGTTATTTCGTAATCATCTCAATCGTCCCGACGAACGAGCGAGAGGACGAGACTAGGACGGAATCAGAAAATTCACTGAGCGTAAAGCATAGTTGACTGACATCAGTACAATCACTGCAAGCAGCAGGATCCGCAGTAGTCTATAGCATAGGTGGCTGGAGCCGTTTGGCTCAACATGATTTTGCCCCACATTACCTACAATCAATAGCGTTCCAAGTGCCATGAATACCTCCAATGGAAGAAGGTATAGGTAACGCCACTGGAACCAAGTATTGGCTAGGGTTGATCCGATTGAGATTGAAATGAGAAAAGAAACAAGAAGGCGATTGAAATCAGATTTCATATCTACCGCCAATATCACCCCGACGGCGCCAAGCAAGAAGGCAAAAGGAACAGCCATAAACCCTCCGACATAATAGTTTAATGTAAACCAAAGATTTCCGAGTAGACTAACAACGTTCTCGAAGCTCATAGATCTAACGACTTCGAAATATCCAGAGTTGACCGCCTGTTTTACGCCTCCCAAGACCGGCGAAAAGAACAGTGCCGAAACAAAAGCCAAATTCGAAATCAATATCGCTCCGGCTACGACGAGCCAGCTTGAACGCCTCAGCTTTCCAAGTTCCATTCTATGCGACATGAAAGTCAATAGGATTGAAACAA
>Ga0315280_10007360_pt1 | contig 14820 bp, 15 predicted proteins | sample YL17G06_40_MG_FD_203697 | JGI IMG/M metagenome (GOLD analysis project Ga0315280, IMG submission 203697) | Sediment microbial communities from Yellowstone Lake, YNP, Wyoming, USA - YL17G06_40 | ecosystem: Environmental > Aquatic > Freshwater > Lake > Sediment | place: USA: Wyoming | collected...
GCTTAACGGGGACTCCCTTATAGGTATTCTTTCGATTATCGGCATAGGGTGGAGATGTAAAAATTAGGTCGAAACAGGCATCAGGTAGCCCTTCCAAAACGGCAAGACAATCTCCATGGATTATTTTGTCAATCTCTAGCATGCGTCCAGCAGTAACTTCTTTGCTGCTTAGCTCTGTTGTGTTAATCATTTGCCCTCTGCACTTAGTAATCAACTCTTATTTTACACGCTTCCCTAGCACTTCGTATACCCACAGGAAGGGCAGTTGTAGCACCCCTCCTGATACCTGAGCAGGTTGCCGCACTCCGGACACTGCCCGGCAAGGTTCTTGACCAGCCCGTAGTCCTCCGTCGGTGGTTGGGCGGTTTCGCCGCTAATGTGTTTTTCCAGGACGCTGGCGATGGCATCGGCGCAGGAGAGTATGGACTTGCCCTCCTCCCAGGCGATGGAGGGGCAGCGGATGCCCTGCAATTGCTTTACCACCGAGGCAACATCCACCCCACACCGCAGCGCCAGTGTTATCAGGCGGCAGGTGGCTTCAAGCTGGGCTGAGGCGCAGCCCCCGGATTTGCCCAGGGTGGCGAAGACCTCAAAAATACCCCGGTCATCATAGGCTACCGTGATGTAAAGGGAGCCGCAGCCGGTGTTGACCTTGGTAATTGTCCCCTTGGTTTCGGTGGGTCTTTTCCGCGGGGTAAGCCCCACCCCTTCAGCCTTCTCCTCCCTGCCCATGACCAGTACCTGGGCGTCGCGGCTCCGGTCGCGGTAGATGGTTATCCCCTTCAGCCCCTCGTCATAGGCCATCATATAGACCCGGGCGATGTCTTCCCTGGTAGCCTCATGGGGGAAGTTGACCGTCTTGGAGACAGCATTATCGGTAGAGCGCTGAAAGGCGGCTTGCACCCTCACGTGCCACTCCGGGCTTATCCCGTGGGCGGTAACAAACAGACGCTTGATTTCATCGGGCACGCCCTCGATGTCGCTGAGGTGAGCACCCTCTGCCAGTTTCTGCATCAGTTCCTTGGAGTAGAAGCCCCCATTTCGGGCAACTTCTTCAAAATAGGGGTTCACCTCGACAAACTTGGTGCCATCAAGGATATTCCGGGTGTAGCTCAGGGCAAAGAGGGGCTCAATGCCGCTGGAGCAGCCGGCGATTATACTCAGGGTGCCGGTGGGGGCGATGGTGGTGCAGGAGGCGTTTCTCATCCGGGGACCCCCCGCCTTATCGTAGATACTGCCGCTAAAGGCGGGGAAAACGCCCCGTTCCTTTGCCAGTTCCACTGACGCCTTATCGGCTTCATCATGAACAAAGCGCATAACCTCGGCGGCAACCTTGAGCGCCTCCTCCGAGTCATAGGGGACGCCGAGCTCAATTAACATATCGGCAAAGCCCATCACCCCCAGCCCTATCTTCCTCGTTTTCCTGGTCATCTCCTCTATCTGGGGGAGGGGGAACTTATTGACCTCAATGACGTTATCCAGAAACCTGACGGCAATCTTGACCGTCTCCGCCAGCTTGGGGTAATCAATCTTAGAAGTCCCATTGCCGGCTTTTAGCATCTTGGCCAGGTTGATTGAGCCGAGGTTGCATGACTCGTAAGCCAGCAGTGGCTGCTCGCCGCAGGGGTTGGTGGACTCAATCCTGCCCAGTTGCGGGGTGGGGTTAGCCTTGTTTATCTGGTCAATGAAGACGATGCCGGGGTCGCCGGTCTTCCACGCCATATCAACAATCTTGTCAAAGACCTCCCTGGCGTTGAGCTTATCTACCACCTCCCTGGTGCGCGGGTTTACCAGGTTGTAGTCCTTGCCTGCCTTGACCGCCCCCATAAACTCATTGGTTACCGCCACCGAGAGGTTGAAGTTGGTCAGGGCGGTAGGATTATCCTTGGCGGTGATGAACTGCATAATATCGGGGTGGTCAATATTAAGGATAGCCATGTTTGCCCCGCGGCGCGTCCCTCCCTGCTTGGTGACATCGGTGGTGGTGTCAAACACCTCCATAAAAGAGACCGGACCGCTGGCGACACCCGAGGTGGACTTGACGAAGTCGCCCTCAGGTCTCAGGCGGCTGAAGGAAAACCCCGTCCCCCCGCCGCTCTTGTGAATGAGGGCGGTGTACTTTACCGCATTAAAGATGGACTCCATTGAGTCGTCAACGGGAATAACAAAGCAGGCTGACAGCTGCCCCAGCTCCCGCCCGGCGTTCATCAGGGTGGGGGAGTTGGGCAGGAACTCAAGGCTTGCCATCAGCTGGTAGAACCCCTCCTCCCATGCCTTGACGTCCGCCTTTGGGTTATAAATAAGCTCCGCCGAGGCAATGGCGGCTGCCACCCGCCGGAACATCTTCTCTGCGGTCTCAATGACATTTCCCTGCTTGTCCTTCTCCAGGTACCTTCTTTCCAGCACCTGAACCGCATTCTCGCTGAGACCGATGCCAGCTTTAGTCTTGGTTCTGGGCTTAACGACACTGGTTGGTTCCATCTCGGGTTTAACCTCCTCTCGTTTGGGTGGCGCTTCAGCAGCCAGGATCTCCTTGACCATGGCTTCAATTTCGGCATCGGTAGGCAGACGCTGGCGGCGGGCACGCTTTCCCACCAGCTCTTCCATACCCGGTAAGACCTGGATGTAGTCCCCCGCTGTTTTTTCCAGGCGCTCAATCACCTGGCTCGCCAGCCGCTCCACCACCTGTCGGTCCCTTATGCCCATGGACTCGGCGGCGGCGAAGATAGCCCGCGCAATCTGGGTGCGGTCAACCAGTGGCTTATTGGTTGGGTTCATCTCCGGCTCCTTACCTTGCTCCGCCTCCGCCCTGCCCGGCGACTCCTGATTGCCAGTTCCGCCTCGGGCAGTAACGGCAGTTGACCGGCAGGCGTCTCAACCCCGCTGAGCAGGGTGTCTACCTCCTGTTTCAGCGCCGTAATGTCGGCAAATTCGCGGTAGACGCTGGCAAAACGGATATAGGCAATGTGGTCCAGCTTCTTCAGCTGTCCTATTACCATATCGCCGACAAGCTCGCTGGGTATCTCCCCCTTGCCCAGACGGTAAAGCTCAGCCTCGATATCATCCACCAGCTTCTCGATGGCACCGGTGGGCAGCGGCCTTTTTTCACAGGCCTTGCGGATGCCGCTTAGCAGCTTGTTGCGGTCAAATTCCTCACGCCTCTCGTCCTTTTTAATGACAAAGAGGCTGGCTGGTTGCAGGCGCTCATAGGTGGTGAAGCGGGCGCCGCAGCTCAGGCACTGGCGGCGGCGGCGCACCCCATCGTCGACATCACGAGAGTCAATAACCTTGCAATCGGTATAATCACAATAGGGACATTTCATAGCAAATACTACCTTATATTGTGTAGCAGAAGAAAAATACCACAATATGTAGTATTTGTCAAGTGGTTTTTTAGCCAAAAGGGGAATAAAAAAGAAGGCTTTAGGACGAAATCTCCTATAGCCTTCAGCCTGGTCTATAGATTCCTAGGGAGGGGGTTACCGCTAGGATACGCCAGGCGGGGTCTTAACCAGTTTTTTAGTTAACTCGGGCACTGGCTGGTGGCGGTGGCTGAATAGCGGACGGCGCAGGAAGGCAGGAACATCCAGTTCCTCCTCGCTCTTCAAGCCCTTAAGCAGTTGGGTGAACTCGTCTTCCCGGCTAACGCCGGCCATGCCTAGCTTGGAAGCGAAGCCAGTGGCGATTAGGGTGAGCCTTACCTCCTCCTTCATACTCGGGTCATGGACCACGCCAAAGATGATGTTAGCCGCCGGGTCTACCGCTTCCCTTATTGTCTCAGCGGCGTCATTGACCTCGAAGAGGGTAAGCCCGGGACCGCCGGCAATATTGAACAGCACTCCCTTTGCCCCGGCAACGGAAATATCCAGCAGCGGGCTAGCCAGAGCTTCCTTAGCGGCGTCAATAGCCCGGTTCTTGCCGGCGCCAACGCCGATGGACATCCAGGCTGGACCGGCGTCCTTCATCACCGTCTTGACATCGGCAAAGTCAAGGTTAATCAGCCCGGGGACAGTGATAACCTCGGCAATAGCCTGAACCCCGTGGCGCAGCACGTCGTCAGCCAGCTTAAAGGCATTATCTACACCGGTCGTCTCATCGCAGAGGTCAAGCAAGCGGTCGTTGGGGATGATGATAAGGGTATCCACCTTGCCCAGGAGGCGGAAGATGCCATCATTTGCCACCTCATTGCGGTGGGCGCCCTCAAAGGTGAAGGGCTTGGTGACGACGGCAATGGTGAGCGCCTCCGCTTGCTTACTTATCTCAGCAATCACTGAGGCGGCGCCGGTGCCGGTGCCGCCACCCATACCGCAGGTGATAAACACCATATCCGCCCCGACGATAAGTTCCTTAAGCTCGTCGCGGCTTTCTTCGGCTGCCTTCTGACCCATGATATGGTCACCACCTACCCCCAGCCCTCTGGTGAGCTTCTCGCCAAGCTGGACGCGAATCGGGGCTTCGGTGATGGCTAGAGCCTGGGCATCGGTATTGGCGCCGATGAACTCCACCCCCCGGATCTGCTCCCTGACCATGCGGGTTATGGCGTTGCAGCCGCCACCACCCAGGCCGATAACCTTAATCTTAGCCGGACTGGTACTGAAACTTGTTTTTGCCATCTCCTCCTCCTTTCCTTACCCCTTACTAGAGATCATGCTCCAAACAGACTCAAAAGTCGGGAAACAAATTGCCATAAGCCCGAGCCGCGTGGCTGCAGGCTTTTCTTTCCCCTGTGTTTTGCTCCCCAGAGCAGGAGTCCAACGGCGGTGGCATACGCCGGGTCATGAAGGGTATCGGCGATGCCGTGTATATTGCTCGGGATGCCTACCCTTACCGGGAGTTGCAGTGTATTGCGCCCCAGGGCTTCTATGCCGGCGAGGTTGGAACTCCCGCCGGTGAGTACAATGCCATCGGGGACTAACTTTTCATATTCGGAGCTTGGCATCTCAAGCACGATAAGCCTCAGCAGTTCCTCCACCCTTGCCCGGATAATCTCGCACAGGTCTCGGTGGGAGACACCGTGTCCATTGGTCGCCAGGTTGTCGCCCTTTTTTGTTTCATAGACGGGGGCGACACTGCCGTACTTTTTCTTCATCTCCTCGGCGACCTCAAAGGGCAGCCCCAGCCCGATAGCAATATCCCTGGTGATTTGATAGCCGGCTACCGGCAGGACAGCGGTATGCCAGATGCTCCCCTCCCTGAAGATAGCAATATCGGTGGTACCACCCCCGATGTCAGCCAGCAGTACCCCCACCTGCCTCTCATCCGGGGTCAATACCGCCTCAGCGCTGGCTAGCGGTTCAAGGACGAGTTCCTCAATGTCTATGCCAATACCCCGGACGCACTTTATCAGGTTCTGAACCGAGGTAACGGCGGCGGTAATGATGTGTGTCTCCACATCAAGTCTGAAGCCGTGCATCCCTACCGGGTTCTTGACTCCGGTTTGACCATCAACAGCATAAGCACGAGGGATAACATGGATCAGCTTTCTATCGGGGGAGAGTTTAACACCTCGGGCGGAGGTGAGGACTCGCTTCAGGTCCTCAGAACGCACCATCCGGTCGCCACGGGTAATGGCGACCACTGCCCGGCTATTCAGCGAGCTGACATGCCTGCCGGTGACACCGATGTAGGCTGATTCCACCTTATAACCGCAGGTACGTTCTGCTTCCCTTACCGATTGTCTGATTGATTCCTTGGCGTCGTTGATGTTGACCACCAGCCCTTTGTGCAAACCTGAGGTTGGGGTGATACCCACGCCGATAACCCGGATGTTATCCTCCTCAACATTTGCCACCACCGTGCACACCTTGGTGGTGCCAACATCAATAGCACTTACGGCACCTCGCTTGCTCATCTGCCCCTCCTTGCTAGCTAGATTCTAACCTCAGCGGCTAACATAAAGCCTCACATCTTTAAACCTCCCTATCTTTACCTCGTTGAGGGGTGAGTGGCCGCGGCTTCTCTGAAGTGGATATTCCATTTATTGCACAGGTTACTCACGTATGCCCTCATCTCATTGTTAGGCGCCTTGTGTAGCTCGGCAAGGAAACCGTGCAGCAGCTCACCCCCACTCATTCCGGGGTCAGGTTCATCCGGACCGGGCAGGTTTACATGCACTATCTCGGTCATTACCTTTTGATATTCAATGGACTGCTTGGCCACAACCCACCTCCCTCGGTATAGTAATACGTTCCGCAGCTCTCAATTTGGCACTGCGGCTGCGAGGATTAAAATGAACCTCAGCCAGAGACGGAGTGATTACCTTCTTATAGACCAGCTTAAGGTGAGCCTTCTTTGCCTCCTGGTGCATAAAGCGCTTCACGATGCGGTCGTCGAGGGAGTGATAGCTGATAACAACCAGTCTGCCGCCAAAGCCAAGGAGACTGGTTGCCTGCTCCAGGGCTGACGAGAGGTGCTCAGGCTCGCGGTTAACGGCTATTCTTAGTGCTTGAAAGGTTCTGGTGGCGGGGTGAATTCTACCCCTCCGGCTACCGACTGCCCGCTCTATCGCCCCCACCAGCTGAAGGGTGGTCTTTATCGGGCGCTCCCGTACAATATAGCGGGCTATCCGGTGGCTGTAGCGTTCCTCACCGGATGTTCTTATCAGCTGGTTCAGCTCCGCCTCGGGGAAGGTGTTGAGGATATCGGCGGCGGTAATCTCCTGGGCGGGGCTTAGGCGCATATCCAGGGGTTCATCACGCTGAAAGCTGAAACCACGGCCACTGCCCTCAAGCTGGAAGGAGGAAAGCCCCAGGTCAAATAGAATGCCGTGCACCGGGGAAAAGCCATATTTAGTGGCGATTGCCCTGAGATTAATGAAGTTATCGTTAATTAAAAGGGTTGAGCTCTGGTAGGCTTCAAGCCTTGCCCTGGCGGCGGCGATAGCCTCAGGGTCGGCATCAATGCCCAGCAACTGTCCCCCGGGAGAGCTATGCTCTAGAATGGCGAGGGCGTGCCCCCCCGCCCCGAGGGTGCAGTCAATATAGCGACCGCCTGACCTTACCGCCAGTGCCTCAATGGTCTCTTCGAGTAACGCCGGGATGTGAGTCGTTGCTGACATGGTTAGATTCATTGATGCCTCTCTAGGCTTTCTACAATCTGCCAGGCTTGTTCCAGACTAGCCGTCCTCTCCTCGCTCCAGTTCGACTTGCTCCAGATTTCAAGATAGTTATTGGCGCCGACGATAGCGACATCATCCACAATCTCGGTATATAGCCTAAGTGGAATAGGCAGGGCTATTCTTCCCTGCCCATCCATCCTGAGGTGAAAGGCGGTGGCGAAAAGCGCCCGCTTCAGCCGCCTCAACTTGCCCAGTGTGAGTGAAGTGCTGGTCAGGGTCTCAGCCAGCTTTCTCCACTCGGCTAGGGGGTAGACGGTGATGCACTTCTCCGCCCCCGGTGCCAGCATCACCCCATCCCTCAGCTCTGGCCTGAACTTGGGGGGGATGGGCACCCTGCCCTTCTCATCAATCTTATATTCAAACTCCCCGAAGAACATGCTTCACCTTTTTCTGTCCTATTTTACCACAATCTACCACTTTTTACCATTTTACATCAAACATACCCCTGTTTGTCAAGCCCCCCGTTAGTACTAGATGGCTAAAATTTTGCTCCACCCACCTTATGTGGTAAAATAGAGTCTGTCTCTAGAGGGGTGTTATGTTTAATATCGGTATTATTACCATCAGCGACGGCGTCTGGCGGGGGGAGCGCCCGGATGACAGCAGCCAGGCGATTCGGGAGAGCCTGCCTGCAGAAGAGTTTCGCGTGGTCAGGTACGAAGCCATTCCTGACGAGGTTAAAACTATCTCCGGCAAGCTTGCTGAGTGGGCGGACGAGGGCAGTGTTGATGTTATCATAACCACCGGCGGCACCGGGCTGGCGCCGCGCGATGTTACCCCTGAAGCCACCCTTTCTGTGCTGGATAGGGTTGTGCCGGGGCTGGCGGAGGTGATGCGGATACAAACGTTTGCCAAGACACCCTTTTCCACACTGAGCCGGGCGGTGGCTGGGGTGAGGAAGAGGTGCCTTATTATAAATTTGCCGGGTAGCCCCAAGGCAGTCAGGGAGTGCCTTGGGGTCATACTGCCGGCTATCCCTCATGCGGTGCAGATTATCAAGGGAGAGGTAACCCAGCACGCCACTGGGAAGGACTAGATAGGTGGATATTGATATTTTGACCCTGTTCCCCGAGGTATTTCAAGGTATATTCAGCTTTGGCATTTTCCAGCGGGCTATAGAGCAGAAGCTGGTCAGTATCGCCGTTCACAATATTCGCGACTACACCCATGATAAACACCACACCGCTGATGACTACCCTTATGGTGGTGGTGCCGGCATGGTGCTCAAGCCCGACCCCATCTTTGAGGCGGTGGAGTCGATAGAGAGGGAGGCGGAGACGCCGGTTATCCTGCTTTCCCCGCAGGGTCGCCTTTTCTGCCAGAAAATTGCTCAGGAGCTAGCCAGCTACCGCCAGCTGATTCTTATCTGCGGTCACTATGAGGGGGTTGATGAGCGGGTGAGTGAGCACCTGGTCACTGACGAGATTAGCATTGGCGATTATGTGCTCAGCGGCGGGGAGCCGGCGGCGGCGGTCGTTATTGATGCCGTGGTCAGGCTGCTCCCTGGGGTTCTTGGTTCGGCGGAATCGCTAGTGGATGATTCCCATGTCGGCGGGCTGCTTGAGTACCCCCAGTATACCCGCCCCCCGGTATACCGGGGGTGGTCAGTGCCCGAGGTCTTACTCTCGGGAAACCATGCCCAGATTGCTAAATGGCGCCATGAGCAGGCTATCCGGCGCACCATGGAGCGTCGCCCTGAATTACTGGAAAAGGCGGAGCTAAGCCCGAAGGAGAAAAAACTAATCGAGAAATTGAGGTAATCTTAGTATGGACATTGTCTCACTATTTAACAACAAAACAAATCCCAATATCCCCGCCCTTTCCCCTGGTGACACGGTGAGGGTGAGTGCCAAGGTCGGGGAGCGGGGACACCCCCAGGTATTTCAGGGGACGGTGATTAAGGTTCGTCGCGGCGCTGATGGTGGCAACTTCACCATAAGAAAGGTTTCCCACGGCATCGGGGTTGAGCATACCTTTTCCCTGGCATCACCGATGCTGGAAAAGATAGAGGTGGTGCGGCACGGGAAGGTGCGCCGGGCAAGGCTTAATTACCTGCGCGGGCTCAGTAGCCGGGCGTCTCGTACCAAGGAGAAGCAGGTAAAAGAATAGGGTAAGGGTTGGGGTTAGGGATGAGGTATGCTGAGGTTAGTGTCAACTCGCCGGTAGCCCAGCGCCGGGCTTTTAGCTATTCAATACCAGCCGGGCTGGGTGTTGACATCGGACAGGCGGTATGGGTCCCCTTTGGCGATAAGGTGCTCCAGGGCATCGTTTTGGAGCTCAGCCCCTACCCCGCCGTTGAGGAAACCAGGGAGATAGCCGGCGTTATTGAGCCCCGCCCCTTACTTTCTCCAGCCCATGTCTTGCTGGCGCGGTGGCTCAGCGAATATTATCTCTCCCCCCTTTTTGATGCGGTGGCCTTAATGCTGCCGCCGGGCTTTGAGCGCCGGGCGCTCACCTTTATCGGTGCCACCCCCCTCCCTGGCGATTTTGACCTGTCCACCCTCACCAAAGAACAGAGGCAGGTTCTGAACTTGGTTCAGAAGCAGGGCAGGGTCAGTCTGAAGCAGATTGAGAAAACGTTAGGCAAGAAAAAGGCTCAAGCCGTCGTTTCCCAGCTGGTGAGACGGGGGCTGACCACCAGAAGCTACGAGCTGGAGCCGGTCAAGGCAAGAGCGAAGACGGTAGCTTACCTTCGCCTGGAGGTGACAGTTAGTGAAGCCCGGCAGCAAGCCGCCAGCTTGCATGAGGGCAGGGCGGGCAGTCAAGCCCGCCTCCTTGAGTATCTGGCGCAGCAAAACGAGCCGGTTTCTCTCGCTGAAGCCAGGAGGAGTGTTAGCTGTGAGAAGGCAGTCGCCGATGCTTTAGCCAGAAAGGGCCTGGTCACATTTCAACAGGTTGAGGTAAGACGCGAGCCGATTTCCTATCAGGGCATAACCCCCTCCCAACCGCTGGCCCCCACTGCCGCCCAGAGGTCAGCCCTTGGGGCGGTTAAGTCCAGCTTGGCTGAGGGCAAAGCCCAAACCTTTCTCCTTCACGGGGTTACCGGCAGCGGCAAGACCGAGGTCTATCTTCAAGCCCTAGCTGAGGTGATAGGGCGGGGGAAGCGGGGGATTGTTTTAGTCCCCGAGATCGCCCTCACCCCGCAGACTATAGAGAGATTTGCCGCCCGCTTCCCCCACCGGGTGGCGGTTCTTCACTCCAAGCTGTCTCTGGGTGAGCAGTTTGACGAGTGGCAGCGGATAAAGGAGGGGGAGTTTGATGTCGTTATCGGTCCCCGGAGCGCCATCTTTGCCCCCCAGCCCGACCTCGGGCTCATCGTCATTGACGAGGAGCAGGAGTGGACCTATAAACAGGCGGATAAATCGCCCCGCTACCACGCCCGTGATGTAGCCCTAAAACTGGCGGAGCTGACCGGCGCCGTGGTCATTTTGGGCAGTGCCACCCCGGACGTGGAGACCTTTTACCACGCGCAAAAGGGAGACTATCACCTCCTCCAGCTTCCGCAGCGGGTCACCCCCCGCGACGGCTCGGCACTGCCAGCGGTTGAGGTGGTGGACCTGAGGGAGGAGCTGAAGGCGGGGAACCGGAGTCTATTCAGCCGCTCCTTATCGCAGGCAACAACCCGGGCGGTGGCAAACCGGGAGCAGGTCATCCTTTTTCTCAATCGGCGCGGTGGGGCGAGCTTTGTCCAGTGCCGCAGTTGCGGCTTTGTCCTCAGATGCCGGCGCTGCGATGTCCCCCTCACCTATCACCCCACCGAGGATAGGCTGCTTTGCCACCGGTGCAATTACCGGATGCCAGTCCCTGAGACCTGCCCCCGCTGCCTGAGGCGGAGCATAAAGTTTTTGGGCGTTGGCACTCAGAAGCTGGAACAGGAGGCGAGGCAGGGCTTCCCCCGGGCCAGGCTGCTGCGTTGGGATAGCGATGCTACCCGAGGCAAGCATTCCCATGATGAGATACTGAGCAACTTCCGTCGCCACCAGGCTGATATTCTTATGGGCACCCAGATGATTGCCAAGGGGCTGGACTTACCCCTGGTTACCCTGGTGGGGGTGGTCAGCGCCGACGTTGCCCTGAACCTGCCCGACTTCCGCGCCGGGGAAAGGACCTTTCAGCTCCTCTCCCAGGTGGCGGGAAGGGCGGGGCGGGGCACACTGGGCGGTAGGGTCATTATCCAGACCTACTCTCCCGAGCACTACGCCATTGAGGCAGCATCAAGGCACGACTATGCCTCATTCTACGAGCGGGAGATTAACTATCGGCGCCAGCTCCGTAATCCTCCCTTCACCCGCCTTGCCTGCCTGGTCTATAGCCATACCAATGATGCCCGCTGCCAGCGGCAGGCAGAGGGGATGAAGCGTTTGCTTACCCAGGAGATAGACTCACAGGGTATAGCCGGTATTGAGCTAATCGGTCCGGCTCCCGCCTTTATTCACCGCCTGCGGGGCAGGTTCCGCTGGCAGCTTATACTCCGCGGCTCAGACTTGTCTGAATTTCTCTCCAGGATAGACTTTCCCCACGGGTGGACGGTTGACATTGACCCGCTGGGTCTGGTTTAGGTAAACTGTACCAGGACAAATTTCTAGAGGTTGAGATGGCGGTTTTAACTATCCGTGTTGTTCCCGACCCGATATTGAGACAGAAGGCAAAACGGGTTAAGGCTATTGACGGCTCAATCAAGAAACTAATCGCCGATATGATTGAGACACTGCATGCTGCCCCGGGGCGGGCGGGGTTGGCGGCGCCCCAGGTGGGTGTTTCCTTGCGGGTGATTGTTATTGGCATACCCGAGGAGGAGGATATAGCCCTGATTAACCCTGAAATCGTGCGCCGCAAAGGGGAACGCATGGTAACCGAGGGTTGCCTCAGCGTCCCCGGCTACTTCGGGGTGGTCAAGCGTGCCGAATTGGTCAGGGCCAAAGGGCGTGATGCGAAGGGGAGGGAGATAAAGATTAAAGCCGATGAACTCCTGGCTCAGGCACTGGAGCATGAGATAGACCACCTGAATGGGGTGCTGTATACAGACCACCTGGAGAGCCAGGACGAGTTATACAAGATAGAACCTGAGGTAGCTCAGCTTTAAGCGCCTGCTGGCGGTTAGCCGAGTTGCTCTTTTGTCTCCGCTGCCGAGTGGACGGTGGCGGTTTCGGCCGTCGGCGCCTCGGGGACAAAAGAGAAGAGGTCGTCAAACTTATATCCGGGAAAGGCTTTTATTGCCCCGATGATGAATTTTCGGTTGATGGTGCGCTTGCCTTCGAGTACCCGGTAAATCTGGCTTACCGATATTTCCATCGCCTTGGCGAGCTCGGACAGGTTTCGATATCGCCCGATGTACAAATCAAAGACCCTTGTTTTCAGTATCATAATTCGCCTCTTTCCGCCAGTTGGCAATATTTTACCCTAAAAATTGCCTTTTGTCAAGTCCCCTTCTGTCCACTTTTCCCTTTGTTGACATTCCCCATCTGGCGAATTATGATTTAATTGGATGCGTGATGTAAACCCCAATCTGGGTAGGGTACTCAAGCAGCAAAGGCTTTCGCTGCCGCTGACGCTGCGCGAGCTTAGTGCCATGTCCGGTGTCTCGGCATCGCACCTGGGTCGCATTGAGAGAGGCGAGCGTTTCCCTTCAGGCTCAATCCTGCGCAGAATTGCCAAGCCGTTAGGCTTTGGGGAGGACGAGCTATTCACCCTCGCTGGCTACTTATCTTCCCCCGCCCCGGGTGTGGCTGAGGGCTACCAGCGCTACGGGGGTGGGGAATTGGACCCATATGTGACCAGGGTGCTCTCGCAGGAGCCGGTTGAGATGCAGCGCGCTATCATCGGCATCCTCAGCATCCTGAAGAGCATCGCCAAGGGCATAACCAGGGGAAGCCCTTAATACTAGTTTTTATTTGAACCCCCCTCTTAACACTTCTTCCCCCTTGATAACTTGCCAGAGTGGTAGTATATTGTTGCTTTAGTGTATTATGGGGAAGAATGAAGCTAGCTATTGACCCTCAAGCCTCATTATTATTAGCCGCCGTAAATAACCTTCTCACCGAGCAGGGGGTAAGGTCGTATCTTGTTGGTGGCTTTGTCCGTGACCTTCTGCTGGGGAGGGAGACGGCTGATATTGATATTGCTGTTGCCCAGGATGGGGTGGAAATTGCCCAAAAGGTAGCTGGCGCTCTTGGCGGCAAGTTTGCCCTGCTGGACAAGGTGAACCGGGTGGGCAGGGTGATTGTCGGCAGGGAAGCTCGGTGGGAGCTTGACTTCTCCACATTTCAGGGCAGCATAGAGGGAGACCTGGCACAGCGCGATTTCACCATAGATGCTATCGCCGTTGACCTTGGGGAGCTAGCCAAGGATGTCCATCTCATCGACCCCTTTAATGGCCGGGCTGACCTTAAAAAGGGCGTGATTCGGGTAGTCTCGGAGACAGCTTTCCAGTCGGATGCCGCCCGCTTGCTACGGGCGGTGCGCCTGGCGGCTGAGCTTGGCTTTTCTGTTGACAGTCAGACCGAGGCTCTTATTCGGGAAAATTGCCATCTTATCGCCGAGGTCGCTGGTGAGCGGGTGAGGGAGGAGTTGCTCCGCCTCCTCGCCGTCCCCCAGTCCCAGCGATTTTTACCCTACCTTGATGAGCTGGGGCTGGTTACGGCTATCATCCCCGAGCTGGCAGAGGCAAAGGGGGTCAAGCAACCCAAGGAACACTTCTGGGATGTCTTTGACCACTCCATAGAGACGGTGATTGCCGTTGATTTTATTCTTCATGAGGGGGGTTGGGAATATGCCGGTGACGAGGTCCTGGCTATTACCCCCTGGTCAGAGTTGCTTGCCCGTCACTTTAGCCGTGAGGTCAGCCGCGGTAGTAGCCGGAGGTCGCTGCTCAAGCTGGCAGCGCTGCTTCATGATGTAGCTAAGCCTCAGGCCAAAGCCATTGCCGAAGATGGCAGGATGCGCTTTCTCGGGCATGGCAAGCTGGGGGCAGAGGTGGCGGCTGGTATTCTGGAGAGGCTGAGGTTTAGCAGCAAAGAGATAAAGCTGGTGGAGGTTATGGTCAGGGAGCACCTCAGGCCGGGGCAGATGAGTCAGGAGGGGCTTCCCACTCGTCGAGCTATTTACCGCTACTTTCGCGATACCGAGGGGGCGGGGATTGATATACTATTTTTAAGCCTGGCTGACCACCTCGCCACCAGGGGACCGAACTTAGAGCTGGCGGGATACAAGGAGCATGCCCGGATGGTGGAGTATGTCTTAACCCAGCATTTTGAGCAGGAGAGGGTGACTATCCCGCCCCGGCTGGTTAGCGGGCATGACCTGATTAATACCTTTGGCTTGAGCCCGGGACCAAAGATTGGTAAACTACTTGAGGCGGTGCGGGAGGCGCAAGCCTCAGGTGAGATAGCTACCAGGGAGGAGGCTTTATCCTATATTCGTGAACACCGGTTAACGAAAGCAGGATAGAAATATGTTAGGAAGAAATACACTGATTTTCATGGTGGTGTTAGTGATTTTTATTCTAGCCCTATTCGTGGTTTTTCCTGTTGGGAAGGGGGCATTAGGTGGGTGGGGGATTCGGCTGGGGCTGGACCTCCAGGGTGGCACGCGTATCGTTTATAAGGCTGACCTTTCTTCCATAGCGCCGGGTGAGTGGGATAGCGCTATGGATGGAGCAAAATTAGTCCTGGAAAACCGCATCAATCCTCTGGGGGTATCCGAGT
>Ga0315280_10007361_pt1 | contig 14820 bp, 14 predicted proteins | sample YL17G06_40_MG_FD_203697 | JGI IMG/M metagenome (GOLD analysis project Ga0315280, IMG submission 203697) | Sediment microbial communities from Yellowstone Lake, YNP, Wyoming, USA - YL17G06_40 | ecosystem: Environmental > Aquatic > Freshwater > Lake > Sediment | place: USA: Wyoming | collected...
TGGCCCATTGGTTGCTGTTGCGCAGATACACGTCGTTTGCGTCCAGGTTGCCCGGCAGTCCATTGGGGGCCGGCCCCTGCGGATTGTTCGTGCCGATGCCGACGCTGCCCCGGGGGCTGCCCGGACCGGTGCCCGCGGCAATCAGCACGTTATTGCCCGAGTTTTGATTGAGCCACAGCGGCCCTCCGCCGCTTTCAATGTGCATATTCCCATCATTGTAAATTTGGCCCTGATTCGCGTAGCCCTGCACTATAACCGTGGTCCTGGTTCCGGCCGGATTCGCTACATGAAGTTGCGCCTGCGGGTTCGCTGTCCCGATGCCGACATTCCCTCCGTCCCGGGCCAGCAAGGTGGTGCCGGTCGTTATCATCCGGGCGTAGACGCCGGAGGGGGCCGGTAAAAAGGTCGTCATGGTCACATCCTCGGAGCCGAGCTCGGAGGCGACCGCCAAGAGCAAAATCGCCGCCATGCCGCAGACCAGGGTCCGCCGCGGCAGGGCCAAATCCAAACTAATGTGGACGTTTCGCATCGTTGCCGCCTTGAAAAATCACCGGAAGCATTCGAACTTGCCCATACTTAGACCGGGAATCCCCCACAATATGCTTAGGATCATCGAATTCGCGCACCATGCCCGCACGCCGTTGCCCGGCACATCGTTAAGTTGACCCTGATTGTCTACGCCGCACCAGCCCTGGCTCAAGACGCTTAAAGGAGTGATAAAGGGAGCGATAGTGTAAAAGTAAGCGGTCATATCAAACGATGGCAACATTATTCTCGTGTTATTGTTGCATTGACAGGTCGTTACGGAATATATGATCGATGCGAAGTCGGGGGAGACCCAACACTGACCCGAGAGTGAGCCGCTTACCGTGCCCATAATATCGCTGGCCCATTGGTTGCTGTTGCGCAGATACACGTCGTTTGCGTCCAGGTTGCCCGGCAGTCCATTGGGGGCCGGCCCCTGCGGATTGTTCGTGCCGATGCCGACGCTGCCCCGGGGGCTGCCCGGACCGGTGCCCGCGGCAATCAGCACGTTATTGCCCGAGTTTTGATTTATCCATAGAGGATGCGTGCTGTCTCCATTTATCATGGTGCTTTCCACGTGCAGATTCCCATCGTTGTAAATTTGGCCCTGGATTCCGTTTCCCTCCACTATGACCGTCGTACCGCCTCCGGAAGGATTCATTACATGAAGTTGCGCCTGCGGGTTCGTCGTCCCGATGCCGACCAAGCCTGTGTCCCGGGCTAGCAAAGTGTTGCCGGTCGTTATCATCCGGGCGTAGACCCCGGACGGCGCGGGATAGTAGGTGGCCAGGGTCACGTTCTCGGAGCCGAGCTCGGAGGCGACCGCCAGGAGCAATATCGCCGCCATGCCGCAGACCTGGGTCCACGGCGGCATCGTCCAATCCAGACGAAAGTGAATATTTCTCATAATCTAAAACTTACCGGAAACATGTGAACTGAAGTCCCCAGACCAGACCAGCGCACACTACATTCACATCACTTGTGCCATTCCCCAGCGAATCGCAAGCGCTCAGGCTATAATAGGGGGACCCTGACATTATTATTACTCTCTCACCTCTATTACACTTCATGCCCATGCACGTTATGCCGGGAATGCATATGCCGCTGACGTCAAATGTACCCACGTATGACATGCTCGCCGGCGCGGTCAGGAGATCGCTGGACCATGCGGAGACTCTGCGCAGGTACACGTCGTTTAAGTCCAGGTTGCCCGGCAGTCCATTGGGGGCCGGCGCTTGCGGATTATTCGTGCCGATGCCGACGTTGCCCGGACCGATGCCCGCTGCAATCAGCACGTTATTGCCCGTCTTTTGATTGAGCCACAGCGGTCCTCCGCTGCTTTCAATGCGCATATTTCCATCATTGTAAATTTGGCCCTGATTTCCGAATCCCTGCACTATAACCGTTGTGCCGGCGTCGTCCGGACTCGCTACATGAAGCTGCGCCTGCGGGTTCGTGGTCCCGATGCCGACATTCCCTCCGTCCCGGGCCAGGAAAGTGGAGCCGGTTATTATCATCCTGGCGTAGACTCCGGACGGCGCCGGGTAATATGTCGTCAGGGTCACGTTCTCGGAGCCGAGCTCGGACGCGGCCGCCAGGAGCAAGATCGCCGCGATGCCGAAGACCCGGGCCCGCGGCGGCATCGTCAAATCCAAACGGACGTGGATATGTCGCGTCATAAGATTCTCATGACTATTGAATCAAGGTGGGGGCCGTCGGGGCTGCAAGCCCCGAGAAGCTGGCCGTCTCGGCTGGGACGCAATTTGGTTGATTGCACGAGCTCAGCGTGTCCACCTTGATATTTCCCAACCTGTCCGCGCAGAAAGAGTTTCCCGAGAGTCCGGCCCTCTTGGGCCTCGCCCGGGCGACGACGCAGTCACTACCAGTGGCGTTATTCGCTCCGTAATAATTATAGGCTTCGCTTACCCATTCCTGGTCGGTGATATACTTCTCCGTGACCAAGAGGCTGCTGGAGTTGAAGGGGCTGCTTGTGTCGAAACTGCCTTTATCCCCCATCCTCATCTGATTGGCGCTAGCGATCATGCTCAGCTTGGCTCGCGCGAGATTTTCTCTGTTTTCCAAGACAGTTCTTGTGTAGCGCGGGATGCCATAAGCCGCCAGCAGGCATATCACGGCGACGGTGATGATCATCTCTATCAAGGTATAGCCCCGCACGGGCTCTCTGCGGCTTGCGGCGCGATTGCGCATCATGTCAATGTCCTCTGCGTCCTCTCTTAAAACCGGACTTTTCAGGAACCGACAGCACTTATATTGCAACATAAATAAGAAACTACATGCACAACATGAATAAGCAAGTATCGCCCGGATTCCCGCCCCAGCCGCAGTTTTCGATTCCGCCGTACACGCAATAGTTCTGGCCGATGCAGTCGGAGATCACTTGCGGCGCCGCGCAGTAACCTCTTTGGTTCGTGTAATTGCCCGACAGTCCAAGGACGACCCCTCCGCTAGTAGGAATCTGAAACACTGCGCGAAGCCCGGAACACGGCGTGTGATTATCATTGACATAGCCTTCCGCCCAAATCACTTTTTTCCCTGACGGACACCAGAGTGCAATCGGATTGGCGTTCGGCACGTCCTTCATCAGCGGAACGATCTGCGCCGCGGCTGCCGGCTTCCAACCCACGTTTCCCTGATTGTCAAGCGCAGTCAAAACATAATCGGCCTGCGGGGCCTGGGAGGTCTGGACTCGAAAGGTTCCCTTGACATCCAGCTTGGCCTGCGGAGCCGTCGTGCCGATGCCGACGTTGCCGTCTGGCGGCGCTATCCTCGCGACTTCTGCGGAATTGCTATAAAACTCAAGCTGTCCATCAGCAGAGCTCGTCATGCCAGAGTCATTATCTCCAGTTCCATAAAACGCATAGCCGTTATTATTCACCCCACCTGCGCCCAATGGTCCTCCGCGAGCATAAACCCCACCGGCTACATGAAGAGAATGTTGCGGATTCGCCGTTCCGATGCCGACGTTTCCGCCCCTGCTCTGCAGCACAACTGGTTGGTATGAGCCGCTCTTGGCGGCATTGATATACGCGACGTCGCTCGTGCCATCGTACCCAATCATCAGCGTTTGATTATTCGCCCTACCAGACTTAATCGTTAACCCGTGTCTCGCGTCCTCGTTGCCACCATTACTGGTATCGGCCACGATGCTCAATTTCGCCACCGGGTTCGTCGTCCCGATGCCGACGTTCGCTACACCACTTGTCGCTAGAAAAGTGTTGTCGGTCGTTATCATCCGGCTGTAGACCCCGGACGGAGCGGGATAATACGTGGTCAGGGTCACGTTCTCCGAGCACAGCTCCGCGGCGCAGAACACGAGTAAAATCCCGGTCAGCCAAGCCCTCAGCGCGGCAGGCGTCAGCGTCAAGCGGATAGAAATTTCTCTATTCACGGCAGGTTCCCTCTTTACTAAATTCAGGATAACACTTAACCCAATAATTGTCCATGACAAATGTCATAGCCGCCCGCCAGCCCGATCAAGGCGTCGTTCCAGACTTTCTCGCCCTTGACGATATCGAGCTTGACGGCCAGGACGTAGACCTCGCCCTTGAGCAGCCCGCACCACTCGGCCGGGAAGCGGACGAGGTCCTTATGGGTGGTCACGAGGGGCATTCCGGCCAGGAGGTGGTCGATCGAGGCCAGCTCGCGCCCCGTGTAGCGGTGGTGGTCGGGATAGCGCCAGCTCTGGCCGATCGCTACGCCGTTGCGCTTAAGGCACGCCTCGAACTGGGCCGGGGACGCGAGGCCGGCCAAGGTGGCCGCCGGCCGGCCCTGGAGGTGGTCCAGGCCGTGCCTGCGCTCGGTCTTGGCATCGAGGAGGAAGTCGGGCCGGTGGACCGACTCCAGCAGCGGGGCCCGGGGGTTGGCCCTGTGAATCTCTTCGCGCAAGGCAGAGAGCTGCGCCTCCGGCGCCAAGTCCACGTGGGTGAGCAGGATAAGGTGCGCGCGGCGCAGGGCCCGGATAGGCTCGCGCAGGTTGCCCAAAGGCAGGAGCCGGCGGCCGCCGAAGGGGTCGGCGGCGTTGACCAGGACCACGTCGAGGTCGCGCTTGAGGCGCCGGTGCTGGAAGCCGTCGTCCAAAATCACCACGCGGGAGTTGAACAAGGTCACGGCCTGCGCCGCGGCGCGGCCGCGGTCGGGCGAGACCAGTATGGGCACGCCCAGCCCCTTGAGGAGCTGGTGCATCATCCAGGGCTCGTCCCCGGAGCGCCTCCAGTCGAGACTGCTGTCGTCGTTGAGCACGCAGATTTCACGGCTATCTTCCGCCCGGCCGTAGCCGCGGCTTAAGATGGCCACGGGGTGGCCGCGCCGGCGCAGGGTGAGCGCGGCCAGGACCGCGGCCGGGGTCTTGCCGGTCCCGCCGGTGGTGAGGTTGCCGATGCAGACGACCTTGGCGCCTACGGCCCGGGCGCGCAGGAGGCGCAGGTCATAGAGCAGCCCCCGCGCCACGACCGCGATGCAGTAAAAAACCGAAAGCGCCCGCAGAAAAAGCCGCCCCCAGGCCGTCTTAAGCAGCAGCGCGCGCCGTCTCTGCCAGTTCATGCCGCGTCCTTGCGTAAGTGGCGCCGGACGCGCTCGGTGATTGAGCCAGCGCTGGGCGCCGGGCCCCTCTCCAAAATGACGGACGCGGCGGTAAATACCCGCTCTGCGGTCAGGAATTCCAGGCACTCTCGGTGCCGCGGGCAGCGGTTGAGACGGCAGCCGATGCAGGGCAGCTCCGCGAGGCGCACCGCGGCATGGTCCGGATGCGGCGGGGTCCAGCTGGCAGGGTCGCTCGACCCATGGACCGTGACCGTGGACACGCCCAGAGCCACGGCCAGGTGCTTGGGGCCGTTGCAGTTGGCCACCAAGAGCCGGCAGCGGGCCAGGAGCCGCGCCGCCGCGGCCAGGTCCGGGGTTGGTTCGCTGATCCGGGCCCCGGGGCCGATGCCCGCCGCCACGCCTTCGGCCAGCCCGCGCTCGCCCGGGCCCCAGAAGACCAGGATGCCGCAACCGTAGCGTTCGCGCAGGAGCCGTCCCAGCTTTGCGAAGGAAGCCGCCGGCCAGCGCCGGGTCTCCTGGCGCGAGGCCGGCGCCAGCCCGACGAGGTTTTCCGGCTGCGGCGCGGTCCCATCAGTCAGGTAGACCCTGGGCATGAAGTCGGCATCGTCGGCCTCGACCCCGAGAGCCCGCAGCGCCAGCATCTTCTCCCGCCCGGCGTACTGGGCCGGGTCCGGCTGGCGCAGAGGCAGGTTGTAGGCCCAGCGATGCGCCACGTGGACCCAACCGGCGCGCACCGCGGCGCTGCTGGCCGCCGCGAGGAGGGCGCTGCGCGGATTGCCGAGGTAGTCGATGACCCAATCGTAGCGGGAGCGCCGCACGCGCCAGAGCCAGGCCAGCGCCTGCCCCGGTCCCGCGCCGTAGACCAGGATGCGGCGGATGTGGGGGTTTCCCCGCAGGGCCTGGCTGCCGGGCTCCTCCGCGAGAAAATCTATGGCGGCGTCTGGATGGCGTCTCTTCAGGGCGGCCACGGCCGGGGTGGTGAGGATGACGTCGCCGATGCGGCGCAGCTGGATGACGAGGATGCTCCGGGGGGGGGAGAGCGTCAAAAGCGTGCCCTCCCGCGCGTCACATTGAGGTGGAAATCCGCCATGCAGTCGTCCCCGCGGATGAGCAGTCTCTGGAGCGGGCCGGACTCCGGGTCCCAGGGCCAGGGCGAGATGCCCTGTCTGATGCTGAAGTCGTAGCGGTAGCCCGCCTCCCGGGCCAGGCGCCGGACCTCGGGGACGAAAGCGCCGGCGCCGTAGGGATAGGCGAAGCCCAGCATCTGGCGGCCCAGCTTGTCCTCCAGGCGCTTCTTGCTCTCGCAGAGCTCCCAGCGGACCTCATCAAGGGGGGCGCGGGCCAGGTTCTGATGTCTCATGGTGTGGGAGCCGAACTCGACCAAGCCCGAGCGCTGCATTTCGTCCGCCGCCTCCCAGGCGAGCATGCGCAACCACGGTTCGCTCCCCGGGTCGTGCCAGGCGTTGTGCCGGCCCACGGTCTCAAAGACCAGGAAGATGTTGCCCTTCATGCCGTATTCCCGCAGGATGGGGAAGGCGACCTCGTGGTTGTTGGCGTAGCCGTCGTCGAAAGTGATGAGGACCGGCTTCTCCGGCATGGCGCGGCGGCCGAGCTCCGCTTCGCGCAGCTCGCAGAAGAGCAAAGACGTGTAGCCGCGGCGCTGCAAGTAGTCCATCTGCCGCCGGAAGTCCGCGGCCGAGACCCATAGCTTGGCCGGCCGCGCGCCCGGCGGGCGCGAGCCCACCTTGTGGTACATGAGCGCGGGCAGGCCCCGCACCTTGGGCCGCCACCAATTCCAGCGGGCGCTCAGAACCCCGGCTGCGGCTGCGACGCCCGCGACCGTCCCTAACACGCTTTCGTCTCCTTCTCGATTTCTCTTAGTTTGACATATTTGAGCCAGCCATGGAATGCGGCCAGGCCGGCCCACACGAGGCCCGGATAGCCGTCGAGAAAGCCGAGCTTGAAAACGGCACGCGCGAAGAATTCCCAGGGCAGGATGAGGTGGTGCCACCAATGGAAACGCCGGCCCTGGTCCCAGCGCTTGCGCGCGGCCAAGGACGTGTAGCGGTCCAGTTTGCCCAAGTACTCGGAGAGGTCGCGATAAGGCTCGTGGCGCATGGCGCCCGGCAGTTTTTTAATTCGCCCCGTGACCTCCAGGCCCTCGTGGAGGAGCCCGCCCTTAAACCGCGCCCGCTCCCTGCGAAACAGCCGCACATGCCGCTCGGAACCCAGACCTCCCCAGCGCAAGCGGCGGCCCAGGAACCAGACCGCGAAGGGCATGCCGTATGCGGCGGCATCCGGAGCCGCAAGCTTGGTCCGGACGGCCTCGCGCAAGCCGGGCGTCAAGCGCTCGTCCGGGTCTATCCAGAGGCACCACTCGCCCGTGGCCATGTCGAGGGAAGCCTGGCGTTGGGCCGCGTAGTCATCGAACTTCCTGCGCGCGACCTTGGCCCCGGCCGCGGCCGCGATCTCCTCGGTGCGGTCCGTGGTCGCCTCGTCCACCACCACGACGAGCTCGTCGGCCAGGCCCTTAAGGCTCTGCAGACAGCCGGGCAGGTCGCGCTCCTCGTCCGTGGCGATGAGGACGGCGCTAAGCAATGGCGGCATAGATTTCCTCCATCTGCCGGGCCAGGCGCCCCAGCCCGAAATTGGGAAGGTCCGCCCGCGCCCGGGCCGCAAGCCTGCGGGCCAGGCCGGGATCATCGAGGAGCCGCAGGATCGCGTCGGCCAAGGCCTCCGGATCGCGCGGCGGCGCCAGGAGCCCGGAGATGTTGTCCGCCACGATCTCCGGGATGCCGCCCGCGGTCGTGGCCGCTATGGGCACCCCGCAGGCCGCGGCCTCCAAAAGTACGCTGCCCATGCCCTCGCCCCAAGAGGAGAGGACGAAGATGTCCAGAGACTTCAATAGCGGCGCCGGGTCCGCCACCTGCCCCAGCAAGAACGCCTTCCCCGCCAGGTCCATGCGCTTGATCTGCGCCAGGAGCCGCGGGGCCTCCGGCCCCTCGCCCGCGATGATGAACCTGGCCTGCGGCCGCTTCTGCAGGACCAGGTAGGCCGCGGCGAGCAGATTGTCATGATCCTTGTGCGGCACCAATGCGGCCGCGTTGCCGACCCAGGCCGCGTCCCCGGCGACGCCGAAACGCGCCTCCAGGTCCCGGCGCAGCCGCGCGCGCTCCTCGGCCGACGGCGGAGCGAACATGTCTTCCGGGATGCCCGCCCACGCGCACTCCTGCGCGTTGACGGGCAAAGCGTCAGGCACGACCGCCACCCGATCCGGCGCGACGCCCGCGCGCTCCAACACGGCGCCGATGGCCCGCGACACGGCCACGACCCGGCCGGCCCGGTCGTACTTCAGGCGGCGGCTCAAGCCTCCGCCGAGGTCGAAATCCACGCGCCGGTGCGCCACCCAGGGCAGGCCGCCCCAGGCCCCCGCCGCGCACGCCAGCGCCGCCGCGTGCGCCGTGTGGGCGTGCAGCACCGGACGCCGCGCCCGGCCCGCCAGGCGCGCCAGCCTCCCGGCCGACCAGGGGTCCCACTCCATGAGAAAAGGCAGGTGCTCGGTCGCCAAGCCCCGGCGGCGGGCCTCGGTCTCGAGCGGCGCTCCCCGGCGGCAGACCACGGTGTTGCGGTGTCCGCCGGCGCGCAATGCGGCGGCGAGGTAGAGGAGCTGCCGCTCCCCGCCGCGCAGCCCGCGCTCGCCGTCAATGTGGAAAACGTCCCAGTATTTCTCCATAGAGCCTTTCCGTATTGTCGACGAACCGCTTCAGGCTGAACCTCTCCTCAAAGCGCCGCCTGGCCTCGGCGCCCAAGCGCTCGGCCAGACCCGGTTCGCGCAGGAAGCGCGCGAGGGCCTGGGCGAGGGCGCCGGGATCGCCGGGCGGCACGATGAAGCCCGTCTCCGCGTCCGCCACCAAGTCCGGCAGGCAGCCCACGCGGCTCGCCACCACCGGCCGGCCGGCCGCCATCCACTCCAAGGCGGCGCGGGACACGGCCTCGGAGCCCAGCGAGGCCACGATTGCGACCCTGCAGCGCGCCAGGGCGGGCCGGATGTCGTTCACAAAACCGGCGAACTCCCAAGACTCCGCCAGCCCGAGGGCGCTGACCCTCTCCTCCAACTCCGCGCGGCGCGGCGGCGCGCCGCCGCCCACGGCCAGGAACCGGGCCTGGGGATGTTCCTGCCGCAGACTGGCCGCCGCGGCCATGATGGTCTCATGCCCCTTGACCGGGTCCAGGCGTCCCAGGATGCCGAAGCGGGGCGTCTCGGGCAGCGGCAACGCCTCGCCCGCGGCGATGCCCTGGAATATCGTGACGACCTTCGCGCCGGGGAAGGCTTGCGCGAGTTCCCGGCTGATGCGGGAGTTGGCGGCTATGAAAGCGCGCGTGCGCAAGGCCAGGAGCCGGGCCAAGGCATGACCGGCCGCGGGACGGGCGTCGCCGCGGGTGCGGACCACGGCCACCCCCGTCATGGCGGCCAGGGCCGCGGCCAGGGAATGGCCGCTGCCCGTGTGCGCGTTGATGAGCTCGATGCCCAGCCCGCGCACCTGGCGCCGCAGGCCGGGCAGGGCGGCCCAGGGGCGGCGCAGGCCCAGCACGCGGAGGCCCGCGCGCGCCGCCGCTCCCAGGAGCGGGGAGTCCGGGCGTCCCCAAAAATAAACCTCGTGGCCGCGGCGCTTGAGTTCCCCGGCCAAGGTCAGGGCGTAATGGGCGATGCCGGAATCCCAGGGCTCGTCTTCGATCTGCAGTATCCTCATGCCGATCCCCCGCTCTTGACCATCTCCATGGCCTCGGAGAAGACTTGCCCGACCGTGATGAGACGCATGCAGAGGAAGTGCCCGGCCGGGCAGGACTTCGTCCCGTGCAGGCTGCAGGGCCGGCAGGCCAGGTCCGCCTCCACGACCCGGTGGCCGGCCCCGTAGGGGAAGAAGCCCAGTTCCCGGGTCGTGGGCCCGAAAATAGCCAGCGTCGCCACGCCCGCGGCCGCGGCCAGGTGCATAGGGCCGGAGTCGTTGGTCACGAACAGGACCAGCCGTCCCATGAGGGCCTTGAGTTCCATAAGCTCGGTGCGGCCCGACCAATCCAGGGCGCCCGAATCCCGGGCGACGCGGCCGCAGAGCCCGCGGTCGCCCGCGCCGCCCACGAGCACCACCCGGAAGCCCTCCCGCCGCAGGCGGGAGCACAGCCCGGTGAAGCGCTCCGGCAGCCAGCGTTTGGTGGCCCACACGGAGCCGGGATGCATGCCCACTACCCGGTCCCCGGGCCCGATCCCGGCCGCAAAGAGCCGGGCATTAATCACCTCTGTGGCGGCGGCATCCTTGGCCACATAGAGCGACTCATCCGGCCGCGGCCGGATGTCGGGCTTGAGGGGCTTAAGCAGGGCGAGGTTGCGCTCCAGGTCGTGCATGAGCCAGGTGAAAGGCACCGCGTCGGTCAACAGCCACCAACCGGCGCTCGCGTCGGAGCCGATGCGCCGCGGGATACCGGCGAGCCGGGCCAGGAGCGCGCTGCGCAGGGAACGGTGCGGGACCAGGGCCAGGTCGAATCCCCTCCGGCGCAGGTCCCGGGCCAGACGCCAGGTCCCGAAGAGGCCGCTGTGGACGCCGCGCTTGTCGTCGAGGATGACCTCGTCCACGTAGGGAGCGTCTCCAAACAGGGCCGCGCTCTGGGGCAGGGTGAGCACGCTGACGCGGCAACCCGGCAGGATGCCCTTGAGCTCGCGCGCCAGGGGCAAAGTCAAAAGGCTGTCGCCCATGAAGGCGCTCTGCACGATGAGGACGCGGCGCGCCGCCTGCCAGCCGGGGTCCGCCGTCCGCGCAGCCCGGCCGCCCCCATAGTCGCCCAGGGAAAGCCAGCGCTCCCGAGTCGGAACGCCCCACGGCGCCAGCGCCGCGAGGTAGCGCTCCACGTTGTGCCGCTCCAAAGCCGGCGAGGGCAGGCCGAAGGCGACGAAGATACGGCGCGCCAGGGCGTCCTTGCGGTAGACGCTCACCGCCGGGATACAGCCGAGCCGCCGGATTATGAAGGAGCGCAGGTTGCCGTGCAGGTCCAGGATATGCGTGAAGCCGGCGGCCCGTATGCGGCGCAGGGCGGCGCCTAGCCCGGGAAAGGGGATGACGTCGTCCACGCCGGGCATTCCCGCCACGATGCCGGCGAAGGCCGGCTTGACCAGGACCGAGATGGAGCAGTCCGGCCAGTGCGCCTTGAGGTTCTTGTATACGGGCGCGGTCAGAATGACGTCGCCCAGCGAGGAGAGCCGGATGACGAGTATCTTGTTGGGCATGGGTTGTGTACAGGGGTGCGGGCGCGCGAATGAAAATATTATAGCATTCGCCGCATCACCCCTTACGGCAGGGAAAGGTTGGACGAGCCGACCGTCACACCGGCGGAGGGGGCGACGGCTAAGGAAGCGTCGTCCCTGGAGGGCGGGCGTTCTCCTTTCCCGGAAGGGGCGGCGCAAGCACCGGCGCGAGATGCTCCAGCGTTCTAGCCGTGGCGCCCTGCAGGCTGCGGGCCAGTTCCCGGGCCTGAGCGCCGCTGCGCGCGGCGAGTTCCGGTTCGCCCAAGAGGCGCAGTATGGTCTCGCCGAGGCCGGCGGCCCCGCCCACCATGAATCCGCCGCCGCAGGCCTGCAGGGCCGCGGCCGCTTCCCGGGTGTGCGCCGTGTGCGGACCGAAGACGACCGGAACTCCGGCCCAGGCCGGTTCGAGGAGATTGTGCCCTCCCACCGGAACCAAGGACCCGCCCACGAAGGCGACCGTGGCGCAGGCATATAAGCCCGGCAGCCACCCCATCGCGTCTACGAGCAGCGCGTCGCAGCCGTCCGCCGGAGTTTCCCGGCCCAAGCGCGCAAAGGGCAGGCCCCGACGGCGCATAACCTCGGCCACGCCGTCTGCCCGCTCCACGTGGCGCGGCGCCAACGCGAGCTTGAGGCGCGGGAACTTCAGGCGTGCCGTGAGGAAGGCCGCCAGCACGGCGTCCTCCTCGCCCGGATGCGTGCTCCCGGCCACGAGGAGCGGGCAGCCCTCCCAGCCCAGCCGCGCCAACTCCTGCCGGCCGCGGCCGTCGCGATCCCCGGCCTTGAGGCGGTCATGCTTCATGTTGCCCGCAACCAGCATCCGCTCCCGGTGGATGCCCAGCGCGCAGAACCTCTGCGCGTCCGCCTCGGTCTGTACCGCAACTCTCAAGAGACGGCCGAAGAACGGCCGCAGCAGGCCCGCGACCAGCCGGTAGCGGGGGTAGCTGCGCTGCGAGATGCGGCCGTTCACGAGCCCGAGCTTGAGCCCGGCTCGCGCCGATAATTCGATCATGTTGGGCCAAAGCTCGGTTTCGACCAGGATGAGGGCGTAGGGCCGGGCGTGCCGCAGGAAACGCCGCACGGCCGGCCAGCAGTCCACGGGGGCAAGGGCCGCGGCATCGACTTGACCCAGGCGCCGGGCCGCGTCGCGGCCGGACCGGGTCGTGGTCGTCACCAGGACCGCGGGCGCGTCCGGCCGTTCGCTGAGCCTGCGCAGGAGCTCCTCTACGGACGCGACCTCGCCCGCGGAGGCGGCATGGACCCATAGGACCGGGCGGCCCGCGAGCGCGGCGCGGCCTTCGGCCGGGAGCCCGCCTAGGCGCTCCCCCAGCTCATCGGGAAGCTCACGCAGCAGGCCCCGCCGCGGCGAGACCAGGAATCTGACCAGCACGCCTAAGACTGCCCAGGGCGCGAGCAGGTTGAGCAGGACCAATGCCAGGAGGGTCAGGAGGCCACCTCCCGCTCCGCCTCCTCCGTGATCCGGTCGAGCGCGGTCTTGAGCTCCCGGGCTTTGGCCTCCAGATCGTCCTGCGGCCCCACGAATATGGGCGGGCCGTAAAGCACGACGGCCCGGGCAAAGGGGAGTGGGAACTGGAAGCGGTCCCAGCTCCGCGAAAATTCCAGCCTGCGCGAAAGCGCGTTGGTGATGGGGACGACGGGCAGACCCGTTTTTTGGGCGAGGTAGAGTATGCCCGTCTTGATCTCGCGCGCGGGACCCTTGGGGCCGTCCGGAGTGAAGCCCACGTCCAAGCCCTCGGCCGCGGCCTCGATCATCTCGCGGGTCCCCTCCAAGGCCCCGCGCGAAGAGGAGCCCCGGCACACCCCTATGCGCGCAAGCCGCATGGCCCGTGCGATTATCTCGCCGTCCGCGCTGCGGCTCACCAGTATCTTGACCCGCGCCCCGCGGTGGGTCCAGGTGAAGAAGACCTGGCGTTGATGCCAGAAGGCGAAAATCACGGGGCCTTTGACCCGGCGCGCCGCCCCCTCCGGGAGAGGAGAAAGGCTACCCTCCGGGGACGGCGCGCCCCGGCGCGCCGCCCCCAGGTGTTCCTCGCCCAGCCAGCGGACGCGGGAGGTCAGTCCTACGAAGCTGATGTAAAGATAGCCGAGATACGAGGCGAAGATGCGCAGGATGCCCGATATCCATCCCCGCGCGCTACGGATCATTCTTTCTTCGGCTTGCCCCGCGCCCGGGATTGGGCCAGCCAGCTGAGGCTCACCGCGGCCGCAGGCGCGGGGTCGAGGCGGCCCTCGTGCAGGCGCACCTCCAGCTTGGCGCCGTCAAGCTTGCGCAGGACGGTCTCCAGGGCGGCCGGTTCCCGGATGGAGTTCCAGGGGCTAAGCACGCAGGACTCCTGGGCCGCCTCGCTTTCCAGGAGCGCCGTGGCGAAGCGCACGGTCTCGTCGAGCGCGGCCTCCTCGATGAGGCCCCAGAGGGCGTACATCTCCGCCGAAGCCTCCCGGGCCTTATCCTTGGCCGGGGCGAAGCCCGCGCCCAGGGTGGCCAGGACCAGGCTGTAGGCCAAGCCCGGGATGGGGGAGAGGGCGGCCGCGTCCGGGTCGGGGTGCTTGAAGGTCTCGAAAAGGACTCCGGGCGCGATGGTCTTGGCGGCCTGGGCCAGGAGCTTCTGGAGGCCGGCGTCGTCGAGACCCAGGGTGGCGAGGTCCAGGCCGGCCTTCCTGGCCCGGCGCTTGACCTCGGCGGGGCGCAGGGCGAGCTTGAACCCCTTGATTTTACGCATACCCCTTCTGCTTGAACGGCGGCTTGCCCGCGGCCGCGGCGCCGGCCGCCTTGCGGCCGCCCATGTGCACCTCCCACTCGTAGATCAAGGTCGAGGTGGCGGCGATGGAGGAATAAGTGCCGAGTATGTTGCCGACGACCATGGCCAGGGAGAAGTTGCGCAGCACGGGCCCGCCGAAGATGAGCAGGATGATGCAGACGGTCTGCACGGTGAGCACCGTGATGATGGTCCGCGAGAGGGTATCGTTGATGGAGGAGTTCACGATCTCCCCGAAGTCGGCCCCGCGCTTGACGCGCAGGTTCTCGCGGATCCGGTCGAAGATGATGATGGTGTCGTGCATGGAGTAGCCGGCGATGGTTAAGAGCGCGGTCACGATCAGGAGGTCGACCTCCTTGCCCGTGATGGCGAAGAGCGCCGCGGTCCCGACCACGTCGTGGAAGAGCTCGATGACTCCGGTGATGCCCCAGAGCGGGTTGGAGAACCGGTAGGCCACGTAGATGACGATGCCCAGGAGGCTTAAGAAGATGGCCCAATAGGTGCGGCGCTTTAGGTCCTTGCCCACGACCGGGCCGACGAAGTCCTTTTTCTCCAGTACGGGAGGGTCGTCCGGGAAGGCTTCCTTGAGCACGTCCATGGTGCGGTTGGAGGCGTCCTGCATGGCCTTCTCATCGGTCTTCTCGCGCAGCATGTAGCTGATCCGGC
>Ga0315280_10007362_pt1 | contig 14816 bp, 15 predicted proteins | sample YL17G06_40_MG_FD_203697 | JGI IMG/M metagenome (GOLD analysis project Ga0315280, IMG submission 203697) | Sediment microbial communities from Yellowstone Lake, YNP, Wyoming, USA - YL17G06_40 | ecosystem: Environmental > Aquatic > Freshwater > Lake > Sediment | place: USA: Wyoming | collected...
CTGAAGAGCCTAGCCGATTCAATCGGCATGACCGGCGGGAAGGCGTTGGTGCTGAAGAAACGCGTCGTCCACTTGTCACAGCTGTGACAGAGGAAGCAAAATTGGAACTTGTGCCCCCACGACCCAGGCACACGTCACACCTGTGACATGGCCAGCACACGAGCTAAATACATACAGACCTTTTAACCTATTAAGCGCGCATTTCCCGGCCGGGGCCTGAAAATTACCAAAATCAATTATTGTGCAAACAAGTTAAATATTGTGCAAAAACGAATTATTGTGCAAAGCCAGGTGAGGGTGGTAAAATGGTTAGCGATAAAGAGCGACGTAGGCGCAAGCGACAAGCAAGGCGCGAGCGTAGTCCGTTTAGGTAAAAATGGCGAAAGTCGAAGCAAAGATCCCAACGTGAAAAAACGACGGAAGACGGAACTGGTCGAAATTCCGAAGTTCGCCGGAATAGTAGCGGAATGGTTAAGTCTCGCCACTTTTGCTTTTGGGTTTTGCCCAAAGGGATTACGCGATAGGTAATTACCTGCTAGTGTAACACTAAAATGGGAAAAGCGAGAAAATAGTATTTGCCAGAATAGCCGAGGTAGGTATAATGAAGCAGGAAGAAGAGGAAGAAGAATATTCTGACGTAGAGGGGCGTGAAGAAATTTTTAATGAAGTTTCTTTGAATATACAAAGGTGGCAACCACAAAAGGAATACCTCGATGAAGATGGTTATAGCGATGACCTTATTGGATTCCTAAGGAATGTACTTAATAAACCCAAACCCGATTTGATCCCAAGAAGGGAAATTCAACATTTAATTCAACCTCAACATTTTATTAAAAAAGAATCTAGGAGACACTCAGCTGGTGTAAACATTGCTAAAAAAGTCGGCGTAGAAGTTAAACGTAACCTTGAAGGAAAGGTGGAGGCTGATGAGCTTATTGAACAAGTCGAGGGTTTCTTACGAGAGTACCCCGAGGGCGTAATTATTGTACTATGTGGAAAGACCGATATAGAACAACTAGAATATTTAAGAAATTCGTTAAGTAAGTATTCAAAAGGAAATTTATTCGGAGGTAGAAGAGTACAAATAATAGTTAAACCAAAAGAATAACCTCCAAAACAGGATTGGCGCGGGGGAAGTGGAGGGAGGCCAAAGGCGGTGAGTCTGTTGGTAAAAAATAAAAAGAGAGGAAGAACGCCTCGCAAAGGGAGACACAGTTCTAGAGGATATGAGAAACGCGTTAAACAAGGGCATTACTGGTATAGCGGGTTCTCACGTTCTACTCCCGTGCGGCGCGCAAGGGCTTTTTGTCACTCGTCAATTAACAGGCTGGCTCATGCCTAAAATTGCTCTTAAACTGCTCGATTCTTGCATATTTTTTGTCTATCAAGCCTGCAATATTTTTGCCTCAAAATGGCGCATAATCTGCTCAATTTATGCCTAAATCAAGCACATTAGTGCGAACGAAGATTTGAAGCTACACGGGCCCACCACCGCTTTTTTGCGGAGCAAAATCTAACACGAGATTATCTCTAAAAATCGAAATAAACAACGTGTCGTTTGGTCGGAGACAAAGTTTTTATCGCCTTAATTTCCTATAGGCGAAGGAGTAACATTGCCCAGAATTAACTTGGGCTAAAAGAAAAAAAAAAAGAGGTGTAAAAAAATGGAGTTAGGAAAACCGATCGCAATTGTAGCAGTGATCCTTGCAGTGATCTCCCTCGTCGTCGTCTTCGTAAAGCCAGTGTCAATTGGCACGAGTGCAGTCAACACCGATCAGCTCAAAAGCGGCGCGGTGACGGAAAACAAGCTTGCAAATGGCGCAGTAACATCGGCCAAAATTGGCAACAATGCTGTTAGCAATGCCAAGCTCGCTGACAACGCTGCCGCGGGGTCGAAGATAGCTGATGGTGCAGTTACAGGGTCTAAAATAGGCTCGGGTGCGGTTGACAACACTAAGCTAGCAGATGGTGCAGTTACAGGGTCTAAAATAGCCTCAGGTGCGATTGACAGCGCCAAGCTTGCTGATAACGCAGTCACAGGTGCCAAGATCCTCGATGGTGCAGTGTCAGGAGTCGATATCGCATCCGGCGCAGTAACCTACGATAAAATGGCGATAAAAATCCAAGACAGGATGGACAATGTTTCTGGAGATAATACTATCGTAACATTTCCAACAACTTTCCCTGGAACGCCGACTGTAGTCGCAACTCTGGCTGACAAGTTGATAGACAATGAAAATGTAGCCTTAGGCATAACTAACGTAAGCGTAAACAACTTCACGGTTTGGCTTCGCATAAATGGCGCTGTGGTAAGTGCACCAGGCGAGAACATCTACTGGATCGCGATCTACACCCCATAGCGACGAAAGCTGATACCGCTAAGCGCAGATAGATTTGGCGCTCAGTTGGGGTTAGTTTCAAGAGAGAGTATCCAGCTCTAGCGCCAAATGAATATTTTAGGAAAAATGCCGTAGTGGATCACAAAAGTGAGATGATGAAGCTCATATCCGCATCAGTCGAGGATCCAGCCGCCAAAAACATCGCCGGACGCCTCTTGGAACTATATGATTTCGAACCAATGACCAACCAACCAAATATGTGGGTATGTGAAGGTGTAATGTTGACAATGATAGCTGACGAGGCAGTTCGGACTTCATTCCCTCCACTGGCAGCTGATGAGGTGATCTTTGCATCAAGACACGCAAGCGAGTCAGGCAAGCCAACCCTTACAGCCCATGTCCCAGGTGAGATCTCCGACCGGAAGCTTGCCATAGCATCCCCTCCGACTTTAAAATCCGCTATTAGAGAGCTTATTGCAGCAAGGGACGAACTCGGCTTGCAATATGAGGTTACACTTGAAGCAACCCATCACGGTCCGACCGGGCTTAAAGTCCCAGTGACTTTTGTGGAGATAGGAAGTTCGCCAACCGAGTGGCGCGATAAAGCAGCGGCCGAGGCAGCAGCCCGGGCTATAATGGCGGCAGCAACTTCGCCGATCAATGGACGACAGGCGATAGGTTTAGGAGGCCCCCACTACGCTCCAAGGCATACTCAGGTGGTCCTAAAAACAGATGTCTGCATCGGGCATGTTCTGCCAAAGTATGTCACCATCGACGAGGAGCTAGTAAAACATGCTATTGCTAGGACGCGCGGGGGAGTTGAACTTTTGGCGCTCGATTGGAAGGGCTTGGACAGCAGCCAACGTCAGCATCTCCAGCAAATCGCAAATAAACTAGGAGTACGGGCAGTTAGGGAGAGCGAGCTGTTACATCAAGCAAAGGTTTAAATTCCTCACAGCCGAAATGTCGAACCGTAATTACCAAGGTGGAATTAATTGAAACAAAATGGGTTGGGCGGATTTAAGCCGGAAACTGGATTTGAGCTAGTAAATCCAGTAAAGCCAGGCATTTCAGAGCCGTCGAAGATAAGCATCTCCCCGACGGCGAAGATGAGCAATGAAGATCTTGAGAAAATATTGCAGCAAGCCCGCGCTAAGATCGTCGCCGTAGGGTGCGGCGGTGCAGGTTGCAATACAATCTCGCGAATGATGACCATCGGCATTCAGGGTGCCGAAACCGTTGCAGTCAACACAGATGCTCAAGATTTACTTTACACCACTGCCGATCGAAAAATCTTGGTCGGCCGGGACATAACGGGTGGCCTTGGGGCGGGAAATAATCCAGATAGGGGTGAGGCGGCCTGTCGAGAAGATGAGAATTTAATTAAAGAGTATGTTCACGGTGCTGACATGGTTTTTGTGACTTGTGGCCTTGGAGGGGGAACTGGAACTGGTGCATCACCCGTCGTAGCAGAGGTGGCTAAGAAACTCGGCGCGCTAACTGTCGCTGTCGTGACCCTTCCGTTCACTGTTGAGGGTAAGCGTCGAAGACAGAACGCAGAACAGGGGTTGGTGCGGTTGCGCGAAATTGCGGATACCGTGATAGTAATACCTAACGATAAGCTGCTCGAGATAGCGCCCGATTTGCCGATAGCCGCCGCATTTAAAGTAGCTGACCAGTTGTTGATGGATGCAATCAAGAGCATAACTGAGATGATCACCAAGCCTGGCCTCATAAACCTGGACTTCGCGGATGTTCGGGCTGTTTTACAAAACGGTGGAGTGGCGATGATAGGGATAGGAGAGTCAGACACCGAAAACCGTGCGACTGAGGCGGTCGATGAAGCGCTGAGCAGTCCTCTGCTTGATGTCGATATAACAGGCGCTAAGGGAGCCCTGGTGAATGTCGTTGGCAGCTCAGATATGACATTGGAGGAGGCAGAGCGCATTGTCGGGCGAGTGTCCGAGGCGCTGGATTCTGAGGCCCAGATAATATGGGGTGCACAGATTTCAGATGAACTAAAGAATGCCGTGCGGGTTATGGTAATCTTATCGGGTGTACATTCACCGTACGTACTTGGACCTGGAGAGAGGCCTAGGAAGGGCGTGGAAGCTGTCGATCTAGAGCTGGAGTTCTTGAAGTAGATGTTGAGAAAATTCTTGTACGAGTGCAAGCGCACATTACAGGTTGCGCGCAAGCCAGATAGGGACGAGTACGTTGATATAAGTAAAGTTACTGGTTTGGGCATCCTGCTTATAGGTCTGCTTGGATTCCTGATTTCAATGGTTGCCATACTGATCATTGGGGGATGAAGTTGGAGGAAAAAGAGGCAATTAAGCCTGCCATTTACGCAGTTAGGGCGACGATTGGCCAAGAGAAAAGTGCGGCGGCCATGATATCAACTCGTGCTAAAAACTTCAACTTGCCGATTAAGGCAGTCCTCGCCCCCCCGGGAATAAGGGGCTACGTTTTTGTCGAGGCGCTGGGACAAACTGCCGTAGAGCAAGCGCGCGGGCGCATCAAACACGTAAAGGGCGTGGTCGAGGGAGAAGTGTCATTCAAGGAAATAGAGCACTTCCTCATACCAAAACCAGTTGTGGTCGGTATGGAGGTAGGTGATGTCGTAGAGCTTATATCTGGGCCATTCAGGGGTGAGAGGGCTAGGATAATGAGGATAGATGGGTCAAAGGAGGAGATCACAGTAGAACTCTTTGAGGCTACCGTACCCATCCCAGTAACCGTCCGTGGCGATCACGTGAAGGTGATTCAGAAAAAGGAGAAAGAGGTGACGAAATGAAGGCACGAGACGTGAAGCCAGCTATGCGAAATGTGGATCTAGAACTAAAAGTAGTCGAGATTGAGCAGCCCCGGTCCTACGTAGGTAGAACTGGACATGAAGGTAAAGTGACCACCGCAATAGGGGAAGACGATTCGGGGCGGATAAAAATCTCACTATGGGACAAGGATGTCGATTCAGTAAAAGTCGGAAGTACTATTCGGATACGAAATGGATACTCAAGAGTGTTCCGCGACGAGGTCTATGTAAGCGCGGGGATATATGGTAAACTTGAAGTGGCAGAATAGTTGAGATGGCCTTAAATAGACAACCGTAGCTTTTTTAACGTTCGCTCGCTTACGCTAACTAGAGTTTTGAGGCGATCTAGATGAAGTCAACGGTTAAAGCATTAGTCGATGGAGGAAAAGCCACCCCAGGGCCACCTTTGGGACCAGCATTGGGGCCGCTAGGCGTCAACGTCGGTCAGATTGTCGCGAAGATAAATGAGAAAACTACAGCTTTTGAGGGGATGAAGGTCCCGGTCAGAATAATCGTCGATAAGAAGACTAAGCAGTTCGATGTCGAGGTCGGTATTCCTCCCGTCTCCGCTTTAATTCGAAAGCAACTCGGGCTGGAGAAGGGGGCCAAGACCGCGGGGAAAGAGGTGGTGGGGGATTTAACATTTGCGCAGGCAATTGAGCTCGCAAAGCTAAAGCTCAGTGGAACGTTGGCTAAAGGGTTGAAAACAGCCGTCAAGGAGGTCATGGGCACTTGCGTGAGCATGGGTGTAACCGTGGATGGTAAGGACGCTCGAGAGGTGCAGCGGGAGATAGATGATGGAAAGCACGATGAGGAGTTGAGGTGATTTAATGCCTGTCTCACGCGAGAATATGCTCAAGGCGATCAAGCAGATGAAGGAAGTCAGCGAGAAAAAGAAATTTATCCAGAGCGTTGATCTAATGATAAGTCTCAAGGATGTGGATCTAAAGAAAACTGAAAGCCGTATATCGGAAGAAGTTGTTTTGCCAAACGGTTTGGGAAAGCCCCGGAAAGTGCTGATATTTGCGGAAGGAGAATTGGCGCGTAAAGCACGAGATGCGGGAGTCGACCTCCTGCTCGGGCGTGAGGACATCGATGGGCTTCAAAAGGACCGCAAGCGTGCGAAGCAGCTAGCTGACGAATACGACTCATTCCTAGCTCAGTCTGACATGATGCCCTCGATCGGCAAGCAGCTCGGACCCGTGCTTGGCCCCCGAGCAAAAATACCTAGACCACTACCGCCCACTGCTGATCCAAAGCCGATGATCGAGCGGGGTCGAAAGACTGTTCGCATCCGGACGCGAGAACAACCAACGCTTCACGTGCCCGTGGGCGTTGAGAGCATGACCGATGAACAGCTCACCGACAACATCCAAGCCGTACTCGATGTCATAGAACGTAAGCTAGAAAGGGGCTTTAATCAAGTAGGTTCAGTTCACGTTAAGACAACGATGGGTAAGTCGGTAAAAATTGAGGTGCAACCATGACAGCTAGTGCTAAGATAGAAATTGCGGCTTGGAAACGAGAAGTCGTGGGGGGGCTGGCGGGGATGTTCGACCGCTATCCAGTGGTAGGTGTTTTGGACATCGCAGATCTTCCGGCATCGCAGTTTCAGCAGATAAGGCGGCAGCTTCGAGGGCAGGCCGAAATCATAGTTTCCAAGAATTCCCTACTAAGAATTTCCATTGAGCAGGCAGGGGAGAAAAAGGATCCTAAGTTACGCGAGCTACTCAATTACCTTCAGCGCCAGTCTGCGTTAGTATTCTCCCAAGTGGACCCATTCAAGCTCAATAAAATCTTACAGGCGAGCAAGATGAGTGCGCCGGCTAAAGCGGGCATGAAATCTCCCAGGGATATAACGATCCCTGCGGGTGATACCGACTTCGCTCCTGGACCTATAGTCGGAGAACTGCAGCGCATAGGCGTGAAAGCGAGGATTCAGGGGGGCAAGGTAGTGATACTAGAGGATTCCCCCGTTCTCAGGCAGGGGGATATCGTAAAGAAGGAAGTTGCGGACGCTTTATCGAGGTTCGGCATCTTGCCGCTGGATCTCGGCCTCAAGCTCCGTGCAGCTTACGAGGCGGGTATAGTGGTTTCCGCGGAGATTTTAACGATAGATGAGGAAAAGGTAATGGGACAGCTGCGGGATGCTTACTTACACGCGATCAGCCTATCAATAAACACAAACTACCCAACTCATGCCACAATAGGAATTTTCTTAGCAAAGGCGTTCACAACAACGCGCAACTTGGCAATAAACGCTTGCATGCCAATTCCCGAGGTAGTACCGACATTGTTGGCAAGGGCTAAGGCTGAAATGTTCAGCCTTGCAACCGCCTTGATGGCCAAGGATGAGAATTCCTTGGACGAAGATCTTAAGCTAATGCTTGGGTTCAAACCAAAAGTTGAGCCAAAGGCGGAGGAAAAGAAGCCGGAGGAAAAGTCAAAAGGGGAGGAGCCCAAAGCATAAAAGGTAAGTTTGTTATTTTGCTAAGGGGGGGTAAGAATGGAATACGTGTATGCCGCGATGGTGCTGCACTCTGCAGGTAAGAAGGTCGATGGGACTGGATTATCTAGTGTGCTGAAGGCAGCAGGTGCTGAAGTAGACGATGCAAGGGTAAAAGCCCTGGTAGCGGCTCTAGAGGGAGTGAACATAGACGAGGCTACGAAGATAGCAGCTTTACCCGTAGCGGCTCCAGCTGGGGCACCGGCGGCACCAAAAGCTGAAGAGAAGAAGGAAGAGAAGAAGGTCGAGGAGAAAAAGGAAGAGGAAGCCCTCGCAGGTCTCAGCGCGCTGTTTGGATAGGCTAAGGTTTAATTCAGCGCACAAAATATCTGTGAACTTGGGGACGGTGCGTGAAGGACATCTATAGCGTCGCCCTTTTCAAGGATGAGGGCTTTGAGCGTAAACAATGCATCTCATGCGGCCGCACCTTCTGGACCACCAATCCAAAGCGAAAGACCTGTGGTGACACGCCATGCGATGAGTACACCTTCATAGGAAATTCTCCAATACGCAAGCGCTACACTCTACCAAAAATGGAGAAGTCATTCCTAAAATTTTTTGAAGGTCATAAACACACAATTATCGATCGGTATCCAGTCGTGGCCCGTTGGCGCGATGATATTTTCCTGACGATAGCGTCAATCGCCGATTTCCAACCTTGGGTAACGGGTGGTCTAGTACCCCCGCCGGCAAACCCCCTTGTCATCAGCCAACCCAGCATCAGGTTAAATGACATAGATAACGTCGGCCGCTCCGGGAGGCATTTCACGCTGTTCTTCATGGGTGGTCACCACGCGTTCAACTCCAGTCGCAAACAGGTCTATTGGACGGACGAGACTGTTTCTCTTTGCCATCAATTTTTGACGCGGGAGCTCGGAATCCCGCCGTCTGAGATTTCCTACATACAGGACTTTTGGGAGGGTGGTGGCAACGCCGGTGAGGATTTTGAGGTCAATGTGCGCGGGCTTGAACTAGCAACTCTAGTCTTCATGCACTACGCCGTCAAGGCTGACAAAAGGGTGCCTCTACCCCTAAACATTGTCGATACGGGATATGGTATGGAGCGCCTGACCTGGATGTCTCAGGGTACTCCCACAAGTTATGAAGCAATTTTCGGGCCGGTCGTGGATAGGATCCGAAATATGGCAGGCATCAAGCCACCACCGGAGGATGTCGCCCGGGAAAATTCGAAGCTGGCCGGATTGATGGACATAGAGACGGGAAGAGACCTAGTGGCGCTGCGCAACAAGGTGGCCGCTCGTACTGGATTGAGTGTCGAGGAGCTCAGCTGCATGATGATCCCGTTGGAGGCGGTTTATGCGATAGCCGATCACCTGCGCTGTTTGGCATTCATGTTCTTGGACGGCATAACGCCGAGCAATGTGGAGGAAGGTTACCTGGCTCGTTTAGTCCTACGCCGCGCATTGCGCCTGATGCATGAAATCAGACTCCAAAAGCCTTTAGCTGAACTTATGGCGATGGAGCTGGAACAACTGACAGAGCAGTTCCCGAAGTTCAAGGAGCGCTCGGGCTACATCATCGAAGTTGTTGGGCTTGAGGAAAAACGATATCGGGATGCAATCTCGCGGGGGAGCAGGTTAGTAGAGCGATTGGCAGGTGAACTTCGAGTAAAGGGTAAGCCACTGCCTCCTGAAAGATTAGTCGAGCTTTACGACAGCCATGGTCTGCCCCCGGAGATAGTGGGGGAGATAGCGGGTAAGGCAGGCGTTGCCGTTCAGGTTCCTGAGGATTTCTACATCCGAGTTGCGAAATTGCACAGTCAACACGAGAAAGCCCTGGCAGCAACAGCGGCCATTTCAAAGGACAAATTGCGCCGTCTACAGCCCACGGAGGCGCTATACTACGATGATCCGTACATGCGGGAGTTCGAGGCAAAGGTGACCGGGAGCTTCGGGAATTACATAGTTTTGGATCGCACAGCATTCTACCCCGAGGGCGGTGGACAGCTGGGTGACGTTGGGGAATTCACGAGCAGAAGGGGGAAGGCTGAAGTCATAGGGGTGCAAAAGGCGGACGGCGTGATCTTACACAAGGTCAGGCCGAATATCTTCAAGGTGGGTCACAAGGTCTCTGGCAGGGTCGATTGGGCTAAACGGAGCTCACTGATGCGGCACCACACTGGCACCCACATCTTGTTGGGAGCGGCCCGCCGCGTGCTGGGCGAGCATGTCTGGCAGCACGGTGTACAGAAGGGCGTCGAGCGCGCCCGTTTGGACATCTCACACTTCAAGCGCCTCGAACCCAAGGAATTGCGGGATATCGAGCGCCTGGCAAATCAAGTTGTGATGGAAAATCGACCTGTAAAAATCGAGTGGATGAATAGAAACGTAGCCGAGCGCAAATACGGTTTCGACCTCTATCAGGGAGGGGTGGTGCCAGGCAAGAAAGTAAGGGTCGTCGATATCGAGGGTTGGAACACCCAGGCCTGTGCAGGCACTCATTACCTTCGGACGGGAGAGGTCGGGTTAATCAAGATCTTGCGCACCGAGCGAATCCAGGACGGTGTTGAGAGGCTTGAGTTCGCTGCTGGTGAGCCAGCGCTCAAGTTTGTACATTTGCAGGAGGAGCAGCTTGCGAATGCGGCAGAGATCCTTCGAGCTGCGCCCGAGCATCTAGTTGGCGCGACGCAACAGCTTTTCGACCAATGGAAATCCACGAAGAAGGAGGTGGATAGGCTACGCGAGCGCCTGGCCATGGTCCGTTTGGAGGAGCTGAAGGCAAAGGCGGAAAACATCGGGCGTGTACGATTGGTGAGAGAAAAATTTGATGTCGAAAGTGTGGATGAGCTCATCAAGATCGCTGGCGCTGTAACAAGAGAGAATGCAGACATGGTCGTCGCATTCACCACCATTGCTGAACAACCACCAGTCATAGTGGTCATGGCGGGAGAAGAAGCAGTAAAAGCTGGCATAAATTGTGCTGAGATCGCTGCAGAGGCTGCTAGGGTTCTTGGTGGCGGGGGTGGAGGCAAGCCTGAGATGGGACAAGGCGGGGGCCCAGACCTAGGCCAGTTGGATGCGGCATTGAATATCGTAGTAGACATGTGCGAGCTACAACAAGCTAGGTGAATTCATGGTCAACTGGCAGGAGATGGATGCTAAGTGGCAGCGAGCGTGGCAGGAAACAAAATTATTCGAAGCCAGGCCGGGTGCTAAACCAAAGTTCTACTTGACCGTAGCTTATCCCTATGTTTCAGGCCCAATGCACATCGGCCACGGCCGGACCTACACTGTACCGGATGTCATCGCACGATACAAGAGAATGCGCGGCTACGAAGTGCTTTTTCCCATGGCTTATCACTTCACTGGAACACCGATAGTGGGGGCTGCAAAGCGAGTCGCCAAGAGAGAGCCAGGATTCGTGAATGTGCTTACCAAGCGCTATGGAGTTCCGGAGGAAGAGCTAAACAAGCTTGAGGACCCTCACTACTTCGCGAACTATTTCGCGCGCGTTAGCGACCTGAGTTATCGTAAAGGAATGGAGTGGCTGGGTTACTCGATCGATTGGCGCCGAGAGTTCACCACGGTTGATCCACACTACAGTAAATTCATCATTTGGCAGTATCACAAGATAATGAAAGCCGGCTTGATTGTCAAGGGCAGACACCCGGTCAAGTGGTGCCCAAGCTGCGGAAATCCCGTTACCGACCACGACCTGCTCGAGGGGGAAGGAGTAGGTACAGTAGAATTTGTTTTGTTGAAATATCGCTTTGGGGACTACATCCTTCCTGCGGCAACTCTCAGGCCTGAGACGGTTTTCGGCGTCACTAACCTTTGGTTGAACCCAAATGTCAAGTATGTCCTAGCGGAGGTAGACGGCGAGCGATGGGTAGTGAGCCCTGAGGCAGTTGATAAGCTGCGCGATCAGGGCTACAGAATAGGTAAAGTTGCGCCGATTTCGGAGCCACTTATCGGCAAAGAAGTGCAGGTTCCGCTCACTCACAAGCGGGTACTGATTTTGCCGGCCGAGTTTGTCGATCCGGGTAATGCCACTGGCGTGGTCGGCTCAGTGCCAGCGCACGCCCCATACGACTACATCGCCCTGCGCGAGCTGCAGCAGAATTCGGAGGTGTTAAGATCCCACGGTATCGATCCTTCAACAGTGGTAGGACTTAAACCGATTTCACTCATCGAACTCAGGGGCTTCGGTGAATTTCCAGCCATCGACATAGTTGAGAGGATGGGGATCAAAAGCCAGAAGGACCCGAAGCTCGAGGAGGCGACGGCGGAAGTTTATAGAAACGAGTTCGCGAAAGGTCTGATACGTAACTGGGTACCGTTTTACGAGGGAATGGCCGTATCACGCGCCAAAGCGGCTGTGCGAGATGAAATGTTGGCAAGTGGCGAAGCGGCAACGATGTGCGAATTCTCAGCCAAGCCGGTCGTCTGCAGGTGCGGCACAAGCTGCATAATCAAGGTCGTTGAAGACCAGTGGTTCCTAAACTACGCGGACGAAGATTGGAAGGAAAAAGCTCGGGATTGCCTGTCGAGGATGAAACTGGTTCCTCCTGAAACGAGGACGCAGTTCGAGCACACCATCGAATGGCTGCACGAGTGGCCGTGCACGCGTAAAATAGGGATGGGAACGCCAGCTCCGTGGGACCCGAGTTGGATAATCGAATCTCTGAGCGATTCGACGGTCTATATGGCGTATTATACTATTTCTCACATCCTCAAAACGCTCGATTCGACCAAGCTAACGGACGAAGTTTTCGACTACATTTTTCTTGGAATTGGAAAATCAGCGGAGATCTCTCAAACTTCCGGCATCGATCAGCAAACGGTGGAAAGGATGCGCCGTGAGTTCGATTACTGGTATCCATTGGATTATCGAATGTCAGCGAATGAACTAATACCGAACCACCTTACTTTTCACATATTCCACCATGCTTTGATATTCCCGCCGGAGAGATGGCCAAGAGGTATAGTTTCGTTTGGAATAGCTGTGCTCGAGGGCGCGAAGATGTCGTCCTCTAAGGGAAATATCGTCGCGATCAACGATGCGGTTCGGAAATACGGTGCGGACGCTGTGCGGCTTTATCTGATGTCGACCGCCGAGCCGTGGCAGGATCTCGATTGGCGCGCCCACGAGGCCGACGCCATGATGAAAAACCTAGAGCGTTTTTACGCGCTCGCTGAGGGGATACTAGTGATGCCAGAAGTTGAGCGCCCCAGCCTAACTTTACCGGATCGATGGATGCTCAGCAGGCTGCAGGAGCACATTCGAGCGGCTACAGAGGCACTTGATTCATTTGAGACCCGGAAAGCCGTTCAGCACGTCTTCTTCTCTCTAATGCAAGACCTGAGGTGGTACACCAAGCGCGTTAAGGAGAACGGGTCGAAGAGTCATGTACTAAAGCAAGTCCTCGATGCCTGGGTGCGGTTGCTGGCACCATTTGCGCCGCACACGTGTGAAGAGCTCTGGCATCGCATGGGAAGTAGCGGTTTTGTTTTTGCTGCAGATTGGCCTAGGGTCGATGAGAAGTTGATAGACGTGATGGCTGAATTTTCCGAGGACTATCTCTTGCGAGTCATTGAGGATTTGGGGGAGGTCCTCAGCGTAGTCAAGCTGGAAAAGCCAAATCGAATATGCCTTTACGTCGCGCAGGACTGGAAATGGCAAGCTTATCGCATGGCAATAGAGCGGGTGCGTGGCGGCAAGGTCGACATGGGCGAGCTTATCAGGACCGCGACTAAGGAACTCGGAATTAAGCAGTATGCAGCCGAATTGGCGAAGTACGTGCAGCACATAACTCAGGAACTCAGAGGCATGTCGCAGGAGCAGCTAGCGACCCTCGCCACAGCCGAGATCGACGAATTACAAGTTTTGGTCGATTCAGCTGAGTTCATGCTTAAGCAGTTTGGCGTGAAGATGGTTCAGGTTTTCAAGGCAGATGAAAAGGCTCGCTATGATCCACAGGATAGGGCGAGGCTTGCGGTTCCTCTGAGACCAGCCATCTACGTGGAGTAAAGCCGGAATTATCGGCCTATTACTCTGCTAAACTTTAAACTCGTGTAGTACAGGAGGGATTCCAGCTCGCCAATAGCTAATTCGCCTTAGCTTTGCAGGACGATGTAAATCCGCATCCCTTGTTTTCCTAAAGATTTTTTCCGGATCTCAACAGGACCTATTTCTTGAGTATTTCTCACATGAGTTCCCCCACAAGGCATTTCTGGGTAAGCTCCCACTTTCCAGTATCTAAAATTATGGTCAGAAGGCTTAGTCCACATCTTGATTTCAAGGTTTCGGGAGATGATTTCATTCAACCGTTTACTCACCTTTTCAACATCAAATGGGCCAAAATATTGTAGGTCCACTCGTGCTTCGGTATCGGCAACATGAGATCCAATTACCTTAGGTTTCCCATAGAGATCGACAAAAGCATAGTAAGCCAAGTGTGCTGCCGAGTGGAGTCTCATTATATTGTATCTTCTATCCCAGTCAATTTTGCATTCCACTTCCTGTCCAACAGAAAACGGAGGAGCTTCCGCCAGCATGTGATGAATATTGTCATTGACGAGTTTCGTGTCTATGATCCTACTCGAGTTAATAAATCCCGTATCGCCAACCTGCCCACCGCTTTCGGGGTAAAAGCAGCTTTCTTCTAACACAACATATCTGTCTCCAATTTCTTTCACAGAAGTTTTGAATTGCTTTATATACGGATCTTGCCAGAAAAGTCTCTTTGTCATGCAACCCCTTCCTTTTTCATCAATCCGCCTCCTGTTACAATTGCGTTAGGTTTATTTTAATCGTTTATTGGGATTTCCAGCATCCGAGCCGGCGCGCAAAGGGCTTTTGAACGCGCGCGTTTTCGGGAGCTCAACAGGATCAACCTCGGTCGTAAGTTATATAAAAAATCAGTACGTATTTAGCTGTCTTAAAGCGTAAAAGTTGTCTGGGTGTGCGCGTGCGGCTTTCCTGCTGGGAAACACCGTTCAACGTCACAGCTGTGACGTTAGGATCGACACCGCGAATGTCACACCTGTGACATCGCATGCCATAATTCATCAGCTTATGAACCGCCTCCGCTCAAAACCTCGGCGGGACATGCCTCAGTATTTGATCGTGTACGATATCAAGGAACTCGAATGTGGAACGAGATAAAGGGTGAGCCGACACTCCGAAAGCTGCG
>Ga0315280_10007363_pt1 | contig 14816 bp, 24 predicted proteins | sample YL17G06_40_MG_FD_203697 | JGI IMG/M metagenome (GOLD analysis project Ga0315280, IMG submission 203697) | Sediment microbial communities from Yellowstone Lake, YNP, Wyoming, USA - YL17G06_40 | ecosystem: Environmental > Aquatic > Freshwater > Lake > Sediment | place: USA: Wyoming | collected...
TTGTCAATAGCTTCAATGCGTTTTGAATTATCTACCATCGCATTCTACATCTCTTACTCGAATCTGAATATGGAAGGTATCTCCCTATTGAACTGCAACTGCCTCGAATTATTAGTTTTTCTGTTCTATGTTCACGTTAGAAAAGAACCTCAATTTAGCCTTAATGAAAGAACAATATGAGAAAAAGAAGGAAAATTAATGGTATAATTGACGGCGTGAAAGTTTTATTCCTTTATGTTTAGCTTCGCATCTACGAGCATCACATCTTCTGCTATAAACGTGTTTACAGATTTCGCATTGCCATCTATAAACGTGTTTAGTAGCACTTAAAGCATATAACAAACGTCTCCGTCTAACGTCTGGACTATTGGGTTCACCTATTCTTTTAACCATTTTTCTTTTTCACCTCTTTTAACCGTTTTCCAGAATCCATTTCAAAGCGTCAAAATAACCTCTAAGATAGGTTTGGTTTTCAAAGACTATGTATTCACTTCTTTCCATTGTAACTTTTCGTGTGCCGTGCAATTTAGAAATCTTTTTCTTATAAGCTCTGGAAGCATATTCCCTTTTGGCAATTGCTATATCTTGAAGCTTGTTCTTAATTTCTTTAACTGACTTCATGGTTTTTTCCCCTCACTCTTTCTTAGGTCTTGCTGTATGATACGGACAATTCTTATGTTTCTCTGATTCATTGGAGAGGTTTGGAAGAATAAGTGGAAATTCGAAATTAAGTTTTGTGCAGTAATAGTTTGGTTTGTCTCCTGTCAATAAGAATCTATGATGTTTTACCGTTATGTTTCCACATTTAGGTTGAAAGCATGTTAAATTCATATGACATTCAGGATATGTTTGTAAACAAGTCATGCAATAGTCACTTATTGCAGAGCCTAACCGAAATTCTTTACCGCATTTTAAACAGTTTTTCTTTTCTAATAGTTTCATTGTTTTTACCTCTTTTCTTAGGGATACCTCTAATTGAAGTATCCTTTTATAGGAACTAAGAAGATTATGAAGTGAAAATCCAGATTTGACAAATGGAGTTTAAGGCTTCAATGACGTTATCTTAATAAGCTCCTTAGGTTTAGCGATAATCGTTTTGCATTTCTTGCATTTTACCATTTTATATTTAGACTTTTAACTTTGACCTTATTGCACTCAAAACCTTATTTCTCAATGATTCTATTGATTCAAACTCGATACTCAAGTAAGCTACATTTTCGTGTTTTTCAGACATCTTATTCCCGATGAACTCAGCATTCTTTCTCTTTGTTAGAGTCCCACCATCCGAGTAATGAGGTGAAAAAGCATGGACAAAAATAATCTTCTTGCCATGGAATTCGCTACCATCTTCTTCTAAATATCGATAGACTTTAGCAACATTATTAACTGGGTCTTCTCTCTTCAACTCTACTTCAATTATGCAGACATGTTCAGGGAATTTTGAATAAACATCGATATTACCAAAGCCCGATAGCGTATAGCTTCCCCATGCCGTACGAAAACATTGATTTAGGAACCTAGAAAGTTCTTTCCTAACACTTGCTTCATTTTGGTCAAGTATACGTAAATCTTTCCTCATCATTCTCTTTTCCTCATCATCTAAAGAAACATTTACAATGTTTCAACTCATATCCTATTGCTTCCCATTTTTTGCTTCACCCAGAGCCTGATAATATGTCTCAAAAACAAACCAGTGCGCTTGTCCATATTTATCTGGAGCACAACCTCTTTTTCTGATGTTACCACATAGATACCTATGTATAACAACGTCTTTAACGAACTCATCGACTTTAACAGCATACATACTGATTCACAAATAACATGATAAGGAAACACCATATTTTAGATTTGTCTATCCTATTAATTCTTATCTATTCCTTCAGCTCTGTTATAACTCCTTGTTTGCCCAATAAAAGAGTTTATCATAAATTTCGAGTAAGCTCTTAAGAGCATCTATAACTCTTTTCACTTCATAGACCTCTTGTTTTATTAAATCTCGGAATTCAAGCAGGTCTTGAATTGATTGTTTACTTGGACATAGCACACCAATCTGAAGCATTGCGTCATCAACAATAGGCATCACCTTTCTCTCGTAAGTTTCCAAACGTTCAGTATAAAACTGTATTTGAATCGACACAGTTTCTCTTGCAACAGGAACGGTCTCCTTAAACGCTTTTCTATTCTTATCCATCCACAAAATTAGAGAAAGCTCGGACGTAATTTTCTTAAACATGTCCATGTCTTTTTCAAAATCTTTCATATTAGCTCACAATTATTATCAATATTTAGCGTGTTAATAAAAACCTTGTTTCGTACATTTAACAACTTCTATGGCTCATACATTGGAATGTAAGCCTTAACTTTAGGCTCTGGTTGAGGTTGTTCAATGAAAATCTTATTTACTTGAAACAAGTTACAAATCAAAAGTGGATTTGAAATTGCAGAAAATAGGAAAAAGAAAGATAAAAGTTTTAGTTGCTTTATTGTCGTTATCAATCATTTTAAGTTCATCCCTAACTCCAATGGCTTATGGAACTATTGAAAAAGAATACGAATATTCCGAAATTAAGTTGTACCCATACCCGACCCTTCTTTATCGGTTTAAAGTCAAAGTCATAATCGAAACTGAAAATGACGGGACATGGATACCTAGCTGCACTGAGCACTGGTATCGAATAGATTATATTATAACATTGGATTATATCAACAAAACCACAATAGAATCTTTAATCTTCTTTTATCATTTTAGCATTCCAATATCAGGCTTAACATACATAAGTTTCAGAGATATAAAAAACAAAACAGAAGTTATGGAATACTCTGGACAGACCGATATGCTATCTTTCGAAATAACTGCATACCCTCAAGAATTTATACCCAGATTAAGAATCAGACCTCAATTTGAGTTTAACTACACATTCACAGAGGATGGGCGTTCTTATTCGACACAATGGTGTGGATTGGAGCCGATTTATGTTGACAAAAAAGAACCATTACAAGTTTCTGAATCACCTTCTATCGTTGTTACTGGAACAGTTATTGGTGTAATTATTGGTGTTGCTATCGGTACGGGTTCCGTTTTGTTGGGAATTAAAATAGGAGAGAAACGTGCAGAAAAGAAAAAAGGTTAATTCTTAAAGATACGTACTTTTTTCGACATTTTTCTTAGTCTCCATATACTTCCAGTAGAGAAACTTATTGCTACAATGATTTCTGCAATTCCCGTGAATGTTATTTAAAAACTGCTTCCATCCCATTTCATAGAAACTGTGGTTTAAGATTTGACTATACCTTTGGCTTCTTAATTGCAAGATAGGCGGTTATAGCTATGATGATTACTGTAGTTGATATAAGAGCATACATTAAGTTTCTGATAGCATCGATTTGAGCTGTTATGCTTGTTGTTGTCACATTTATGTATAGAGGTTCAGCTTCCCAACTTTCCGACCCGCCAAGAGAATATCCATGAGGAACTTTTGAACTTGAACCTATTCTTACTATAGACATTCGAGGAATTATTGTGGCTCTACCTTCACTTAATGGGTGTGCTGTAAATTCTGCAACGACATGAGGATAAGAAAGAGTCCAATCACTTACCCCCAATATATAGTCTGCCATCCACATAGTTTTGCTTATGGCGACATCGCAACCAGAAATATAAACGTCCCAAGAAGAGAAATTTAATGCGTCAAAATAACTGAAGTTGATAAAGTTTACTGTAAGAATAAATTGTATCGTATAAGATTTTCCTTTTATCCAAATGTCATTTTCTTCGGTCTCGATAACAAGTTTAACTTTAAAATCCTCTATAGTATCATTCCAAACAATATCTTTAAGTTGATATGCATATTCTTTTTCAATAGTAGCTTCACACAAGGGAATGGTAAAGGAAATTATTATTGTTAAAAGAATAAAAACTCCTAATCTCGTCCATCTCATTTAATTTCCCTTCATATCTTGTTGATATTTTCTATGTTGAGCAAATATATTTTTTTCTAATTCTTTTATACGTTTGTTTGTGCTTTTGATATGAAATAGAAACAGGATTATTACAATTGCCATCAAAGTCACCACAGCAAAACCAAATGTGGCAAGCGTGAAAGTGGTTTCTTCGCTCGGTGCAGATGGCAGTAGCATATCAAAAGCATTTGGCTCTTTCAAGTTAGCTATCACTTTGCTCCATCCTTCCTTAAAATCAAGCAAGGTCTCTTTCACCTCACATCGCCTTTTACAATTTTAATCAGTTCTTTTGGCTCTGCTATAATCTTACCACATCTCTTGCATGTTTCAACTTTAAGCGGTTCATATATAGGAATGAGAACCTTAACTTTTGGTTCTGGGCTAGGTTGTTCAATAAAGAGCTTGTTCACTTCAAACCTATTCCAATATCCACAAGCTCTACATTTCATTCTGATTTAAACTTGTAATTCCGTCTTCCTTCATATTTTGGGTCTTCTCTCATTTGAATTAATCCTTTCTTTTCCAAAAATATTCCGCCAAATGGAAACGCCCATGCGATTTTTGTAGCTGGTTTTTTTGCGAAAGTTTTTGGGAACTTCTTTTTGATTTCTTCAGCTATATCCGAAGGATCATACCATTCATTTGGGTCTTCTCTGAGGATTATGTACATGGCTCTTAATTCATCGCCATAATCTTTAATCGACTCTGGAACTTGAATCAATTTCTCTTGTTCTTCAACGGAAACTTCAGCCACTTCGGGTTTTGGCTTTACAACTTGTTCTCTAATACCATAAACCAAGTCGATTATATTGTCCAATAAATGAGTCTCTTGGGGGATAAGAATATCTTTAACGTTTTCGGTTTCAAGAACACCGTCAGCTTTTAACGTAGCGAGTTTGCAAAGAGCATCAGTCGTTACGAGCCTTAATTTTGTTGAATATGCAGGACCTTTAACTGTGTTGAGGTCTTCTTCATCAAAACTTGAGGATACAACAAGCCCATAGTCTGCATGTTGCTCAGAAACAAACTTCATTGTTTCGGGAAGTGTACCTTTCCATTGAATGTTTGCCTTGCTTTCCATAATTATTGAGAGTTTGTTATATTTCCAAATTCCATCTGCTCCAGAACCATACTTTCCATAGGTCACTTCAAAGCCTAATCTCTCACCTAATAAGTTCACTAGATCTTGATGCACAAAACCATGTTTAGTCCCTTTCCCAGCTTTTTCTTGGCAATGTTTTAACCAGATGTTAATCGTTGGTATGTCGAAAGTCTGTGCAAGAGTTTTTATTTGCTCTGGGTCAACACTATTAATCATTGTTTCAATCATGTTTTTCATTGCTTTTTCTGAGACTTGTGAAGCCATAGTTGTAGCCCTAATAGTTATTTTAAAGTTCTCAATAAAAGGCTTTTTAGAGCTACGAATTAGACGAGTATGACAAGTAACGAATGGCTTATATTTTCACATCTTAAGAGTCAATGTTGGTGGCAGTTGTGGAATTGACTGAAAAAGAAAGGTTGATGCTTGTAGGAAAGAAAGAGGAAATCCGAAAGTTGACAACAGAGATACTGGATATAATGGATGATCCTAAAAAGCAATCAGAAGTGAAAAAGAAGATAACGAGCATTTTGTCCTTGCTAAGCACCATAGCAAGCTATTCGGATTCAAAAAACTACAATCTAGATGCATTTGCACAGATGGCTAATGTGATATTCACGTTTGGTCTCGAAAAATATGAGGAGCTAAGACCTCTCACTGTTTTTGAAATAGAAACTTTCTGTAATTACGTCAATTCAGTGCAATTTGATTTCACAAAAAGAGGTCTGAAGATACGCATACCAAAAATTGACGTTTCTATCTTTCGAGCGAAATAAAAAACTCTGTGATTCAGCAATAGCATGCCGTGATTCTATAAGCAAATAAGCAAGAACTGAGTTATTTAGTAAAAGTGAGTGTTATTGACTGAAAGAAGAAGGAAGAAGCTTCCTCAAGCAGAACTGGGAGACTTTGTTGAAGGTGTCAAAAGAAAAGTCGGTGAAAAGGTAGGGGAGCATGGAGTATACCTCGGCGAGAGAGGAATTTATGACGAAAGAAATCGGCTAAATGACCTTACGGGGAAAGAATGGGCTCAACTAACACGAAGTTGGTTCATACATAATCCAGAACCTAGAAAGGGTGATGAAATATTACACCCTGCTAAGTTTCCTGAGAGCTTGATTGAAGAATTTATTTTATTCTTCACGAAAGAAGGAGATGTTGTCCTTGATCCTATGGCGGGAACTGGGAGTACTCTTGTAGCATGTGACCACATGAACCGCAAAGGAATTGGTATTGAACTTATCAAGAAATGGGCAGATATAGCTCGGAAAAGGACTAAGCAAACTGTAATCGAGGCTAATGCACTTGAATTGAGTAAGCTGAATCTTCCATTAATCGATTTTTGCATTACATCTCCCCCTTACTGGAATATGCTTCGGAAATCACGAGGGCATGTTAAATCTACAGCTCACGTCAGAAAGGAGCAAGGGCTCGATGTATATTACAGTGAAGACCCAAATGACATAGGAAATCTTACCGACTATTCAGATTACTTGAATGCACTCTACAAGATATTTGAACAAGTCTACTATCTGTTGAAGAATCACAAGTATCTGGTGGTCATTGTTCAGAACGTTCGAACAGAAGAAGGACAGATGATTCCTGTAGCATGGGATTTAGGAAAGAAACTGGGAAATCTATACGTTCTCAAACAAGAGAGGATTTGGTGTCAGAATAACAAGATGCTAGGAATATGGGGATATCCATTCACCTATGTCTCTAACGTCCACCATCATTACTGTTTGGTTTTTGAAAAGGATAAGAGCTTCAGAAGAGGAAACACAGCTCCTTAGGAGGAACCGTAGGTGAGCCATTTTTCTCTGGCAAAGAGTAAGATGTATCACTTCCCACATAATTCCGCACTCAGAGAAGAATTTGATTTTATGCTCAAAATTCTAGACCCGAAGAAGACTAAAAGACGAGTGTATACAATTAGCGAGATAACAGAAAAGTTGCTGATTGAGCAAGTAAAACAAAACGTGTTTTCAAAGTTTCATAAGAAACCATTTGCCATTTTCACAAAATTCCCACCTCCTGACATGAAGACACTAGTTAAAAAAATGGGTAAAGCAAAAGCCAAGACTTTAGCCAGAAATAGAATGGAAGCTTACTCAAGGTTCATCAAGAACCCTGAAAAGCATATTCGTGATTTTCTGTCAACTCAATACAAGCCCACAAAAACATGGAAGCAGAACTGGATAGAGTTTGTAAGAGATTATGCTGATTTGGCAGCATATTGCGGACTCCTTCCAGCATTTTTTAAAAATCCATATCGAGACTCACCTGAAGATGGTTACGTTGTTTCTGACAAAATGCTTGATTATCTTGCCAACAAACTCAGTTTTGAAGAAGTTCTTATGAATATGAAATATGCGAATTCTTCTATAAATCTAGAGAGGTATTACCAATTCAACATAGAAGTGAGACCTTTTTACTGTGCTCTTAAAATACTAAAGAAATTGAAAGAAAAGGGCATAGAAGTTGTGGAGTATTCGTTGCTATCCGCAACTGTTTCGTGTCTTCGATCTGAAAACGAGATTCCCTCTGCAACTGATTTAATCCTGAGGGAGTATTCAGAGAAATCTTGGGCAAAATTCGGCAACAAGCCCCTGAGTAAGTCTTTTCAAAGGGAGGCAGTGAGATTTTCACTTTCGCTACTATCATTTTTGAGGTCTGAGAATCTCATTACATTTCACCATTCAAAAGGGACAAGATATGTAAGAATAACAGAGAAAGGAGAGAAGTTGGTAGAAAATACGCCAAATAGAGCCATCTATTACACGCATAATCTTGAAAATCTGAGTATCACACCTCTTATAGGCTACCTCTTGAACCTCTTCTCAGTCAGCGTCAGAAAGGGGAAAAACGCATTGGACTATGACCTCCTCTTGAAGAACCTTAAAGGTAGTGTAAGTGAAAACGAACTTGAAGATAACATTTCTTATTTGAAGAATTTGGAATATTCACCAATATTGGAAGTTGAAAAACCAATCATAAAGTTAGCTCCTTTAGACAAACAGTATTCTGTTGTTTCTGTGGTAGACTTTGCAAGTCATCATGAAGCGAAATTTGTTGATGAGGGCATAGGAGCTATTCCTGAATATGTTACGCCAATCATAATTGAAGCTGTCCCGCAAGAAATAGTGGACTCTCTGATGGATACTGCGTTGTCATCTAGAGGCGAGGACTACGAGGATGCATTGAAAGCTGCACTCTGCACATTGAATTGTGGTTCAGTAATATCTTACGGTCATACCCGACCTGCACAGAGATATCTAGATATCGTGTGGGAGGTTCCTATAGTTGATAGTATCACAAATAGTGAACGAACTCTTTTGATCATGGTCGAGGCAAAGTCTGGAGATGCAATAAGACAACTAGATGAGCGGATACTTATTGACGATGCCAAAAGGACAATTCAAGTCTATAGAAGAAAGCTTCACAAGGTCTGTGGTATTTGGTTATGGATTCTGGATGGAAGAAACCTACCAGCTACAACCGCCATTCATGGCGGAGCAAGGCAAGGTGTGAAGACATTTTCGGAGAAACTCAATGACTTAATCCTTTTGACAATGTATGTTAATCGACCCATAATAGTGACAGCAATGAACATTGATTCTTTTGTTGAATATTTTAGTTACTTGTACTCCATTGTGAGACAGACACAGAAACCTTTGAGTGAAGTTAATGTGCCTCAGTTTTGGGTTTGGGGCAATTTGTTTCGTCCAGTAACAAGCTGGGTTTTTATTCATGAGGATAGGGAAGAACTGAAGAGAAGATTATTGTCTCCGATTGCACGAGCTTAGTCATGAGCCATTCTCCATCCTCTTCATCCATGACAGCACTCGATTCATAACCTGATGCTTCGCTGAATTCACTATCTTCATCTGGAGAAACCCATCTCTTATTGTAAGGGTATTTGTCATCAATCCATTCAGTAAGTACCCTTTGTTTAGGCTTAGGGCTTGGTAGTAGACTTCTGCAAAGCTCAATGAAGGGAACTATTACCCAGTAGGTAAAGAAGAATAGGATAGGAGGAGCTAGCAGCAATGTCCACAGTATAACATTGAGGTCGATCATTACGATCCCTTCGCCTTTTCATCATTTCTCTGTTCATCTTTCCGAGTCTTATCCTTTCTTGGTTTTCTCAACACTTCTTCAAAAGCCACATAGTTCCTAAGGAAGTCTTGAACGTCTTTCATTTCCATCAAACTAAGTCCTTCAAACTTCTTCTGTTCTGCAACCATTCTCGCTAAGGCTCTCGCTATCAAGTTAACCGTGCCTTCTTGTTTACTGGAACTTTATTCCAATGACCACAGTTAGGACACCTTTTCCTAAGCCTAGTCTTCATTAAATCCTCTCATGGTGTAAAGTCTTCACATGGCATAGCATTAAATAGTTTCTCTTGTCTAGGACAGTCTTCTGCTCCAAAAAAGTGACAGTCTCCACAGACTTTTCCTTGAAATGTTCTCGTAGTGGAAGGTTGTTATCTATCCAATTTCTAGGAATGCTTCCAGCAAAACCAGAAGGTCTTTCAAACTTCATACGTTTGACACCCCTTATGTATTACTTCGTTTGTCTGATTCATTAAACTTTTCTCCTAGTATGTTCCAGAGTAGAAAAGATTTTTTAATGCTTGGACACTATAAGTTCCATGGGAAAACTGTTGAATATAGCGTCAAGAAGATATGCTGAAGGTTGTTTGTATGCTTTTTTAGAAGGGAAACAGAACTTGAAATGGATTGTTGCAATCATTCTCAATAGTGGAGTAAGAGGAGAAGAACTCAAAGGAATTTTCAACGGTCTGAAGGATTTTGGTGATAAGTCACGTTTTCAGCAAGCTAAAGAAGCGTGTGATGAGTTAGGATTATTCAGTTCTTCAATCTTATTCTAGGAAATGCGGAAAAACTTATAGCCGAACCGAAAGAACTAGTAAGAATCGGTGTATCGGAATGTTGAGATTGGAAGAAATCGAATTAATGATAAAAGAACTTCAAGCACTTCTACAATATGAGGAAGTTTTGAAAAGTAAGCAATACAGTAAATCTAAGGTTTCTGGCGAAAGGCTCGCAAAGACTGAAGAGTGGCAAGAAGTTACCAAAAAATATTATGAGACTAAAAAGGAAATCTCAGAGAGGATTAGTGAACTGCGAAGACTTCTCATGAAGCAAATGGAAGTATTTGATGAATACTATAAGAAGACTCCCTTTTGAGTAAACCCCCTACCTTCTGGATTTCGATTGGGTTTTTCCAGAGCCTAAGGTTAGGGTTATGATTCCTATGCATGAACCGTTAGAAGTTGTTAAATGTAAGAAATGTAGTAGGATTATGGCAAAGCCTAAAGAACTAATTAGAATAGCCGGAAAGTTTGAAATGGCAAATTATCATATCTGCCCGATTTGTAGAGAACCTATCGAAGTCGAAAAATATACGGCACACATCAAGACACACGGCGAAGTAAAAAATGAAACAGACTCAACGAAACTTAAACAGATATTAGATGATGCCGAAAAGGCTTTTTCTAAAAAGAAGAAAGCAAACGCTATTACTTTGTTTTTTGAGATTGCAAGAAGAGTTTTTTCTGAAGTGGAAAAAGTTGACACGTCCTCATGGGATTATGTATTTGATTATGAGATTCCTAACATAATGGCAGATATTCACGTAAGCGTTCCTTCTCCATATCCACCAGTTATGTGTCATATCAAGTTTAGAATTAAAGATAAAGGAAAATTTGATGAATTGATTAAGAAATATGGAGGGACTAAACAAGAAGCAATGTTGAAAGAGATGGTTTCAACGAACAAGCCGATTGTTGTGGTTCATGAAAAAGAATGGAGTAGATTGTATTTCCAATGGAAATCCGAAGGAAAGTCTTTCTCAGACATTTTGATGCTAACTGTTTACTTCTTTCTTCATGAAATGTATCATATTATAGGATTTGGCGAAAAAGATTCGACGACAAAAGCATGTATAGCTATGTTTCAGATTTTTGGAACAAATGTAGGCATTCCAGAGCATGAAATCGAAAGGTCGAAATACGAGGAGAAACTGAAAAAAGGAAAAAAGAAGTAATTCTGAACAATTATTCTGAGTAAAGCCTCTGAAAATTCTCAATAATTGTGAAATGCCTAAACCAAAAACTGTGTTTCTGAATATTGGTTAGGATTCGATAAGTTTTTGAGTGGACTAAAACTAATAATTATTGATTCAAAATGCCATACTATCATTTGTATATTGAGTGGTTTGACCGACAAAGTAATTTCTTAAAGGAAGGCTCAATGAAAGACCTTAGTCTTGAGCAGATTATCCAATTTGTGGAATCGATTAAGAATGAGTTGCCGATATTATTCTGTGGTTGGAAAATAGATACCCGTGAGATTGAACATTTTCAAATCTGGAAAACTAATGAAAGAGAACAGGCAAACTCAGAGAGTTCTTTGGAATGGATAACAAGTATTGGTGAGGATGTTACAAATAATTTTCTTATCACTCTACCACTGAAGCCTTCATTACACAAGACCATGAGTGATAAGACCACACCTGCTTTTCCCAAGGAAATCCAATATCCATTAAGCAAAAACATATTCATAGTTCATGGTAAAGACAGAAAGCCAGTGAACGAACTCAAGTCGATGCTCAAGGAATTCGGTCTGAATCCCATAGTTCTTCATGAACAACCGAGTGGAAGCAGAACAATAATTGAAAAACTAGAGAAATACTCTGATGTTGGTTACGCTTTCGTTATTCTTACTCCAGATGATTTGGCTCTTCCAGATACGTTACCTATAATCCTCCCACTCACCCCAGAGTTACCTTTCAATCACAGAGCACGTCAAAATGTTGTTCTCGAATTTGGCTACTTTATGGGTTTACTTGGTCGTGATAGAGTATGTTGTTTACACAAGGGTAATGTCGAATTGCCTTCAGACATGCAAGGAATAGTCTACATACCCTTCAAGGATTCAGTCGAAGAAGCTCGTGACATGATAATTAAAGAGCTGAAGGAAGCTGGTTATGAAATCAAAGAGATTAGGGGAGAAGACAAAAAGGAATCGAAAGGGAAAAAATTAGCCGAGCTTTACAGATGAAATGCCTCTACGGTTCCCATCGGAATCGCCTTCTCGTAAAGAAGATTTTCCTTGAACAACCTTCTCCAGAACCTAAGGTAAAAAGCCTTTATTCCCCTGTATGAACCGCTTAAAGTTGAAACATGCAAGAAATGTGGTAAGATTATAGCAGAATCTAAAGAGTTAATCAGAATTGTAAAAGAGTAGAGTGTTTTCGTGTTTTTGATTCATAAATTTTTTAGACATGACAGATGGAAGTCTTCTATTGAGGATAGATTAAAAAATGAAAGATAAAAAATTCAGAGTTAAAGCATTGACTTGTCTAGCATTCGTGATTCTGTCTTTTATTGGTCTAGTTGTTGTCCCACCAATTTACATATGGACACACGTAAACCCAACTTCAAACGTTAATGTCACAATTCTCATCATAATCTTATTCGATATCTTCACCTTAGCATTTTGGGTCACGCTTACTACAACAATATTTCACAGAGTATTTGTTTATCCTATGTTGACACCCGAACAGAAAGAGGAAATTTATAGGCAACAAGTAGCAGAAGCCCAACGTGAACAACAATTTCTTAGCGATTTAGCGGATACAGTCGACCCTTTCGTATCGAGTGCTGCAATAGAATCAAAAAGGGAACTGAGACGAATAAGGCAACTTCTGGAAGAGCAAAAAGAGAAACAAGAATCCTCTGAGGAAAGAGATAGCTAACCTCTGTCATCGGGTTTCAGTTCAATCAAAACCCATAGTTCAATAGATTCTTAATTTGTTACAACTCCCTATCTCCTGAGAATTTGCCATTTTTGAAAAGAGTTTCTCTGTATTTGAACTCTACTTTAAATCATGAAAATAGGCTTAGAATGAAATGTAAGCTTATGGACATTGGAATCGGATAGAAGTGAACAAACTTTCATTGAACAACGCAGTTCAGAACCTCGAGTTAAGGCTTACATTCCAATGTATGAACTGCTCAGAACTGAAACGTGTAAGAAATGTAAAAGCATTATAGCTGAACCGAAAGAACCGATTAGAATATGGAGGCAGGAAAATGAATGAAATGGGCAAAGGAAGCGCATGGGAACTCCCCATGAATAAAGAGACGTTGGAAAAAGCATGTAAGGAATACAGTGAAAAAGAAGGAAGAGCAAGATTCTATGACATTGCCATAGAGATAGCAGATGATTACCCATTGCAAGCCTCTATTATTATTCTTGCTGTTTGGAATGTGGCAGGGTTTAGGTTTCTTAGCAACGAAGAATACAGAGAAACTCTCGACAAATTGAAAGAGACAATTGACGAAGGTAAACTTGAGTTCAGGAGTTTGAAAGGAAAAGATTTTAGAACCTTTGATTTTAAGGAAATTGAAAAACTCATAAAGAAAATCTATTCTGAACTCTCTAAAATTGAAGGTGTTAAATATACTGGGGCTTCCAAAGTCATGCACTTGCTTAACAGAGACTTGTTTCTTATGTGGGATTCAGATATGAGAAAGGAATACGGTTACCCCAAAGCCAATGAAGACAACTATCTGCACTACCTCAAAAAAATGCAAGACAAAGTCAAGAATATGGAATTGATAATGCCTAACAAAACCCTACCAAAAATTATTGATGAATTCAACTTTACGGAAATATCTTTTCAACGATTGAAAGAGAGAAAAAGAAAAAAGATGGAAAAACGAAGAAAAGATAAAACCCTTCTAACGCAATAAATGCGGAAAAGTTATAGCTGAACCAAAAGAACTAATCAGAATTGTAGGACAAGAATGGAGCAATAGGTGAAATCTAGATGAGTATAGAAAAGAAGGCGTTGGAAGAAAATATTCGCTCTGTGTTGACAGACGACATAGCTAGAGAGATAGTCAAGTTCTGTAAAGAATCACACACCTCTTCTGAAATAATAGACCAAATGCTTAGGAAGCTTAGTTCCATGTCATCAAATCGAGCTTGGTGGGAACGAGTCGTAAGTGATAATCTACGAAGACTGGAAAATGCACAAGTTGTAACGTACATGGCAGATGGCAAATGGAAGATGAGTAGTGAAGCCAAAACCATTCTGGAGAAATATTTCAGTGGGTTGTGAGTGTTCTCATGTGCGGAATCTTCGTAAGTCATAGTGAGGAAGACGACCAGTTTGTTAGATACATTGATGCAGTATGTTCATTGCTTAACATTGAATGTCACGTTGCCGAGTATAAACAGCAAGCTGGAACTGAACTATGGGATAAAATCCAAAACATGATAGAAAAGTCATATGTTGTCGTTCCAGTCTTAACCGTTAGTGGAGTCAAGTCTGAATGGGTGAAGAAAGAAATAACTATGGCGAAGACTCTGAACAAGAAGTTCATCCCAATTGTTCAAGATTTAGTGAAGAAGGATATTCCAGACGTTTTGTTGGGCAAAGAATACATCCCATACGATGCCGACAACCCAAAAGAGATGAGAAGAATATGAAAAAAATAAGTGTAGTTATTTCAGCAATCGTAGTAATCGTTATCTTAGGTTTAACCATAATGGCTTTTAATATTGTGCGGAATCAAGGAAAAATTACTATTGGCTACTATGATACACATTTTACGAGAAATGATGGTTATCCATATCATTCTGACTATCGATATTATGCAGTTGTTTCGGTATGGATGAACTCTACATATGAACAAAACAAGACAATAAATCTATTTTGC
>Ga0315280_10007364_pt1 | contig 14815 bp, 10 predicted proteins | sample YL17G06_40_MG_FD_203697 | JGI IMG/M metagenome (GOLD analysis project Ga0315280, IMG submission 203697) | Sediment microbial communities from Yellowstone Lake, YNP, Wyoming, USA - YL17G06_40 | ecosystem: Environmental > Aquatic > Freshwater > Lake > Sediment | place: USA: Wyoming | collected...
TCCAACCTACAGGAGCTCAAAGAGGTTCGGATGCTGCTTGCCAAGGGCAAGCGGGATGGCGTGCTCACGTACCAGGACATTCAGGACGCCCTCGGCGAAGCTGAGAGCCTCGATGCCGACGCCATCGACGAGCTCTATCGCCTGCTGACCGATGCCGGCATCCAGGTCGACGATGGCAGCGACGCCGTGCCCGATGCGCTCGCCGAGGTCGTGGAGGCCCCCGAACCCGGGGAGCTCGACGACCAGGATCTCGCCGAGTTGGAGGGCATCCCGATCGACGACTCGGTCAGGATGTACCTCCGCGGCATCGGGCGCTTCCCGCTGCTGACCCCGCGCGAGGAGGTCGTGCTCGCCCGGCGCATCCAGAAGGGCGACGGCGAGTTCGTCGACCCGGAGAACAACCTCAGGCTGCGCAACGTGTTGGCCTTCCGCCCGAACGAGCGATTGGAGGCGGATGTCACCTATACGGTCACTGTGCGCGGCGGCGAGAACGGCCTTCGCGACCTCGGCGGGCGGCGGCTACCAACCGACGTCTCCTGGAGCTTCCGTACCGTGCGCGCCAACTCGCCGCTCCGCGTCCTCCGGGTGACCCCCGCCGACGGCGCCCGCGGCGTCGACGTCTCGTCCGGCATCGCCATCGTGCTCGACGACGTGATCGCGCCCTCCATGCGCCGGACGCAGTCCGTCTCGCTGTCCGATCAGAAAGGCCGTGCCGTGCCCGGCACGCTCACCATCGAGAGCCACCCGGGTCGCATCCGCTTTCTGCCTCGCGAGCCCCTGCACTACCGCACGGCGTACCGGGTCCGTGTCAGGGGCGGCCGGGAGGGCATCCGCAGCGAGGATGGGCGCCTCCTGGCGGAGGATGTCTCGTTCCAGTTCGTCACCGCTGCGACCCGCAGCGGCCCGAAGCTGCTCGAATCGTCGCCCCACGTCGGGGCGCGGAACGTACCCATCGCAACCGCGGTCGCCGCTCGCTTTGGCAAGGCGCTCGACCCCGCCTCAGTCAGCCCCGACACTGTCAGCCTAGTTGATCAGGCCGGCGTCCCCGTGCTCGGAACGACTCACTACGAGCCGGACAGCAACGAAGTGCGGTTCGTCCCGACTGCCGCGCTGCGGCTCGACTCCGGCTACACGTTCACGATCCGGGGCGGACAGCGGGGCGTCAAGGATGCCTCGGGGCTTCCCCTCCGCCGTTCGGCCAAAGTCCCGTTCCGCACGGAGAAGGCCTCCGGGGAGCCCACGGCCGTGCCTCTCCACCCCCTACGCGATGCCCTTGCCGTCGGCACCGGAACCATCATCGAGATCGGCTTCTCTCGGCAGATGGACCCAGCGACGCTCCGAGTCGAAGCCTTCAAGCTCAAGGACGAGGAGGCCATCCAGAAGCTCGCCGAAGCCAACCTGCGCCTCGTCGTCAGCATCGCCAAGAAGTACACCGGTCGCTGCTCCATGAGCTTCCTCGACCTCATCCAGGAAGGGAACATGGGGCTGATGCGCGCGGTCGAGAAGTTCGACTTCCGCAAAGGCTACAAGTTCAGCACCTACGCCACCTGGTGGGTGCGGCAGGCCATCACTCGCGCCATCGCCGACCAGGGCCGCATCATCCGCATCCCGGTCCACATGGTCGAGACCATCAACCGTCTCGTGAAAGCCTCCCGCCAGCTCCTCCAGCAGCTCGGTCGGGAGCCCACCTTGGAGGAAGTCGCTGCCGATCTCGACATGCCCCTCGAGCGCGTCAGCGAGATCCGCCGTATCGCCCCTGAGCCCCTCTCCCTTGAGGCCCCCGTGGGCGAGGAGGAGAACAGCCACCTCGGCGATTTCGTGCCCGACGAGGAAGTGCGCTCGCCGGTGGACGCGGCCAGCAACCTGGTCCTGCGCGAGCAGCTCGAGCAGCTCCTGCACCAGCTCAACCCGCGCGAGCGCGAAGTGCTGAAGCTGCGCTTCGGCCTCGACGACGGCTACCCGCGCACCCTGGAGGAGGTCGGCCAGCAATTCCAGGTGACGCGTGAGCGCATCCGGCAGATCGAGGCCAAAGCCCTGAAGAAGCTGCGCCATCCCAGCCGCAGCCGCCCGCTGCTCGACTACTTGAACGGATAGGTGACAGGCGACAGGTGACAGGGACAGGAACGGCAGGGGAGGCGATGGACTTCACCGGCGGCTGCGAAGGACGGTCGTCGCCGTTGCTGTCACTCGTCCCCTGTCCCCTGACGTGGAGGGCCCGTAGCTCAGTGGTTAGAGCGGCCGGCTCATAACCGGTTGGTCGCTGGTCCGAATCCAGCCGGGCCCACCAGACGGCAACGATGGGAGTGAGGTGACAGGTCACAGGTGACAGCAGCGGCAGCGACCCCGCCCGGAGCCACGCACTGAAGCCCGGTGTGCCCCTGGTCGTTCATGTCACCTGTCTCCTGCCTTCAGGATGTCGCTATGCTCGGCCCGATCGCGGAGTTTGTGAAGCGTTACCGGCACGAGGTTGGCAAGCACACGCTCGTCGTGGGCAGCGGCATGCCGCTCCGGCCTGTGGCGAAGACCGTCCAGCAGATCATCGAGGAGGTCGCGCTTCGGGAGGCCGGCGCGCGACCCTCTCCCTTGCCCTCCGAGTTGGCCGGCGAGGATGCCATCGCGCGCTGGGCCGCCCGCGAGCCGGACCACGCCGTCCGGTGCCGGCTGGTGGCGGAAGGGATGGGGGAGACCCGCCCCTCCGAGGGCCACATCCGCCTCGCCCGCATGATCAAGGACGGGTACTTCAGCACCATCTTCTGGTGCTCCCCCGACACGCTCATCGAGCAAGCCCTCGAGCAGCAGCGCCTCGAGCGCGACCGCGACTACAACCTCCTCCGCGTCGGCGCCACTGACGAGGAAGAGGTGCGGGTCGCTATCGAGGAGTCCACCCGCGTCACCCTGGTCAAGGTGGGGGGGGACCTGCCCGGGCAGTTCCTGCCCCTCGTCCCCGAGGAGTTCCGGCAGGTTCTGGAACCCCTGCGCAAGTGCATCCAGGAGACGCTTCGACCCCTGCTGGTGATCGTGGCCTATGCGTCGCGCGACCGCGAGTTCCTCTCCCTCGTGCCGGGCGATGGCGACCGCGTTTACTGGGTGAACCGCATCGTGCCCCTCGAGAACCGCGAGCGCTACGACGAGCTTCGCGTCGAGACGCCCGCCGCCGCCAAGGTCCACGCCTACCTTCCCGATATCACCGCCCTCCTCGCTCGCCGCAGTTCCTCGCGCAACCTGATCGTCCGCGAGGCTGGGGAGTTCGACGAGTTCTTCGGCAAGCTCCACCACCGGCTGCTCCGGCGCCGAAGCAGCGAGCCCGACGGCCGCAAGGACCTCACCGTCCTCCCGGGCGGGCCGTACCGCTACCTCGATTCCTTCGATATCCGCCACCGGGATCTCTTCCATGGCCGGGAAGACGAGACCAAGCAGCTGCGCGCACTGATCTCCGAGAACTCGGTCACCGTCCTCTGCGGTCCGGAAGGCGTGGGCAAGTCCTCGGTTCTGCGGGCCGGGGTTGCCGCCGCCATGATCGCGGAGGAGAAGGAGAGCGACGAGCGCCCCTCCGCCATCCCGGTGGTGGTCGCCTGCACCGGCGACCCGGTCGATGACATCCGGCGCGCCGTCGCGGCTACCCTCTACGACCGCGGCTGGCTCACCACCACGTCTCTGGCCGCCGATTCCTTCGTGGATGCCATGGTGGAGGCCACCGAGCTCGCCCAGTGCGGCATCGTTGCTCTGGTCGATGGCCTTACTCACTGCTTTGCCCGGCGCGGCCCCGCCACTCGTCGCGGCTTCGCCGAGGTGATGGCCGCCTGCGCCGAGCACCTCGGCGACCGCTGGCGGGTCTGCCTCGCGGTCCGGGATGAGGTCCTGGGCTACCTCTTCGACCTCCAGCAGTTCTGGCCCGCCCTGCTGACCTCTACCCTCCGGCTTGGCCGGCTCAAACAGCAAGACGTCATCGACGCGATCCTCAAGCCCGGCCCGGCCTTCTACTGCTACCCCGAGACCGAGCTGGCCGAGCGCGTCGCCCTGGACCTCGAGGACGGCGGAGTCTTGCCCGCCCACGTTCAGATCATCATGGACCGCCTCTACGAGTCCCGCAGTTGGGGCTCCCACTCCGTCACGCTGAAGATGTACGAGCAGCTCGGCGGCGCCGAGGCCATCCTGGCCGAGGTCGTCGACTTCCCCCTTTCCCAGCTCGGCCAGGGCGATCGGCGAGCGGCCCGCACCATCCTCAAACGGCTCGTCGGCTCCCAGCAGACCACGATTCCCAAAACCCTCGACCGCTTGATCGCCGAGTGCCGACTCCCCCGTGAGACCGTCGAACGCGTCCTCGCGCGGCTGATCGACCTGCGGACGGTCCGAGCCGTCGGCCGCGAGGGCCGGCGGCACTACCAGTTGATACACCCCTATCTCGCCGAGGAGATTGGCACCTGGCTTTCCGACCGCCTGGTCGCTGCCGCCAAGTTCACCGACTCCATCGCCCGCGCCACTGACGAGTGGCTCCACACGCAGGCGGTCCCGCCGGCCCGGCTGCTCCACCGCATGGAGGTCTGCCGCGACGACATCGACCTCGCCGACTCGGAGATGGAAGCCCTCCTCCGCGCCGCGGCCGTCCATGAGATCGACCTGCGGTACTGGCTCAAGCGCGTGGAGGACTTCGGCGAGCGCCGCATCCCTATTCTGCGGCGTCTCCTCCATGACGAGAACCAGCTCGTCCGCCGCGTCGCCGCCGATGCCCTCAGCAAGACCGTCGATGAGGATGCCCTCTCGACGCTCGTCGATGGCCTCCACGACGCCGATCAGACGGTGCGTGAGAAAGCCACCCAGACCCTCGAGTCACACGACCGCAAGCTCGTCGGCACCCTCCAGACTGACGAGCCGACCAAGCGCCAGCGCGCCGCTCATGCTCTGGGCATCGTCGGCACCGGCCGCCATGTCCGACCGCTCGTCGGCGCCCTCCGAGACGGCGATGACGAGTTCACGGATCAGGCGACCCGTGCCCTCTCCCAGATGGGCGCCGCCCAGGCTGAGAGCCTCCTGCTGCGCCGGCTCGTCCAGGAGCCGGGCGCGCCCTGGAGCGTCGCCTACGCCCTGGGGCATCTCGCCACCGACGCCAAGACCCTGGAGTCCCTCGAAGCGGGTCGGCCGGGCGCCCAGGGCGACGCCCTCGCCAAGATCAACTACGCCGTCGGCCGCGCCCGCCTGACCCGCGGTGACCTCGACGAGGCGGACACGGCTCTGACGGCCGCTCGCGAGACCGTCCGTGATGCCGGCGGCCGCCGCGCCGTCGAGGCCGCCCTCGCCGAGCTGAGAGAGACCCAGGCCCGCGCCTCCACTGCCGATCCGCCCGACTGGCCGATGTTCGGCGGCGACCCGACCCATGCCGCCTTCCGTCGCCGCAACATCAAGCTGCCCCTGACCCGGCGCTGGGCCTTCACCACCAAGGACTCTGTTGTCGCCTCCCCGATCGTCGCCAAGGGTTTCGTGTATGTCGGCTCGCGCGATGGGGCGTTCTACTGCCTCGATGCGAACACCGGCGCCTCGGTCTGGCGGGTGCAGACCAAGGATCGCGTCGAATCTACCGCGGCCTACTCCGAAGGGCTCGTCGTCTGCGGGTCGCTCGATGGGACGCTCTACTGCGTCGATGCTATGGGCGGCGCTCGGCGGTGGACGCACCGCGTCGGCGGCCCCGTGCGCGCCGCGGTGAACGTCGCCGACGAGACCGTGCTCGCCGCCACGCGCACCGGAACCCTCGTCGCGGTATCGCTCGCCGAGGGCGGGCGCCGGTGGAGCTTCGACGCCCAGGCCGAGATCGTCGGCTCCCCCGCTGTCGTGGCCAACCGCATCGTGTTCGGGTCGTGGGACCGGGCCATCCGCTGCCTCGCCGCCGCCGATGGCGAGGTCCTCTGGACCTTCGGCGCCGCCGCCGAGGTGTCGGCCGCTCCCGCCATCGCGGGCGACCGCACCTACTGCCCCTGCGACAGCGGCCACGTCTATGCGATCGACCTCACCTCCGGCGACGAAGTCTGGCACCAGCACATGGCGCCCCCCGTCCGCAGTTGCCCGGTCGTCACCGACGAGCTCGTCATTGTGGGCGACTCCCGGGGCCAGGTCGTGGCCTTCTCCACCGATGTCGGCAACCGGCTGTGGCAGAGGGACATCGGGGAGGAGGTCAGCGGCTCCCCCGCCGTAGCGGGAGACGTCGTCTTCGTTGGCTCGGTCGACGGTTCGCTCCGAGCGCTCGACATGCGCACCGGCGAGGAGCGATGGAAGGAGAAGACCGCCTACGGCGTCTACTCCTCCCCCGCCATCGCTGGCGACATGGTCTTCGTCGGCATGAACTACTACGACGTCTGGGCCTTCGCTCACGAGCCCAGCATCGTCGCGCCGGGAGCGGACGCCGACCGGTGAGACCCCTCCTGCTCTTCCCCGCCCTGGCCTCGCTGACCATGACCGCCGGCTGCCGCGTCGCCCGCGACATGCGGGACGAGTATGTTGCCAACCGCGAACTCAGGGAGGCCACGGCGGACCTGTCCGATCGTGCCCCGGAGTACCGGCACATCCTGGGGCACCTCGACCTCGCCTTCCGCCTGCGCGGTGATGACCCGCGGTTCGCCACCCGCCTCGCCGGCCTCTACCTCGGACTCGGCCGCTACCAGCAGGCTCTGCCGTGCTACGAAGCCGCCAGCCGAATGGCGCGGGGGGGATACGACCTCGAGATGGCAGTCTGCCGTCTCGGTCTCGGCCAGCGGGACCAGGCTCTTCGGGAGATCGATCGGATCATGGCCGACGCCGGCCGCAAGCGCTACGTCGGCCTCTTGGCCCCCCTCCAGTACGCCGTGATGCTGAACTTGGCAGGCTACACCATGGTGGACGCGGGCGTTCGACTCCCCGATGCCCTCGAGATGATCGAGGAAGCCGTCCGCCTCGCGCCCCTCGAGGCAACCTTCATCGACAGCCTTGGCTGGGCCTACTACCGCCTCGGGCGCTACCAGGATGCCGCCTTCCATCTGGAACGGGCCGCGCGACTGCTCGACCGGGACGACGCGGAGATCCTGTGGCACTTGGGCGCTGTCCACGCGCGGGTGGGCCAGTGGCGCCGAGCTAACCGCGAGCTGACGCTGGCCCTCAAGCTCGATCCGGACAACACCCGCGCCCGCAAGGCCCTCGAGCGCCTCCAGCGCGAACTGCCCGTCCCGGCCCGGGCGTGACGGCGGCAGGTCGTGGGGCAGCCGTCCACGGCTGCGACCTTCTGCCCGACGCGCCGTGAGCCGTTACGCAAGGAGTGCCAACCATGAGGATCTCAGAGCGCGTCTCTCGCATGACACCCTCTGCGACCTTGGCGATGGACGCGCGCGCCAAGCGCATGGTGGAGATGGAGCAGAAGGACGTCCTGTCCTTCGCCCTCGGCGAGCCCGACTTCCCCACCCCTGAGAGCATCCGCGAAGCGGCCGCCCGCGCGATGAGCCAGGGCCATACCAAGTACACGGCCGCGACGGGCACGCCGCGGCTCAAGCAGGCCATCGCCGAGGCCGCCGAACGCGACCTCGGGCTCTCCTTCTCACCCACCGAGATCTGCGTCTCCAATGGCGCCAAACACGCGCTCACCAACATCTTCGAGACACTCATCAACCCCGGCGACCACGTCATTCTCGTCGCGCCCTACTGGGTCAGCTACGCCGATCTCATCCAACTGTGCGACGGCGAGTGCACGGCGGTCGAGACCCGGGCCGAGGACGACTTCGTACCCAGCGTCGACGCCATGGCGGCCCTCGTGCAGGACAACACGGTTGCCGTGCTCATCAACAGCCCCTCCAACCCCAGCGGCGCCGTGTGGGATCGGGCGGCCATCGAGGCCTTGGGCCAGCTCGCCCTCGAACGCAACCTCACCATTATCTCCGACGAGATCTACAAGCACATCATGTTCGACGGCCGGAAGCACTTCAGCCCGGCCCAGACCAGCGACGAAGTCCGACAGCGGACCATCATCGTGGACGGCGTCTCCAAGACCTACTCGATGACCGGTTGGCGTATCGGCTGGCTGATCGCGCCGGAGGGCTTCGTCAAGGCCGTTTCGAACCTCCAGAGCCAGATGACCTCCTGTCCGAACGCCATTGCCCAGGAGGCTTCCGTCGAGGCGCTGACCGGCCCGCAAGACTCGGTGGAGGCGATGCGCGCCGAGTTCGAGCGCCGTCGCAATCTCATCGTCGGCCGCCTGCAGGCCATCGAGGCCCTGACCTGCCGCCGGCCCGCCGGCGCCTTCTACGCGTTTCCCGATGTCAGCCAGCTCCTCGGCCGCGAGCTCGGCGGCAAGGTGATCCAGTCGGCCACCGACGTCTCCGACTACCTGCTCGACCGCGCCCTGGTCAGCACCGTGCCCGGCCCCGCCTTCGGGATGGACGGCTTCGTCCGCCTCAGCTTCGCCTGCTCGACCGAGCAGATCAAGGAGGGCGTGCGCCGCATCGCCGAAGCGCTGGCCTGACACGCCTTCGTCCCGGAGGTATCATGAGTCATATCGTCACCTTCATCCCCGGCGATGGCGTCGGCCCGGAAGTGGCCAACGCCGCTCGGCAATGCATCGACGCTACCGGGGTCACCATCACGTGGGAGGAGCACCACGCGGGAGTAGCTGTGCTGGAGGAGTGTGGCACCCCCCTTCCCGAGCATGTCCTCGAATCGATCCGCCGCAACCGGGTGGCGCTCAAGGGGCCGATCACGACCCCGGTAGGCAAGGGGTTCCGTTCGGTCAACGTGGCGCTCCGGAAGAGCCTCGACCTGTTCGCCTGCGTCCGCCCCTGCCGCTACTACGAGGGCGCCCGCAGCCACTACCCGTCTGCCGACCTGGTCATCATCCGCGAGAACACCGAAGACCTCTACGCCGGCATCGAGTTCAAGGCGGGCACCCCCGAGTGCGCCCGGCTCATCGCCGAGATCGAGGCCCTGACCGCCCAGAGGATTGCCGAGGGCTCGGCCATCTCCATCAAGCCCATCTCGACCCGCGGCACCGAGCGCATCGTCCGCTTCGCCTTCGAGTACGCCAAGGCCAATGCACGCTGCCGGGTGACCGCGGTCCATAAGGCCAACATCATGAAGGAGACGGATGGGCTCTTCCTCGAGGTTGCCCGTCGAGTGGCCGAGAAGTATGCCGACAGCGGGGTCGAGTTCGAGGACCGCATCGTGGACAACATGTGCATGCAGCTCGTGCAGAAGCCCGAGCTGTACGACGTCCTTGTCCTGCCGAACCTCTACGGGGACATCGTGAGCGACCTCGCCTGCGGCCTGGTGGGCGGCCTGGGGCTGGCTCCGGGCGCGAACATCGGGGATCAGTGCGCGGTCTTCGAACCCACTCACGGGAGCGCCCCGAAGTACGCCGGCCAGAACAAGGTCAACCCCGTCGCCACCATCCTGTCAGGGGCCATGATGCTGAGGCACCTGGGCGAAGCTAGAGCCGCTGGCCGCCTCGAACGGGCCGTCGCCACCGTCATTCGCGAGGGCCGCCACGTCACCTATGACCTGAAGCCCGACCGCCACGACCCCACTGCCATCGGCACCCGCGAGATGGCCGAGGCCATCTGTGAAGTGATGAGTGCAGAGTGATGGGTGATGGGTCGGCCTCACCCCGCCAGCCGTGCCGTTGACTCATCACTCATCGCTCATCATTGGTCACTCATCACTTCCCCCTCCCCCCCAGCACCCACACCACTACACCCCCCGCTATCCCGACCAGGCCGCATCCGACCAGCCCGGCGGAGAGCGCCGTGGACGCCGTGCTGAGGAACCCCCTCAGACCTCGGCCGATCGCCGCTGCGGTCGCCGGCCGCATCTCCATGTGCGGCATGGCGTAGAGGGCCAGCACCAGAAGCCCGATCCCGAGCAGGACCAACGGGCCTCCCTTCTGCAGGTCTATCTCGCTCGGAGCCAGCTCGGCCCCGATGCTGAGCGCCAGGTACCAGAAGACGTACGTCTTCCACGAGGCCCAGTTCAACCCCGCGAGGAACGCCGGCAAGCGCGAGAGCGTGTCGCTCGCCGCTGGCGACACCCCGCCGCTGACCACATCGGCCGTCGGCAGGGGGACGGCCAGCCAGGCGCCGAGCTGCCGCATGGCGATCGCCCCCACGAACAGCGGGAGTACGGCCGCGAACGCCGACGCCAGTGGCAGCCAGTGGACGGGCGACCACGGCGGCCCGGGCTCGCAGTACCCTCGTCCTTCCCGGTCGGCCACGCAGGTCGCGACCCGGCCGATTGTGTACCCAGTCACCAGATAGCCGGCCGCGTGGCTCAGCTCATGAAGTAGATTCCCCGGCAGCCGGAGAAAGCTCACCACTAGATGCCCGAAGCGCCCGCTCCCGCGCGCGGCCACGGTGCCGACCACGAACCCGAGCAGCAGCCGCTGCGAGACAAGGTAGAGCAGAGCGGCCTGGGCTGTCACGATACCGAGGTCAATGGCCAGAGCGTTCGGACTCACAGGCACATTATAGCACCTTACCGCCCTCGCGTAGGACAGGCATCCTTGCCTGTCGCTCGGAGGCCCCCAATGAAGATCACGGTTGTCGGCGCTGGCAACGTCGGCGCGACCACAGCGCAGTTCGTCCTCAGCGAGGGCCTGGCCGACGTCTACTTGGTCGATGTGGTCGAGGGCCTCGCCGCGGGCAAGGCTCTCGACCTGGCCCAGGCCGCGCCCATCCTCGGCCACTCGTGTCGCGTCGAAGGTGGCACGGACTACGCCCCGGCGGCTGGGTCCGACCTCGTCGTCGTGACCGCCGGCGTCACCCGGAAACCGGGCATGTCGCGCGATGACCTGCTGAAGACCAACGGCGGCATCATGGTCGACGTCGCGAAGAGCATCTGGCAACAGTGCCCCGAGGCTGTCGTCATCGTTGTCTCCAACCCGCTCGACGTGACCACGCATATCCTCCACGAAGCTTCCGGCTTCCCCACGTCGCGCGTCATGGGCATGGCCGGGGTGCTCGATACGGCCCGCTTCCGCACCTTCATCGCACGCGAGATCGGGTGCTCTCCGGAGGATGTCAGCGCGATGGTCCTCGGGGGGCACGGGGACTCGATGGTCCCCCTCACCAGCCAGGCCAGCGTCTCGGGCGTCCCGGTCACCCGGTTCCTCTCCGACGATGCCCTCGCTCGTATCGTGAAGCGCACCCAGAATGCCGGCGCGGAAATCGTCGCCCTTCTGAAGACGGGCTCTGCCTTCTACGCTCCGGCCGCAGCGATCTCCCAGATGGTCTCAGCAATCCTGCGGGACGAGCAACGGATACTGCCAGTCTGCGCCTATGTCAGCGGCCGGTATGGCCTGCGGAATCTGTTCGTCGGCGTGCCAGCGAAGCTGGGCAAGCGCGGCGTTGAGGAGATCGTCGAGGTTCCTCTCAGCGATGACGAGCTGGCCGCCCTCCGCCGTTCTGCCGACCACGTCCGGTCAGCCATCGAAACCTGGAATGCGATCAAGCCCTAGACTGCCGCGGGTTGTCTCTGAGAACACATGCGCCAGATCGCTTTCGAGACCATCATCAACGCCGTGGCCTCCGCCTGCCGCGAGGCTAACCTCCACCTGCCCGACGAGGTGACTCAGTCCTTGGCGGCCGCCCTCGAACGCGAGATCAGCCCTCGCGCGCGGACCATCCTCCAGGACATCCTCCAGAACGCGCGCATCGCGGCCGAGACCGGGCTGCCGCTCTGTCAGGATACCGGGTCGGTCGTGGTGTTCGCCGACCTCGGCCAGGACGTTCACCTCACCGGCGGGCTGCTCGGGGACGCGGTCAACGAGGGTGTCCGGCGCGGCTACCGCGAGGGCCTGCTGCGCAGCTCGATGCTCGCCCGGCCGCTTGACCGGGCCAGCAACACGGGCGACAACACGCCTGCTGTGCTGCACGTCCGTCTCGTGCCCGGCGACACCCTCCGCCTCACGGTCGCCCCGAAGGGCGGCGGCTGCGAGAACATGAGCGCCGTCTGGATGCTCACGCCCGCTCAGGGTCGCCGGGGCGTCGTCGATGCCATCGTTGTGCGCGTCCAGGAGGCCGGCGGGCAGCCCTGCCCACCTCTGATCCTTGGGGTGGGCCTGGGCGGGTCGTTCGAGCAGGCGGCGCTGCTGGCCAAGCGAGCGGCCATCATGGGCCCGATCGGCGAGCCGAACAGCGACCCGGAGCTGGCCGACCTTGAGGCCGAGATCCTCCGGGCAGTCGACGCGACCGGCATCGGAGCAATGGGGTTGGGAGGCAGCACAACCGCGCTCTGGGTCCGCGTCGAGTCCTACCCCTGCCACATCGCCAGCTTGCCAGTCGCGCTCAACGTGCAGTGCCACTCCGCGCGCCACCAGACGGTGGAGCTATGACCTCGGACGACCGCCCGGCGATCCGGCTGGCGACACCCCTCGCCCGCGACGCTGTCCTGGGGCTCCGCGCGGGTGATGCCGTTCATCTGACTGGTATCGTCTACACCGCCCGCGACGCTGCCCACCAGCGGCTCATCGCCCTGATCGAGGCCGAGAAGCCCTTGCCGATTGACCTCGAGGGCCAGGTCATCTACTACTGCGGCCCGACCCCTGCCCCGCCCGGAAGACCCATCGGCTCCGCCGGTCCCACCACCTCCTCCCGCATGGACACGTACGCACCCGTCCTGCACGCCCATGGCGTCATGGCGACCATCGGGAAGGGCCCACGCAGCGAAGCTGTGCGGGCGGTGCTCGTCGAGCGCGGCGCCGTGTACCTCGTCGCCGTTGGCGGCGCCGGCGCCCTGCTCGCGCAGCACGTCGAGGCGTGTGAGGTCGTCGCCTTTCCCGAGCTCGGCCCGGAGGCGATCCGCAAGCTGACCGTCAGAGACTTCCCGGCCATCGTAGCCTACGACGCCCACGGCGGCAGCGCCTTTGCCGAGCCGGCCACGCACGTCGGGTCTCCAGACCCGACACCGCCGTTCGCGTAGCGACTCGCACCCATGTCGTTCGCGTAGGCCGGTCGGTCCTCCGACCGGCAACGCCGTTCCGCCATCCCCGCAGCCTCCGCCCGAGGGGAGCACCGATGCCCACCCAACCCACCGAACGCACCCTCATCATGATCAAACCCGATGGCGTCAGCCGCTGCCTCGTCGGGCGGATCATCGAGCGCTTCGAGCTCGCGGACTTCCGCCTGATCGCGATGCGCTTCGCCACCATGCCCGAGGCCACCATGCGCGAGTTCTACCGCGAGCACGAGGGCAAGCCCTTCTACGAGTCCCTCGTCCGCGTCATGTCCTCCGGGCCGGTCGCGATGCTCGCCTTCGAGCGTGACGATGCCGTCGCTCGCGCCCGGCAGCTCGTCGGCCAGACGAACCCGGCCGACGCCGCGCCGGGCACCATCCGCGCCGACTTCGGTCTCAACGGGCAGCAGAACACGGTGCACGCGTCTGACTCGCCTGCCTCAGCAGAGCGCGAGCTCCGCCTCATGCTCCCCGAGGCCCTCCACTGACGGAGGCGGCCCATGACCGCTCGCGACATCATGACCACCAACGTTGTCAGCGTCGGCGAGGAAGTGACCGTTGCCGAAGTGGCCGACCTGCTCGTGGCCCACAGCTTTGACGCCGTGCCGGTCGTCGACGCCACAGGCCGGGTGCTGGGGCTCGTCTCCTACGACGATCTCATCCGCTTGGTGCTGCCCGAGTTCCTCGACGACATTGACCTCAGCTTCCTGCCTGCTTCGGCAGGCCTCTTCCCCGGTGCCGGCGGCCGCGAGGGTCTCGGGGATCTGAAGGCCAGGGACGTCATGCGCCGCGATGAGCTGCAAGAGGTGCCGCCGGGCGAGCCCATCGCCGAGGTCGCTCGGCTGATGCTCGCCGAAGGTGTCCGCCGGGTCGTGGTCGTTGAGGAGGACAGGTTGGTCGGGATTGTCTCGCGCGGCGACATCGTGCGCGCCGTCGTGCACCCCCGCCTCAGCCCGGACAGCCAGGAATCGCCATGACCGCCCTCCAGATCGCCACCTGTGCGATCTTCCTCGTCGCCTACATCTGCTTCGCCTCCGAGCGCATCGACAGGACCGTCGCTGCTCTAGCCGGTGCCGTGCTCATGCTCCTCGTCGGCATCTTGACGCAAGACGAGGCCTTCCACGGCACTGAGATCGTCCGCGGCGTCGACTGGAATACGATCTTCCTGCTCATCGGCATGATGATCGTGGTGGCGATCACCCGCGAGACGGGCGTCTTCGAGTGGCTGGCCATCAAGTCCGCCAAGGTCGCTCGTGGCCGGCCCATGGCCCTCTTGGCCATGATCTCCCTCGTCACCGCCGTCCTATCGGCGCTGCTCGACAACGTGACTACCGTCCTCCTCATCGCCCCCGTCGTCGTCATCCTGTGCCAGACGCTCGAGATTGACCCCGTGCCCTTCCTCATCTGCTGCGCCGTGTCGTCCAACATCGGCGGCACCGCCACTCTCATCGGTGACCCCCCGAACATCATGATCGGCTCCGCCGCGCACCTGACCTTCCTCGACTTCCTCCAGGTCGATCTCCCCATCGTCGCGGTCGCCTTCCTCGCTTACCTGGGCGTCCTGAAGCTCTTCCTCGCCCCCCGTCTCAGGGTGTCGGAGGAGAACCGACTCCGCATCATGGCGTTCGACGAATCCAAGGCCATCCACGACCGCCCCCTGCTCAGGAGGTGCCTGGTCGTCATGGTGTTGGCTCTGGGCGGCTTCACCATCCACGGCTGGGTCGGGCTGGAGCCGGCCACCATCGCCCTCGCCGCCGCCGCCCTCATGCTCATCCTCTACCGGAAGAGCCCGACCAAGGTGCTCGAAACCGGCATCGAGTGGCCGACCATCTTCTTCTTCATCGGCCTCTTCATCATGGTCGGC
>Ga0315280_10007365_pt1 | contig 14810 bp, 13 predicted proteins | sample YL17G06_40_MG_FD_203697 | JGI IMG/M metagenome (GOLD analysis project Ga0315280, IMG submission 203697) | Sediment microbial communities from Yellowstone Lake, YNP, Wyoming, USA - YL17G06_40 | ecosystem: Environmental > Aquatic > Freshwater > Lake > Sediment | place: USA: Wyoming | collected...
AGGTTTGTTTGCTCTTCGATCATCGCTTGCTCGTAAAAATTATAGAACCTGATCCCCTCTTCCTCCGCAACCCTGGTCAAGATATAGTTCTTGAGCGCATAGCCGGGACGGGGCAGGTCTGCCGCGGGAGCGTCCCCCGCGGCAAGCTCTGCCCGGCCCTTGAGCAAACGGATCAGCCCGCGGAAAAGTTCAGGCGAAGTTGTTGTGGGATAAGGCTCGTGGGATACCGCGTTGGGTTTGATCAAGATTTTGCCCTTGAGCTTGGGCTCGAATACCCCCCGCAGCTTTTCCAGGAAAGGCTGAAAATCAGTTGATCGGGCATAGTAAATCTTGCTCTTCTCCCCCATCAAAAAATTATTATAAACCCAGGAAAAGCCAGCGCCAGCAACCCCGGAGAGCGGGTTTGGCCTTGCGGCTTGCACCGTCTTCCCCCGGACCAGCCGGGAAGAACTGGATTTAGAATGCCTGGAGACCCGGCCGGGACTCCAGGCTATTGACACGGCTTTTGGTTTAATTAGAATTATCAGTCAATGGATCAAGCGATTGAGCATCGGCAGCAGCCGCGCTTCAGATGTCAAATCAAAGTGTCATGTATTGGAGATTATAGAGTGGTTGACGCCCAAGCAAACAATGTCTCTCTTTCCGGCGCGCTGCTCAGTTCGCCGGTGGCGTTTGAGCCGGGCGAGGAGGTGGTGGTCGTGTTCAATGTTCCGATCGCGCGCAGGCCTTTCAGCATTCCCGCGCGGGTGATTCGGACGGTTTTGGCGACTTCCACGACCGGGGGCTGGCGGTATGAGCTTGGAGTCCAGTATTTTCATCTTAGTTCTGAGCTGCTCAAGATTTTCAATAACTTTTTCGTGATTTGCTCGCGGGGAACGAGCAGGGAAATAGATGCCCAAGTCAGTTTTAATAATAGATGATGATCCCCGGGTGAGGACTGAGGTCAAGCAGGTTCTAAACCAGGCCAGCCTGTTCGATATCTACCACGAGGCGGACGACGGCATTGACGGCTTCAAGATTCTGCTCAACCGCGATGTTGATTTGATTCTCTGCGACCTGATGATGCCGGGAATGGACGGGTTCAAGTTCCTCAGTATGAAAAAGGCAAGGCCGGAATTCAACGACATCCCGGTCATAATGCTGACCGGCGCGGAGGATGTCAAGCTGAAGATCAAGGGACTGGAGCAGGGAGCGAGCGATTACGTCACCAAGCCCTTTGACCCGGGCGAACTCATTGCCAGGGTCAAGGTGCACTACAAGATTCGAACCTTGCAGGAAGAGTTGAAGGCCACCAACCGCCGGCTGGAAGAGCTTTCCAACACTGACGGCCTGACCAAGCTTTACAACCGCAGATATTTTATGGAGCTTCTTGAGCTCGAGTTCCAGCGCGCACAGCGCTACCAGGCCAAGTTTTCCTTCGTGATGATCGATATCGACAATTTCAAAAATTTCAACGACAGCTACGGCCACCTGATGGGAGACAGCATCCTGTATGAGATCGCCCAGATCCTCCAGGAGAACCTGCGGGTGAACGATGTGGTGGGCCGGTACGGCGGCGAGGAGTTTGCCCTGTTTATGCCAGAAACCGACCTCAAAGGAGCGCTCGTGGTCGCGGAAAGATACCGCAAGCGCATCGAGGATTTTGTCCTGGTTGAAAGCGAGAGAAAACTCAAGGTTACCATCAGTCTGGGAGCCGCGGCCTACCCTAATCCCCAGATCGGCACGGTTGACGACTTAATTCGTCTCGCCGATAATGCCCTGTACAAGGCAAAACGCAACGGCAGGAACCGCGTCGAAGTTGCCGAGTAATCAAAAAGGAGGGAAGAATGTTTGAAGGCGCTATTGTTGCCCTGATTACGCCTTTTCGGAAAGGCAAGATTGACGAGAAGGCGGTCCGCAGGCTGGTCCGCTTTCAAATCGAAAACGGCACCGACGCGATTGTTCCCAGCGGAACCACGGGCGAGAGCGCGACCCTGTCTCATCAGGAGCACCGACTCATGATCGATATAGTTATTGACGAAGCCGGGGAAAAAATACCGGTTATTGCGGGCACCGGGTCTAATAACACCACCGAGGCCATCGATCTGACCAGGCACGCGGAAAAGGCGGGCGCGGACGCGGCTCTTTTGGTAACGCCTTACTACAACCGGCCCTCGCAGGACGGCCTTTATGAGCACTTCAAGGCGGTTGCGGCCAAAACCAGCCTGCCGATGATCGTTTACAATGTTCCGAGCCGGACCGGGGTGAATATGACGCCGGAGACGGTCGCGCGGCTTTGCCAGATTGACAACATCATTGGGCTGAAGGACGCGGCCGGCAATCTCACCCAGACCGCGGAGACCATCCATCTGTGCAAGGGCAGGATCAAAATTTTCTGCGGGGATGACAGCCTGTTTCTGCCCATGCTTTCCATCGGCGCGGTCGGCGGCATCTGCGTTGTGAGCAATATCGCTCCGAAACTGACCGCTCAGTTTTACGACAGCTGGAAAGCCGGCAATTTGAAAAAGGCAAAGGAGCTCCACTATAAGCTACATATCCTGAACCGGGTGCTGTATCTGGAGACCAATCCCATCCCGGTCAAGTGGGCCGCGGCCAGGCTGGGGCTGGTGAGCGAAGAAATCCGTCCGCCCCTGACCGTGCTGAACAAAAAGTTTCAGCCTCAGGTGGAGGTCGCGATGAAGGAGGTGGGGCTGCTTGGCTGAGAAAAGAATCAAGGCTATAGTCAGCGGCGCGGCCGGCCGGATGGGCCAGGAGCTCATCCGCGCCATCTTTTCTTCCCCCGATTTCGTGCTTTCAGCCGCGCTTGAAAAAAAGGGACATCCGCTTTTGGGCAAAGACGCGGGAACCGTGGCCGGGGTGGGCGAGCTTTCGGTTCTGATCTCGCCCGAGTCTGAGTTTGAGAAATGTGGAGGAGATTTGCTGATCGAATTCACTTTTCCGGAGCCGACCTTGAAACATCTTGAGGCCGCGTCAAAGAAAAAAATGCCGGCTGTGGTCGGCTCCACCGGGTTCAGCCCTCAGCAGAAGCAAGAGCTCGAGCTTTTCTCAAGGAAGATACCGATTCTTCTGTCGCCGAATATGAGCGTGGGGGTCAACCTGCTGTTTTCTCTTGCCGCCAAAGCCGCTCAGGTTCTTGGCCCGGGATACGACATCGAAGTGGTTGAGGCCCACCATCGCAACAAGCAGGATGCTCCGAGCGGGACCGCGATCAGGCTTGCGGAAGTTCTCGCCCGGGCCCGGGGATGGAACTTAAGCGAGGTGGCCTGCTACCACCGCGAAGGCAAAACCGGGATCAGGCCGGACAAGCAAATCGGCATCCAGACCGTGCGAGCTGGAGACATCGTGGGCGAGCACACAGCTGTCCTGGCCGGAGCTGGCGAGCGGATCGAGCTCGTTCACCGGGCCAGCTCCCGCCAGACTTTCGCTTCCGGCGCGCTGCGCGCTGCCCGGTGGATTTTGAACAAGCCTCCCGGGCTTTATTCAATGGGAGACTGCCTGGGAATAGAATGAGCAGTTCCCCCTCCCGAAAAATCTCCTTCCTGGTATCCGCGGCGATCATGTTCCTGGCCGCGGCCCCCGGGCTGTTTAAACTTGCATATAACTTCGTCAATAAAGCCTCCAGCTATCATCACTACATTGAGGGATCGATCGAGCGCAAGGGAGAAACCCAAAAGCTTCATTTACAATTCATTCGCAACGGCCAATTATCTTCCTCCGGCGACCGCGAATATATGCTGCGCGAGTGGGGCGAGAAATATCAGGGCTCCCGGATGGACCTCTCTGAAATCGGCCTTCCCAACCCGGGCGAAAAACTGGAGCGCGTTATCGACCAGATGGGCAGGGTTAAGAGCGCGCTCAGGTATTCGGCCGGTCACAGGTATTATTTGAATTGGCTCGTGTTCCCGGACCATCCGGTGCCCGCGGGAAAAAACTGGAACTATAAGTACCAGCTGCTGTTTGATGTTTTCGGAAAACCGCTCAGGGCTGATTGCGAGATCCTCTATACCCTGGACAAAGTTCTAGCCTACAAAAAGCATTACGCGGCCAAGATCCTGGCCCAGGGCAATTGCAAGGCCCAGGATCAGACGACGGAAATGCAGTACGGATTTAACGGCAAGAGCTTTTTTGACTTGGACCAGGGACGGGAAATTGATTACCAGTTCAATATCTCCTGGCTCAAGGCCGACGGCTCAAAGAATCTCAGGGAGATCGCCAGGATCGAGCTTTACTCAATCCTCGAAAAATGAATCGCAGATTGGGCCAGGGCTTCATGGCTGCTGCATTGCATAAAACGCGCCGCAATTAAATCTTGGATATGATGCAGGGTTCCCTCGCATGCGCCAAGCCGGCTGCCTTATAAACTCATTTTGAAGGCGCGCGTCTTTGCAGTTCATCCAGGTCCGTGTTCTGACCCATCAGAATCAGGATATGTTGAGACTCGATTTTAAATTCCGGGTCGGGAAGAACTAATTCTTCCTCGGTCTTGGAAATCCTGATCGCGACAATCTGGCAGTGGTATCGATTCCTGAAATCGAGTTCCCTGATGGTTTTTCCGACCATCTCCTTGAAAGGAGAAATTTCCAGGATGCTCACTCCTTTTCCAAGCGGAATCCAATCCAGAACCTCCGGCCGGTTAAGAGAGGTTGCCAGCCGGTAGCCGGATTCCCGCTCCGGGAAAATGATCTGGTTAACGCCGATCATCTCCAGGATGCGGGCGTGGTCTTCGCTCAGCGCCTTAACCACGATCTTGTTAACTCCCATTTCCTTCAGATAAAATGAGGCCAGGATTGAACTCTCCAGGCTCTCTCCCAGGCTGATCACCACCACATCCATTTCTTCCAGCTCCAGCCGCTCCAGCGCTTTGCGGTCCGTGGCGTCCGCGATGACCGCTTTGGACGCGAAATTCTTGATCTTGTCGATCTGCTCCCGGTCATTGTCGATGGCCACAACCTCGGAACCGAGTTCGCAAAGCCTCCGGGCCAGATAATAGCCGAAGCTGCTCAACCCGATCACTGCTATTTGAGCCATCTTAGTCCTCCTAACCGATCATTACATTTTCTTCCGGATATTCGATGGAAACCTTTTCGCCCCGCCCCTGGAGTATGTAGATCATGGTCAAAGGCCCGAGTCTCCCGATCAGCATCAGCGCGGTGATCATCAGCTTGCCCGCGCCAGTGAGCTGGGGCGTGACGCCGGTGCTCAAGCCCACGGTGCCGAAAGCGCTGGTAGCTTCGAACACGAGCCTTACGAATATGCCGGGCGATGCCTGGGCCGAAACCAGCCCGCCCTCGGAAATCATCAGCCCCATGGTGATAACATTTATTAGGAGAAAGCTTGTTATCGCCAGCAAAAGCGCGCGGTCAATGCTCTGCCGGGTCAGGCTCCTTCCGAAAATGGTCGGCCTTCTCTCGGACCTGAAAAGGCTGATCGCCACCGCCATAATCACCCCCGCGGTTGTCACCTTGACCCCGCCCCCGGTGCTGCCCGGCGCGGCGCCGATGAACATCAGGGCCGCCAGGACCACAAGCGAGACCTCGCTCAAAGCGCCGATGTCAACCGTATTGAAGCCGCAGGTGCGCGCGGTTATGGACTGAAAAAACGCGCGCAGGAGTTTGCCCTTGAACTCTATCCCGCTGAACTGGTGGCCCCACTCGATTGCAAGGATCAGGATGGCTCCGCTCAAAATCAGAATCGTTGTGGTGAGCAAAACCATCTTGCTGTGAAGAGTGATCCTTTTGAGCTGGCGCCTGCGCCGCAAAACTTGCTCCAGCTCCAGGATCACTATAAAACCGATTCCGCCCAAAATAATCAAGGCCATTATTACCAGATTGACCGCGGTATTGTCTGCAAACCCGATCAGGTTGTCCGCGTTGAGCGAAAAGCCCGCATTGCAGAAAGCGCTCACCGCGTGGAAAACCGACTGCCAGATTTTTTCCTGCGCCGGGTATCGGTCGCGGAAACTGATAAAGAGCAGTATCGCGCCCGCAGCCTCGATGACGAAAATATAATACACCGCGCGCACCAGCATATTCCGAAGCGACATTCCCGCAAGGTCGGGAAAGGTCTCGTGCATGGTTTCCCTCACCCTGAAACTGGCCCGGCCGCCGAGAACAAAAACGATGAAGGTGCCGAAAGACAAAATGCCAAAGCCGCCCAGCTGGATCAGGACCAGGATGACCGTCTGTCCCCAGCCGTTGAAAAAAGTTCCGGGGTGAAGCACCGTGAGACCGGTGACGCACACCGCGCTGGTGGCGGTGAACAGCGCGTCAATCAAACCCGCGCGGCCGCTTCTTGCGGTCAGAGGCAGGGTGAGGAGGATGGTTCCTAAGAGGATAAGGCCGCCAAAGCTCAGGAACAAAAGCTCCGCCGAGCTCCTGCGCTTGAGCCATTTGAGAATCATGTTCAATCAAAGAAAAGGATAAACGAATGGTTTTGCGCGTCAAATCCGATCAGCGCGCAACCGCCTTTTTGAAGGCGGAGACCATTTCCTCGTTCAGGTCAACCAGATAAACCGTGTCCAGCATCTTGTCGCCGAAATTCTTGATTGCATCCACTATAGCCTTGGCCGCCTCTTCCGGCGGCACTCTGCCCACGCCGGTGCCCATTCCCGGAAAGGCCAGGGTTTTGATGTTCTTTTTCTTGGCCAGCTCGATCGCGGCCGCGGCCGCGCGGAAAACTTTCTCGGCCGTGGTTTTTTCAGCCGGTTTTTCCATGGTCGGGGAATGAATGACCCACTTGCAGGGAAGACTGCCGGCTTTGGTCAGAATGGCCTCTCCGATTGCCACCGGCGCCTGGGCAACCGCCTCTTTCTCGATTTGCGCTCCGCCCACTTTTTTTATGACCCCGGCCACGCCGCCCCCCATTTTCCCGCTGGAATTGGCCGGGTTGACAACGGCATCAACTTTGAGTTCAAGCAGGCTCTTGTTCTCAACCACAATTTTCATTATTCCCTCCTCCAGGCTTTGGTTTTAGAAGTCAGGAGATAACGCCTCCCCCTTTTGGATATAAGCATGGATTTTTTTATTTCAATTCTCTCTCGATAGTCTTCAGGATTCCGTCCCTGGCCAGCTCTTCGAGAATAAAATATTTGGCCTTAAGCGCTTGCGCCAGTTTTTTGCTCCTGCCGAAACTGCCCAGCCGCTTCTCTTCCGCATCGATCACCAGCGCCCGCACCCGCTCTTCCCGCCGGATCAGGTCGCAAATCTCATAAATCTCGCGGTAGATCTCTCCGAACTGCGGGCCTTCGTAGTACTTGTCCTGACAGAGGCCGACATTGGCTCTTCCGTCGGTGACCACGATGAGCAAGGGAAACAGGTCAGACTCGCGCGCAAGTTCGCGGTGGAGCACCTGGTAAGCAGCAAACAGGCCGTGCCCGAGCGGGGTCTTCCCGCCGGTCGGCAATTCTTCCAGGCATTTTTTGGCAAGCTCGATCGAGTTGGTCGGCGGCAGAAGCAGCTCTGACTTCAGCCCCCGGAAAGCGATCAGCCCCACCTTGTCCCGTTTCTGGTATGCCTCAAGCAGGAGCGCAAAAATCGCGCCCTTGGTCTCGGTCATCAATCTCGTGCCCATGGAGCCGGAGGCATCGACCACGAATAAAAGCAGGTTGGATGTTTTCTTCATTCTGATTTTTTCCCTAAGGTCAGGCTCTTCGATGTTCACCGCCAGCCGCTTTTTGGGCCGGGTCCGCTGAAAAGGCGCGGCGGCTCGCAGCGTCGCGTCCAGAGCGATGTCGTTGTTTACTCGCTGGGAAGTCGCTCTCACATAGCGGCCGGTGCGGTTGGAGGTCCGGGTTCTGGTGCGCCTGCCGCTCTGGTTGCGCTTCAGGGTGTCGCGGGCAAACCTTATGTCGCTGGTGCTGATCTTGACCGGGTTTCCGATCTTGAAAACCTGCTCCTGGGTCGGCTGCTGGCCCTGGCCGGAAAGGTCATCGGCATTGCCCGGATTGGCTTGAGGCTTGCGCTCGGTCGAGCCCCCGGTTTCCTTCTGTTTCTTCTCGCGGCCCCGGGCCGATTCTTCTTTGCTTTCCTTTTCTTCCCTGCTCTCAGCCTGCTCCTGCTGGCCATGATCGCAAACAGGTTCCTCTCCCTCCTTTTGCTGCTCCCTCGGCGCCTGGACCGGCGTTTTCGCGCGGTGGGCAAGAACCAGGTCCGCCGCAAGCATAATGTCCTGCCGGCTGACCTCGCGGCGGCCCTCAAAAGCCGCGATGGTGCGGCTGGTTTTTTCCATCAGGAGGTCCGAGCGGTGGCCGGAGACCATATGCCTCAGCGAGATTGAAGCTATCTCTTTAAGCTGCGCCTGGCTGATCCTGACCTCGGGCAAAAGCTTTCGGCCTTTCAGGATTTTCTCGCGGAGCATATCCTCCATCGGCTGGTAGCGGCTCATAAACGCTTCGGTATCGGTGTCAAACTGTTCGCGCAGGTCTGCTATCGCCACCCGCAAGGCCGGCGCGTCGATCCCGGTGATGGAAACACAAAGTCCGAACCGGTCCAGAAACTGCGGGCGGATGTCCCCTTCTTCAGGGTTCATGGTTGCGATCAAAATGTATCTGCTGGGGTGAATGAAGCTGATCCCTTCCCGCTCCACGATATTGATCCCGCTCACCGCGGTATCAAGCAGAATATCGACCAGGTGGTCTTCAAGAAGGTTGACTTCATCAATGTAGACGATTCCGCGGTTGGCCTCGGCCAGGATTCCGGTCAGAAATTTCTTTTCTCCGGTCTTGAGCGCATGCTCAAAATCGATTGATCCCACCAGCCTGTCCTCGGTCGTGTTCAGGGGCAGATCAACAACCCGCACCCGGGTCTTCTGAACCGGCAACTCCTCGCCGGCTTCGCGGCGGGCGAAGCAATTCTCGCACATCTGGCCCGGGTCCCCGGGATTGCAGTGAAACGGGCAGTCAGCCACTTCCTCAATCTCGGGCAGAAGCGCGGCCAGGCCGCGCACCGCCGTGCTCTTCGCGGTTCCCTTGTCTCCTCTGACCAGCACGCCGCTGATGCTCGGGTTGACCGCGTTCAGGAGCAAAGCTGTCTTGAGCAGCTCCTGCCCGACCAGGGCGGTGAAAGGAAAAACAGGAGGCCGGTATTTCTCTCTCATCTCAATATCTGCCGACCGCGCGCTCGCCTTTGTCACGGTTGAGGAGCTCCTCGATCTTCTTGGAGTCGAGCACCAGGTCTTCGAACGGCCGTCTTCTCATCCGATGGGCAAAGACAATCTCAATGCAGTTGTCAATGTCTTCCTCCATAACCTCCTTGCGGCCATAAAAAGCGGCCCGGGTTTTGGCTGACTTCATCAGCACTAGGTCTGAGCGGTGGCCGTCCACCGCGAGCGCGATGGAGATGTTTGCGATCCGGAAAAGCATATCCCTGCTGATCTGCACTTCGGGCAGAATCTTTTTGGCAGCCTGGATGCGCATCCCGAGCTTCTCGTCCTCGGATTTCCATTTTTGGATGAATTTCTCCAAATCCTCTTCGTATTCCGCCCAGCGGCGCACGATCTCCACCCGTTGCTCCGAGTTGCGTATAGTCTGGATGTTGACGCACAGTCCGAACCGGTCAAGAAGCTGGGGCCGAAGCTCGCCCTCCTCCGGGTTCATGGTGCCCACCAGGATGAACGCAGCCGGATGCGAATAGCTCACGCCTTCCCGCTCAACTGTGTTCACGCCCATAGCCGCGGAATCGAGCAGGACATCCACGATGTGGTCGTCAAGAAGATTGACCTCGTCCACATAGAGGATTCCGCGGTTGGCCTCCGCCAGCACGCCCGGCTCGAATCTCTTCTCACCTTCTTTGAGCGCATGCTCCAGGTCAAGAGTGCCAACCACCCGGTCCTCGGTCGCGTTGATGGGAAGATCGATCACAGCCATTTTCACGGTCTCGGTTTCGAGCCTGTCCTCCAACTCCAGCCTGCGCTGGCACTCGGGGCACAGTTTGCTTTTTATGGCAGGGTCGCACCCGAACCTGCAGCCTTTGACAACCTCCATATCCGGCAAAAGCGCGGCCAAGCCTCGCACCGCGGTGCTCTTGGCCGTGCCTTTTTCCCCCCGGATCAAAACCCCGCCCAGCTTGGGATTGACCGCGTTGAGGATCAGCCCGAGCTTCATTTTGTCCTGGCCGACGATTGCGCTGAAGGGAAAAACTTTCCAATTTCTCATAATTGACTCCTGAAAAATACGATGTTCACTTCTTTTTTTATTTAAAGGGACCCGTCATTGCGAAAAAGCCCTTGATCTTCTCATTGGTTTCGCGCAGGCGCTGGGAAAGGGTCCTCACCATGCTCCAGAGCAACTTGTAAGCCAGCTCCTTGTCCTCGCTCAGGAGTTTGGAAAAATCGTGGCGGTCAATGACCATAAGATCAACCCCCGCGCTGTTGGCGATTGCGTGCGCGCTTCTCGGCTCGTCGTCAATCAGGCTCATCTCTCCGAAATAGTCGCCTTTAGTCAGAACCTTGAGCGCTTCTTCGCCCACACCTGCGATCAACTTGCTGATGCGAACCTCGCCGTTGAGGATGAGGTAAAACTTATCGCCGTTTTCTCCTTCGGCAAAGATCGGCTGATTGACCGAAAAGCTCTCCTTGGCCGATATTCCCGTGATCTTTCCCAGTTCTTCCTTGCTTAAACCTTTGAAAAGGTCTGTCTTCCGCAGCAAGTCCATATCCAGCGGCATCGACTTTATTTTAACATCAATTTTTTCATTTACAATGAATTTGAGAAGCGGGGATCGCGCGCTCTTGACAATTGCGTGCGGGGAAAGTTAAGTATTTAGGATGTCTCTGGATGAGCTAAAAGTCTTTTTCAAGAACCCTGGCAGAGAGTATGGCCCGACTCCTTTTTTGGCCTTGAACTCGGACCTTGCGCCAAACCGGCTGGTCTGGTCGCTGGAGGAATTGGCGAGAGCGGGAATGGCCGGGGTTTTCCTTCATCCCCGAACCGGCCTTGAGATCGAATATCTGAGCGAGAAATTTTTTGAGCGGATCGGGATTGCCATTGAGACCTGTGCCCGGCTTGGGCTCAAGGCCTGGCTTTACGACGAGTACAACTGGCCGAGCGGCCCGGCCGCGGGAAAACTCCTGGCCGGGCGCCCGGAGTTTCGGCAGAAATATCTGGACTATCTGGTGCTTAAGAAGCCAAGGGCAAGCAAGCCGGTCAATCTGCCGGGCGAATTTGTTGCGGTTTTTTCTCTGGCTGACGGCGCGGAACGGGTGGAAGGAGATTTCAAAGGGAAACAGATTGCTCTTCCCTGGATGCGGGGGCCGGCGTTGATTTTTTACCAGGCCGAGTGTCGGGACAAAATGTTCGCCAACTCTTGCGCCGGCTGGATCAGGCCGGAACCGGGATATATCGACCTTATGAACCCCAAGGCTGGGGCAGAATTCATCAGGCTGACTCACGAGCAGTATGCCGCTCGTTTTTTCACGCATTTCGGGAAAACCATTCCCGGCATTTTTACGGATGAACCTCAGAACTATAACGGCTTTCCCTGGTCACAGGCTTTTTGCACGCGCTTTTTGGACGAGCATGGGTATGACCCGGTTGACCAGCTTTATCTCCTGGTTGTGGACAGGGACAACTACATAAACTACCGGATTCAATATTACAGCCTGGCCGGGCGGATGATGGATGAGGGATTTTACCAGCCGATTTCCCGCTGGTGCCGCGAGCGCAATTTAATCCTGACCGGGCATTTGGGCATGGAAGAAAGAATCACCCAGATCGCGGTGAACCACGGCGGTTTGCACAGCCATCTCTCGCAAATGCAGATGCCGGGAATCGATGCCCTGAATGTGGGGGACGGCATCACCGGCGGGCTTGGCAATATGGAGGCGCCGAATTTCGCTTGCAAAATGGCAAGCTCGATCTCGGCGTTGCACGGACACGATCGAACTCTTTGCGAGGCGGGCGGGGGCGCGGGCTGGCAGATGCGGCTTTCCGATTTCAAACAGATGTCAGACTGGCTTTTCGGGCTGGGCATAAACTTTTTGCTTCCGCATCAGGTTCTGCTTTCGACCAAAGGTTTGCGCAAGCGTGATTTTCCTCCCAGCCATTTCTGGCAGGAGCCATGGTGGGAATATTATGGAGATTTTTCAAACTATGTCCGCCGGGTCTCTTGGCTGTTGAGCCAGGGAGAGCGCCTGTCCGAGATTGCGGTGCTGATTCCTTGCTCGGCCTTCAAAGCGTTGAGCCGGGGCCGGGGACACAAAACCGAGGAGCTCGCTCAACTTTCTTCGCAGATCGAAGAGCTGACCAGGGTTTTGGTCCAGTGCCAGCGGGAATTTGATTATCTTTTTGAGGAATCCGCGATCGAGGGCGGGGTCTCGGTTGAGGAAGGAAAGATTTGCGGTGCGGGCAGGGAGTATAAGATTCTGGTTGTGCCCTCGGTTGCGGTTATGGAAAAGAGTTCGCTGGAGTTGATCGAGCGATTTCTGGAGCAGGGAGGAATGGTTTTTTTCCTGGGACCTTTGCCTGAATATGACGAAAAGGGAGAAGATATAAGGAGATGGCGGGAACGGATCATCGGACAGCAGGGCCGGGTGAAGATTTACCCGGACCCGGCTTTTGCTCCGTCCGCGTTGGCGGAGTCACTCGCCCGGGTTGCGCCGGGAAAACTGCGTCTCTCGCCTGCGCTTTCAGCCGGAATTGTTTTGCAGTCCCGAAAAATCGGAGATGATGAAATATATTTTTTGGCCAATCTTTCTTCCTCTCACCTCAGGCTTGAGTGCCGGCTGGAAACCGGGAAGAAAGGACTCGGGCTGCTTTTCCCCGGGAACGGAGATTTCCGGAGGCTACCATTTGCAAGCGAGAAAAATGGCCACAAGTTTTCGCTTGATTTCGCTCCGCAGGAATCCTTGGTAATAGTTGCATCGGATGAAATTCCTGCGAGCTGGGTTGAAGAGACCAGCATGGTCGTCACGGAATTTGATGATGAGAAACTTTCCGGCTTTTACCCGCCGCAGGGAGCCTCGGTAAAAATCGCGGGAAAAGAGAGCGAGCTTCCGGTGGAAGAGGTCCCGCCTTCGCCCATCAAGCTGGACGGGCCCTTTGCTTTTGAGCCTCTTGCTTCCAACAGCTTCCGGCTCGGCCCCTGGAGGGTGAGGGCGGAACAATTTCAGCCGCTTTCTCTGGCGAGCTTGAGCGAGGAAAACTTTTTTTCGGGCCGGACCAGAGCGCTGATTTATGGGCTCAGACCTTTGGTTCGGCTGCTCAATATTTTTTTGAGGCCGGAGACCAAGTATCAGGAACTGGTTTACGAGAACTTTGGAAACATCGAGCGTGACCTGGGCCGCTTTTCAAAAGTTCTGGGGATTGATTTTGCCCGATTGGGATTATACCAGACCATCGACCTTTTGTTCAGGTTTTCGGAATATCTTCCGCTGGCCGCGGATTTCAGAGTCTATCCTCCTCCGGGCAAATTTTATCAGGCGGAAACGGATTTTATTTTGGAATCCGCGGAGGGCAGGTTGGAGCTTGTTTTTGAAGATCTGGGCGAGCCGTTTTTATTCAGGATTAACGGTCGGGAACTGGAGGGGAAGCCGACGCAGGAAAAGGTCTGGGATGACTCCAACCTGGTTTTGGAAATAAGCAGGTATGTGAAAAGAGGCAGGAACCAGGTTTCATTCACCAGCCGCCAGCCTTCCTTCCCCTGCCTTTATCCGAGCTTTCACACCATTGAGCCGATCGTATTGCGCGGGGATTTCGAGGTGAGAAAAAAAAACATTCTGGGAAGAAAGGAGGCCGCGAAGCCGCTCAAAGATTTGCGGGAGCTTGGCTATCCCCATTACCGCGGCCGGGCAAAATATTCGACCGAGTTAGACATAGATCAAAAATATATGGGTTATCATCTCCTTCTGGAGTTCAGCGAGATTCGGGACCAGATTGAAGTTTATGTGAACGGAAGGTCAGCCGGGCGAAGAATGGGGCCTCCCTATCAATTCCTGATCGGGCATCTTCTGGAAGCTGGAAGCAACCGGCTGGAATTCATCGTGTCGAACACCGCGGCTAATCTTTTAGCTGCTCCTGAGCCTTGGGGAATAATGGGAAGCGCGGTGATCTGGCCGTTTTATAAATTCTCGAAAACCAGGCAGGAATTGATGGGCGGGGAAAAAGATTGAAATTCCGAAGTTGAAGAGTTTCCGCGGTGTGTTTTATGCGGAAACCGGGCCCCCTCTTGCTCAGGCGACTTTGATTTCAAAGTCCCCGCGGCGGATGGCGCGGATGAGTTTATCCGGGTCCGCGAAATTATCGGTTTCAATCCATCCTCTTGCGATGTCGCAGATTTCGTGAGAATCATCGGTGGCGATTTTCGGCGCTTTTATCTGATTGACATTGTATTCCGGAGTGTAGAACCCGCGGTAGCTGACCTCAACCGCGTCAATGGGAAATGGCGCGTTCTGGATTCTCTGGTTAACCTGTTCGATGGTCAGGAAATATGCCCGGGGATGGCAGAGTATGCGCAGCTTTTGCTTTATGCCGGCAATTTCAAGCAGGTGGTGGCTGTTCCAGGGCTCATAGTCGCGCTCGATTCCCGGAAGGATCATCATTTCATTTTTTAGTTTGCGGCTAAGCAGCTCCAGATAGTTCCAGTAATTCGGCGGGACCATAAAACCGTGGTCAGTGATCGCGACACAGGAGAATCCTTGGTTGCGGTAAGCGTCAATTATTTCTTCCGGCTGGCGGAGGCCGTCTGAGAAGGGTAATGCAACTAATTTTTCGCACATTTGTTTCCACGATCTGGTTTTGGCTCAAGGAAATTTTTTCCCCCTCACAAGAATGGGGGGAAAAATTTCCGCCCCGACTATGCCGCCTCCTTTTCATTCAT
>Ga0315280_10007366_pt1 | contig 14808 bp, 13 predicted proteins | sample YL17G06_40_MG_FD_203697 | JGI IMG/M metagenome (GOLD analysis project Ga0315280, IMG submission 203697) | Sediment microbial communities from Yellowstone Lake, YNP, Wyoming, USA - YL17G06_40 | ecosystem: Environmental > Aquatic > Freshwater > Lake > Sediment | place: USA: Wyoming | collected...
AGCGCCTGCAAGAGACCGTCTACGACGTGGGAAGCGACATCGCGCGCCTGCGTGCCCGCGACCCGCAGTTCGCGGATCAGCTCCAGGGGGAGCTGGACAACCTTCGCGACGAGGTCATCTACGTGAAGGTAAAGCTGCGCAAGGAAGGCAGCGTGCCGCGAAGCGAGTACTTGGACCTGCGGGATCGGCTCGAGAGCGTGCGGGCACGGGCGAGCGGCGACGTCAGCTACGGCGCCCCGCGCGAGGCGCCCCCGGCACAGACACCTCCGACGTCGACGGGCCGCGCTGCTGCGACGAGTGGGCCGGCGAACGGAGTGCCCGTGGGCGCCGAGCTCGACGTGCGGCTCCAGGCGCCGCTCAGCTCCGCGACGGCGCAGGTGGAGGATCGGTTCGAGGCGACGACCATGGTTGACCTGTCGAGCGGCGGCCGCGTGCTGATTCCCGCCGGGTCCCTGGTTCGGGGCGTCGTCACGTCGGTGAACAAGGCGGGACGGCTCGACCGCACCGGGCGCCTGACGGTCGCCTTCGACCAGATTACCGTCCGCGGGAAGCCGTACCCCATTCGCGCCACCGTCGAGCAGGTGCTTCAGAGCGAAGGCGTGCGAGGCGAGGCCGGGAAGATCGCGGCGGGTGCCGGCGTCGGCGCCATCATCGGCGGCATCCTCGGGGGCGTCAGAGGGGCACTGGCGGGAATCCTGATCGGAGGCGGCGGCACCGTGGCGGCCACCGAAGGGACGGATGTGGAGCTGCCGCCCGGCACGGTGCTGCGGGTGCGCTTCGACTCGCCGGCCGTGATCCAGTAGGCTCAGCGCAGAGCACGCAGAGGGCGCAGAGCCACATGGATTCTCTCTCTGCGTTCTCTGCGGCCTCTGCGCTGAGTGACTCGCTCTGTGTCTCTGTGGTTAGCTATCCCCGCGCTTCGCGCATCGCCTCACGCGCCGCCCGGATCGTTCGGACGACATCCCGTTCGGTGTGGGCGCCCGAGAGGAACCACGCCTCGAACTGAGACGGCGGGGGATAGATGCCGCGCGCGAGCATGCCGCGGAAGAACCTCGCGTACTGCTCGGTGTTGGCCTTGAGCGCCGACTGGTAGTCGCCGACCGGCTCGCTCGTGAAGAACGGCGTCAGGACCGATCCGACGCCGTTGACCTGCAAGGCGACGCCGGCGTCGCGCGCGGCGCCTGCCAGGCCATTGGCCAGCAGAATGCCGAGCTGCGCCAGGTGGCGGTACAGCCTCTTCGACAGCTGGCCGAGACACCAGAGGCCGGATGCCATCGCCAGCGGATTGCCCGACAACGTTCCCGCCTGGTAGACCGGGCCTGAAGGGGCGACCATCTCCATCAGATCGGCCCTGCCGCCGTACGCGCCCACCGGCAGCCCGCCGCCGATGATCTTGCCGAGGCAGGTCAGATCCGGCCGCACGTTCCAGATTGCCTGCGCGCCGCCCATCGACGCGCGGAACCCGGAGATCACCTCGTCGAAGATCAGCAGGACGGCGTGCCGATCGCACAGCGCCCGCAGGCCTTCCAGGAACCCGTCTGCCGGCGGGACGACGCCCATGTTGCCCGCGATTGGCTCGACGATGAGGGCGGCGATCTCGCCGGAGTACTCCCGGCACAGCCGCTCGCACGAGCCGAGGTCGTTGTAGCTCGCGACCAGCGTATCGCGGACGGCGCAGGCGGTGACGCCCGGGCTGGTCGGTGTCCCGAGCGTCGTCGCTCCCGAGCCCGCCTTGACGAGGAACGCGTCGCCGTGACCGTGGTAGCAGCCTTCGAACTTGATCACCTTGTCGCGGCGCGTGGCCGCCCGGGCGAGCCGCACGGCGCTCATCGCCGCCTCGGTGCCCGAGTTGACGAAGCGGACGCGTTCGACCGACGGCATTAGGGTGCGCACCCGTTCGCCGAGCTTCACCTCCAGCTCGGTCGGGGCCCCGAAGCTCACCCCGTCACGGGCGGCGGCTGCGAGCGCCTTCAACTGCCCGCGTGGCGCGTGCCCGTGAATGAGGGGCCCCCACGACATCACGTAGTCGATGTAGGTATGGCCGTCCACGTCCTCGAGACAGGCGCCGTGCGCTCGGTGGACGAACAGCGGCGAAGCGCCGACGGCCTTGAACGCCCGCACGGGGCTGTCCACGCCGCCGGGAAGGATCTGCTGCGCGTAGGCGAAGAGCTTTGCCGATCGGGGCCAGCGTCGAATGAGCATAACGGGTGCTTGGTTCTCGGTCTTTCGTGCGAAGCGGCGGTCCGTTGAGCCCGAGGACGACGAACCAGGAACTCGCACGACGCACGAGGGACCGAGAGCTGAGAACGGTCCGTCGGACGAACCGTCTACGCGAGCGCGCGCGCGGCGTCCCGGGCGAAGTAGGTGATGATGATGTCGGCCCCCGCCCGGCGGATGGCGGTGAGCGCTTCCATCATCGCCCGTGGTCCGTCAATCCAGCCGTTCGCGGCGGCCGCCTTCAGCATCGAGTACTCGCCGCTCACGTTGTATGCCGCCGTCGGGTACCCGAACTCTGCCTTCACGCGCGCGATGACGTCGAGGTACGGCAGCGCCGGCTTGACCATCACGATATCGGCGCCCTCCTCGATGTCCTGCGCCACCTCGCGCAGCGCCTCGTCCACGTTGGCGGGATCCATCTGGTGGGTGCGCCGGTCGCCGAACTTCGGCGCCGAGTCGGCCGCGTCGCGGAACGGCCCGTAGAAGGCCGAACAGTACTTCGCCGCGTAGGACATGATCGCGACGTTCTGGTACTTGCGCTCGTCGAGGGCCGCGCGGATGGCGGCCACGCGGCCATCCATCATGTCGGACGGCGCGACGACGTCAGCGCCGGCGGCCGCGTGCGAGACGGCCGCGCGCACGAGCTGCTCGACCGTCGGGTCGTTGGTGACCTCCCCGTCGACGACGATCCCGCAGTGGCCGTGCGAGGTGTACTCGCACAGGCAGACGTCGGTGACGACCAGGATGTCCTGGTTCTCGCGCTTGATCGCCCGGACGGCGGCCTGGACCGGCGCCTGGGGGTCGTAGGCGGCCGATCCCACATCGTCCTTGTAGGCCGGCAGCCCGAACAGCAGCACGCCAGGGACACCCTCGCCCTTCGCGGCGGCCGCCTCGCGGACCGTTTCGTCGACCGACAGCTGGAAGACGCCGGGCATCGATTTCACCTCGCGGCGGATGCCCTCGCCTTCGCACACGAACAGCGGGTAGATGAAGTTCTCCGGCGACAGACGCGTCTCGCGGACGAGGGCACGAATGGCCGGCGAGCGCCGCAGCCGGCGGCCGCGGTGCGTGATGTCAAGGGCGGTATCGGTGTGAACCGGGTTCATGGGCGGACCTCAAGCTTCTGATGCCGGGGTGGTGCTGGCCTTCTCGAAGTGCGCGACGATTGCGTCGACAAGGCCGGGGATCGTGTACTCGGCGGGCATGATCGACGTGTGGATGTTGAGCTGCTCGGCGGCTTCCGCGGTCACCGGGCCGATCGACGCGACGAGCGTCGTCCGCAGCAGGTCCGCGGCCGGTTCGGCCCCGTAGATGCGGACGAAATGCCGCACGGTGGAGGCGCTGGTGAAGGTGACGACGTCCAGCTGCTTCTCGAGCAGCATCCGGTAGACGTCCGGCTCGCCCACGCGCTCGCCTTCGACGGGCACCGTCCGATAGGCCGTCACCTCGGTAACCTCGGCGCCCAGCTTCCGCAGCCCCTCGGCGAGCAGCTCCCGCGCGATGTTGGCTCGGGGCAGCAGGATCGTCTTTCCTGCTAGGTCGCCGGCACTGCGAAGCGCCTCGACGACCGCCTCGGTCCGGTATTCGGCCGGCATCAGGTCCACCCTGATCCCGTGGCGCGCGAGCCGATCGGCAGTGCCGGGGCCAATCGCGCAGAGGCGGACGCCCTTCAGCTCGCGCACGTCGCGCGGTCCAGCCTGCAGGCGCTGCATGAAGTAATCGACGCCGTTCGCGCTCGTGAAGACGATCCAGTCGAAATCGCCGGCGTGCGCGCACGCTTCGTCGAGAGGGGCGTAGTCCTCCGGCGGCACGATGCGGATGGTCGGCGCCTCGATGACCGTCGCCCCGAGGCCCTCGAGCGACTCGACCAGCTCCCCCGCCTGCTCCCGCGGGCGGGTCACGAGGATGTGCTTTCCGAACAGCGGCCGCGCGTCGAACCACCGGAGGTGGTCCCGGAGCGCGCTGACCCGGCCGACAATGAGGATCGCAGGCAGCCGGTGTCCTGGCTGTTTGGCCGCGCGGGCAATCTGTTCGAGCGTGCCCTGGATCGTCTGCTGCTCGGGGAGCGTGCCGTTGAACACGACGGCCGCGCTGTCGGAAGGCGACCACCCGTGCGAGAGCAAGGCGGCGAGGATGGCCGGCAGTTGCCGCGGCCCCGCGTAACAGACGACGGTGCCGCCCAGCCTGGCCAGGCTGCTCCAGTCGACCTGCGGCCGCTTCCCGCTCTGGTCCTCGTGTCCCCGCACGAACGTCACCGTCTCGCCTCCGCCCGGGTAGGTGATCGGGATGCCCGCATAGGCGGGCACACCGATGGCCGCCGGGATGCCGGGCACCACCTCGAAGGGAACGCCCTGCTCGTGCAGGAACAACGCCTCCTCGCCGCCCCGGTCGAAGACGAACGGGTCGCCCCACTTGAGTCGCGCGACCACCTTGCCTTCGCGTGCCTTCTCGGCGAGCAGGTAACAGATCGCCTCCTGTTCCATCGGCTTGGGCGCGGCCGGGCCCACGTCGATCCGCTCTGCGTCCGGGCGGGCATGGCGCAGCAGGCGCGGGTGTACGAGGTGGTCGTAGAGGATGACATCAGCGGCGGCGAGGCAGCGCAGGCCGCGCAGGGTCATCAGCCAGGGGTCCCCGGGGCCGGCGCCGATCAGGTAGACAGTGGCGTTCTTCATACCTATCTACTACCTACCACCTGCCAGTTAGGGTCGAATCCCTCTGGTCGGTGACTGCCGGTCGCGCACCTCATCGAGGATCACCAGCGCGCCGTCAGCAATCAACCGCGCACCCAGCCGCTCGCCGAGCCGGATTGCCGCCGCCGCAGGCCCGCGATCCTCGCCGCGCACCACACGGCTGCCGTCGAGCGAGACCACGACGGCATGCATCGCCAGGTCTTCCCCCACGCTGAGCGCCACCGCGCCGATCGGGGTCTGACAGCCGCCGCCCAGCGCAGCCACCAGCGCGCGCTCCGCGGCGATGGCGGCGGCCGTCCGCGGATCGGAGATCGGAGCGAGCGCCGAGCCGGCCGCCTGGTCGCCCGACCGGCTCTCGACGATGACCACACCCTGGCCGGGCGCCGGCACGCAGGCTTCCACCGGCAGCGTCAGCGAGATGCGGCCGGCGAAGCCAAGGCGGCGCATCCCTGCCGCCGCGAGCACGAGCAGATCATAGTCCCCGCGGTCAAGCTTGCGTAGTCGGGTATCGAGATTGCCGTGAATCGGCTCGAACCGGGCGTCCGGCATCAGCCGGGACAGTTCGGCCACGCGGCGCACGCTGCTGGTGCCCACGCGCGCCCGGGGCCCGATGCGGCCGAGCAGTTCGTCGAGCGAGGAAACAGCCCCGGCGGCCTGGGGGAGGACGAGGACGTCACGCGGGTCCTCGCGGGGCAGGGCGGCCGAAATCTCGAGCCCCTCCGGCAGCACGGCCGGCATGTCCTTGCAGCTGTGCACCGCCAGGTCGATCGTGCCCTCGAGCAGCGCGTCCTCGATCTCCTTGACGAACAGCCGTTTGCCGCCGACCTGCGACAGGGGCGCGTCGGCGAGCTTGTCGCCGGAGGTCTTGATCACGACGATCTCGCGCGCCGGCCCGCCGGTTGCGCGGATCCGGTCCGCGACGGCATGCGCCTGCCAGAGCGCGAGCTGGCTGCCGCGTGTTCCCAGGCGCAGAGCGTTCACGAGGTCACCGGCTTCTTGTCGGTCACCGGCACCGCCGGGCGCTCGCCCTCGGGGGAAACGGCCGTCCGCGTGCGGGGGGGGCGGCGCATCCCGTCGTCGCCGTCGGCCAGACCGAGGCTGAACAGGCGCGTCAGTGCGTCGGAGTAGATATCCATCGTCTCGGGGTCCGGCACCGCCTTCAACTGCTCGGTCGGCGTGTGCAGCAGCTTCTCGACGATGAGGTGGGTGACCTCGTCCACCCGGGCCCTGACGTCGGGCGGGAGCGAGGCCAGCTTTGGCTGCAGGCGTTCGAGCTCCGAACGCCGGATCGCTTCGAACCGCTGCCGCAACGCGACCACGGTCGGGATCGCGCTGCGCGATCGCAGCCAGGCGGCGAACTTCTCCACCTCCTCGGCCACGATCGCTTCGGCACGGCCCAGCTCGCCGCCGCGGCGCTGCAGGTTCTCCTGCACGATCGCGTGGAGGTCGTCGATGTTGTAGAGAAACACTTCTTCCAGCTCGCCGGCCGCCGGGTCGACATCGCGGGGCAGCGCGATGTCGATGAGGAACAGCGGCCGGTTGCGCCGCGCGCGCATGACGGCCTCGACCTCCGCCCGCGCGAGCACGGGCAGCGTCGACCCGGTGGCCGTGATGACGATGTCGGCTTCGCCGAGGGCGGCCGTCCTCGACTCCCACGGCACCACGGTCGCCTGCATCTCCTCGCCGAGCGCCGCCGCGTGCGCCGTCGTCCGGCTGGTGATCGCCATCTGCCGAATGCCCTGCGCCTTCAGGTGCAGCGCGGTCAGTTTCCCCATCTCGCCGGCGCCGATGACGAGCACGTTGAGCCCGCCGAGCTGTCCGAAGATCTTCTTCGCCAGGGCGACGGCGGCGAAGCTGACTGAGACCGCCCCCTCGCCGACCGCCGTTTCGGAGCGGACCCGCTTGCCGACCAGGAACGACCAGTGAAACAGCTTGTTCAGCAGCGCCCCCGCGCACTGCTGCTCGGCCGCCTGCTGGTAGGCGTCCTTCACCTGGCCGAGGATCTGCGGCTCGCCGATGACGAGCGAATCGAGGCCGGCGGCCACGCGGAACAGGTGGCGGGCGACCCCGGCATCGGTCATCTCGAACAGGTGGGGCGTGACGGCGTCGGCGGCCAGCCGGTGGAACGAGCAGAGAAAGTCGACCAGGTCGCGCCTGGCCGCGGCAACGTCGTCGCAGGCGACGTACAGCTCCGACCGGTTGCAGGTCGAGAGCACGACGGCTTCGCTGCTGGTCGAACGCTCCGCCAGTGCGGAGAGGGCCGTGTCGAGGCCGCGGGCCGAGAAATCGACCCGCTCCCGCAGATCCACGGGGGCCGTGCGGTGACTGACGCCCAGCAGAAACAGATGCATCAGAAGTTGTGGCTCTTCGTCAGGAAGTAGCCGATGGGGACGAAGTTGAGCAGCACGATGGCGAACCCGATGGCCGACAGCCACGCCGCGCGCCGGCCGCGCCACCCGATCACGCCCCGCGCGTAGAGCTCGAACGTATAGACGGCCCAGCAGATGAGCGCCACGAAGATCTTCGGGTCGTTGAGCGACATCGCCTGCAGCCGCGGGTCGGCGATCGCCCCGGCCCGGGCCTCGACGGCCCAGATCGCGCCGACGATGACGCCGACGGTGAGGAAGACCCACCCGATCGTGACCGCGCGCAGGTTCATCGCGTCGAGGACCTGCAGCGAGGGCAGCCGCGCGTAGAAGAACCCGAGGTGCTTCGCCTTGATCTCCTTGAAGAGGAGCACGTAGGTGATGCCGATCATGCAGGCCAGCGCGAAGCTGGCGTACGCGAAGAGCAGCGCGGAGACGTGCACGCCGAACCACGGGCTGTCGAGCACCTCGGCGCGCCGCTCGGCGCCGGGACTGACCACGGGCAGCGCCTGGAGGAGCACCAGCAGCGGCACGATGAAGACGCCCATCGCCCGCTCCTCGGTGGTCATCTCGGTGTAGAGATACGCGAGCGCCAGAAGACAGACGAAGATCGAAATGGCCTGGGACGTGCCGGCGAACGGCACGTGCCCCGCCTGCATCGTCTGCATGCCGATGATGAAGGTGTGCGCCAGGGCGCCGCCGGCGAGCGCTGTGGTCGCGGCCCGCCCAAGCGGAGCGCTGCGCCGGACGAAATGGACCGCGTAGAGTATCGCGGCCACCAGGTAGGCGCTGAGAGGAATGATGTTCACAGCAGGCATCTCTAGGAGCCGGCGTCGTGTGTCGAGGGCGCGTAATACCCCTGCTTGGTCCGGACGATCGTGCTCGGCCGGTTCACCCGCACGACTATCCGGCGCCAGTTACCGTCTCGCATCTGGTTCTTCGACGTGTAGCCGATCATGTACTGGCTGGACAGCTCGTCCGAGATCTGCCCGTAGACGCCCGCGAGATCCTCGACCTGGTTGGGAAAGAACGCGCGCCCGCCCGTCTGCTGCGCCAGCTCCCGTAACACGTACTCCGCCTCGTTGAAGCCCTTGGCGCTGAGCAGTTCCCGCGAGCGGAGCCCGATGGTGTAGATCGCCGTCTCGGAGCGCTTGGCCAGCTCGAGCACCTGCTCGAAGCTGACGAGGCTGGACGTGTCCTCGCCGTCGGACAGGACCACGATCGCCTGTCGATGCACGTCCTCCGGGCTGCGCGCCCGGATCTTCTTCAGCTCCTTGAGCGAGATGTAGATGGCGTTGTACAGCGAGGTGGAGCCGCCCGCGGTCGTCTTCCGGATTGCCTGCTCGAGCGACGCCGTGTTGCTGGTGAAGGCCTGCGTCACTTCCACCCGGCTGTCGAAGTCGATCAGCTCGGCCAGGTCTTCCGGACGCATGCGCCTGGCGAACCCCACTGCCGCTTCCTGCGCCGTGGCGAGCTTCTCCTCCATGCTCGCGCTCGTGTCCATCAACAGCGAGAGCGCAATCGGCAGGTTGGTGTGGTTGAAGAACGCCAAGTCCTGCTTGACCCCGTCCTCGTACACGCTGAAGTCCGGTGATTGCAGGTCGGTGACATAGCGCCCCCCGGGGTCGGTCACCGTCACGTTGAGCGAGACGACATCCACGCCGGCCTTGAACGCCGGCACCTGGCCCGGGCGCGGCACGGGCTTCTGCGACAGCGGCTGCTGGGCCCCGCCGCCGCTTGCGCCCGCCGTGGCCGTCATCGCCAGGGCCAGGCCCGCCACCGCGGCCACGCGGCGCAGGCGGGACGCCTCGCGGGCCGGCCAGCCGGCACCCGGGGACGGACGTCGCGAAAGAGAACGAGACGGAACGTGCGTGCTCATGCTGGGGGCCGCGTCCTCACAGGAGTGCCGCGCGCAACGAGGTCCGGCCGGGTGATGGCCACCTCGACCTTCGTGGGCGGGATGAGCGATTCCGGCCGGGCGTACACCAGGCGATACTGGTTGGCGAGCTCCGTCGCCAGTTGCTTCAAGTTCGTCTCGAGGGACATGCTGCTGAGCAGGTTTTCCCACCGGCCGCCGGTCGCCTGCGTGCCCAGGCTGATGACCAGGTTGCGATTGCGAGCCTCGTCCGACGTCACGTCGCCTCCGCCGAGGCCGACAAGCACCAGGACGTGCAGCGCGGCGCCGCTCTCGCGCAGCGGCTGCAGCACGGCCTCGTAGTAGCGATTGCTGAACTCGGGCCCCTCGGTCGTGATCGCCACGATCGCTTTGCGCGGCGCTTCGCGCGTCCGCAGGCCCTTGACGACCTCGATCAGGCCGTCGAGGAGGTATGCCCCGCTGTCAGGAATCGAAAAAATGCGCTCCACTCCCTTTTCCAGCGGGGCGGTCTCCTGGGTGTAGTTGACGACGACCACGGGCCGCTCGCCGATGGTGACGAGAGCCAGCGAGTTCTTCGCGACCATTCCTCGGACAAAGGCCTCGAGAGCGACCCGGATGTCGCGTATCGCCGAGACCGCCGCCCTGCTGTTGTCCACGACGATCGCGAGGTCGATCGGATCGGTGGCTTTCTCGGCCCGCAGCACCTCGCGACGGACGCCGTCCTCGCGCACGATGAACTCGTCAGCCTTCAGGTCGGTGACCGGCGCACCGGACTCGTTCAGCACGCTGACGTACATCTCGCGCTGGCGTGCGTCCTGTGCGTGTGCGACCGCGTTGCTGGCGTCGGGGGTGAGGAGGCCAGGTGCCGACAGGCCGAGACCGAAGGCGGTGAGCGTCAAGATACGGTGGATGTGCATGGAGATACGACGAGGCGAGCACCCTGTCGATTGTGACCCCGGTTAATTCAGTATAGGTCGGGCGGATCGAACCCGTCAAGGCGCCTCAGCCCGAAACTGCTTGGAAGACAGGCAGTTGCGGTGATTCCTGACGGGCCTGCGCTTCGGTGCGTTTCTTGACTCACCCAGGGGCGCGTGTTATAAGACACCACATCTCGCCTGTCCCCAGAGGCGGCGTGTGTGTCTGGCGAGATCACCAGTGCCGCGAGGTTGGCGTGGCAGGGTGAGGGGTCCTGGACCCGCTGCCGCGGGGCAAAGCAGCCAGCACAAACATTCGGTCCACAGGAACTGCGGGTGCCTCGTCCCCGACGAGGCGTGTCGGTCCAGAAGACCGCGACCCGCCTTTTCCTTTCCAGCAACGATGCTCGACGCGTACATCCCGATTGTTCTGTTCATCCTGGTCGCGATCGGGTTCGCCATCTTCGCGCTCGCGTGCGCGTGGCTGGTGCGTCCCGAGCGCTACAACAAGGTCAAGCTCGAGCCCTACGAGTGTGGCATCGAGCCGCTGACCGACGCGCGCGACCGGTACAGCGTCCGGTTCTTCCTGGTGGCGATGCTGTTCGTGGTCTTCGACGTGGAGACGGTGTTCATGTTTCCGTGGGCGGTGATCATGGACAAGCTCGCCCTGTTCGGCTTCCTCGAGATGGTCGTGTTCCTGTTCATCCTGGTGGTCGGGTACTTCTACGCCTGGAAGCAGGGAGCGCTCGAGTGGGCGTAGCGAGGGCGGCCTCGAGTCCCGGGTCTGTCTGATGAGCGATTCCACGAAGAACAATCCCCCCGACGCCGCCAACCGGGAGAACGCTCCGCAGGACGGAGCCGAAAAACCCCAGACGACAGGGCCAGCCGCGCCGGTGACGCCGGAGGGCGCCGCCTCGCCGGCCGACGCCCCGCCGGAACCCGCGGCGCCGCCAGCCGGTGCAGCGGCCGCGCCGCCGAAGATCGCGCCGAAGCCGGCTGCGAAACCGGCTGGAGCCGCGGGCGAGGGCCACAAGGCACCGGCCAAGGCCGCCGCGGTCGCGCCGACGGGGCCGCCCGATCCACCGCCGCCAGCCGATGTCGCCGTCCCGGCGTTCGTCGCCGCCGTGCAGCAGGCGTTTCCGGATGCCGGCCTGCAGGTGAGCTACTGGGTCGGCGACTGGACGGTGATCGTGCCGGTCGCAAGGCTGGCCGATGTCGCGCGGTTCGCGCGCGACAACCCGGCGACGCGGTTCGATTACTGCTCGGACGTCACAGCCGTGGACTGGCCGGCCCGCACGCCACGTTTCGACGTCGTCTGCTGCCTGTACTCGACCGTCCACCGGCACCGGCTGCGTCTGAAGACTCGGGCGGCCGACGGCGAACTGGTGCCGTCGGTGACGGGCGTGTGGTCCGGGGCGAACTGGCTCGAGCGCGAGGTCTTCGACATGTTCGGCGTCCGGTTTGCCGGGCATCCCGACCTGCGCCGCATCCTGATGCCGGAGGAGTGGCAGGGCCACCCGGAACGGAAGGATTACCCGCTCGAAGGCCCGGGAGAGCTGCTGCTCGAGAGCCCGCAGGAATGGCTGAAGTTGCGCCAGGCCGACGACGAGGCGGACGTCAGCGGGTGACGGGAGCCGCGGCACGAAGCGCCGAGCACGAGGCACCAACGAGGCACCAAGCACGAAGCACCAGGCACTGGCAGGACCCCGATATGGAAGCTCCCCGTCCGATGTTCGACACCGACGAGCTCGTCATCAACATGGGGCCCCAGCACCCCGCCACGCACGGGGTGTTGCGCGTGGTGCTGAAGCTGGACGGTGAGAGGGTCGTCGACGCGGACGTGGTGATCGGCTACCTGCACCGCGGCATCGAGAAGCTGAGCGAGAACCGCGACTGGACGCAGATCGTCCTGCTCACCGACCGGATGGATTACGTTGCTGCGGCGACGAACAACCTCGGGTACGTGGAAACCGTCGAGAAGCTCCTCTCGCTCGAAGTGCCGCGGCGCGCGCGCTACATTCGGACGATTCTTGCCGAGCTGCAGCGGATTGCCAGCCATCTCGTGTGGGTTGGCAGCCACGCCATGGACATCGGCGCCGTCACGGTGTTCCTGTACATGCTCCGCGAGCGGGAGCTGGTGCTCGACCTCTTCGAGGAGTACTGCGGCGCCCGCCTCACCTACAACTCGATGCGGATCGGGGGCCTGCCGCTCGACATTCCGCCAGGCTGGGACAAGAAGGTGCTCGGGTTCTGCGACCTCGTGCTGCCGAAGATCGACGAGTACGAACAACTGCTGACGCACAACCGGATCTGGCTGGAGCGCACCAGGGGCATCGGCGTGATCTCGGCCGAGGAGGCGATTGCCGCAGGTCTGTGCGGGCCGCCGTTGCGCGGCTCGGGAGTGGTGCGGGACGTCCGGAAGGACGAGCCGTACGCCGCCTACGACGAGCTGGAGTTCGACATCCCGATCGGATCGCGCGGCGACACCTACGATCGCTACCTGGTCCGCCTCGAGGAGATGCGCCAGTCGGTGCGGATCCTCCGGCAGGCCGTCGAAGGGTTGCCGGAGGGGCCGATCGTCGGCAAGGTGCCGCGGCTCATCAAGCCGCCGGCCGGCGAGACGTACCACGCGAACGAATCTCCCAAGGGCGAGATCGGCTATTTCATCGTCAGCGACGGCAAGTCGACGAACCCGTACCGGCTGCGCGTGCGGCCGCCGTCGTTCTGCAACCTGCAGTCGCTGCCGAGGCTCGTGCGCGGCCATCTGGTGGCGGACGTCATCGCGGTGATCGGCACGATCGACATCGTGCTCGGGGAAGTGGATCGGTGACAAGCGCATCGGTTCTTGGTCCTTCGTTCTTGGTTCCTGGTGCGGTTCCTGGTGCTCGGTTCCTACCTAACCGCGAACACGAACAAGAACCACGAACTGAGAACCGCACGAAGGACCAAGGACCAAGGACCAAGGACTGACAGATACAAGAATCAGATGATCGATTTGTACGTGATCCCGCTGCTGAAGATCTTCTTCATCCTCACCGGGGTCCTGATCACGGTGATGTACCTCGTCCTGCTCGAGCGGAAGGTGCAGGCGTGGATCCAGGTGCGCCTCGGGCCGATGAGGGTGGGGCCGCACGGCGTGCTGCAGCCGGTGGCCGACGTGCTGAAGCTGTTCGTCAAGGAGGACATCACGCCGGTCAAGGCCGACAGGTGGGTCTACACGCTGGCCCCGGTGATCGTGCTGGTGCCCGCGTTGATTGCGTTCGCGGTGATCCCCTTCGGCACCTCCGTCCACCTGTTCGGCCGGAAGATCGGCCTCGAGGTCAGCGACATCAACGTCGGCCTGCTCTACATCGTGTCGGTCGCGTCGATCGGCGTCTACGGCATCATCCTGGGCGGCTGGTCCTCGAACAGCAAGTATCCGCTGCTTGGCAGCCTGCGGTCGTCGGCGCAGCTCATCAGCTATGAGCTCGCGGTGACGCTGACGTTTGTGGCCGTCATCGTCATGTCCGGCAGCCTCAGCATGGTCGGCATCGTCAACGCCCAGTACAACCACGGCGTCTGGTTCGCCTTCGCGCAGCCGGTGGCCTTCGTCATCTATTTCATCGGCGGCCTGGCCGAAACGAACCGATCGCCGTTCGACCTGCCGGAGGCGGAGTCGGAGCTGGTGGCCGGCTTCCACACAGAGTACAGCGGGATGCGGTTCGCGCTGTTCTTCCTCGCCGAATACGCGAACATGATCGTCGTCTCCGCGGTGGCGACGACGCTGTTCTTCGGCGGGTGGCTGCGGCCGTTCCCGAACGTCGTCTCCCTCCGGTTCCTCGATTTCGTCCCGAGCTGGGCGTGGTTCGTGGCCAAGACGTTCTGCTTCCTGTACCTGTTCCTGTGGATTCGCGCGACGTTCCCCCGGTACCGGTACGACCAGTTGATGCGGCTCGGGTGGAAGCTCCTGATCCCGATCGCCATTGCGAACATCGTGGTAACGGCGGGCGTGAAGTTGCTGCTGTAGCCGTTGCCGACCGACTCGTGACTCGTGACTCGTGACTGATCGCCTGCCATGGCTGAAGCGCTCACGTTCTACACGCTGGCGGGATTGATCCTCGCCTTTGCCGTGCTGGTCATCACCGCCCGCAACACCGTGCACAGCGTCCTGTTCCTGGTGGCGAACTTCCTGTTCGTCGCGGCGCTGTACGTGCTGCTCGGCGCACAGTTCCTGGCCGTGATCCAGGTAGTGGTCTACGCGGGCGGGATCGTCGTCTTGTACCTCTTCGTGGTCATGCTGGTGAACCTCAAGCGCCCGCCCGAGGCCCATCACGACCCGCGACGGCGCAGCCGGCTCGGCGTGACGGTGGCGCTTGTCGTGCTCGCCGAGATCGTCGTGATCGGCCTGTACGGATATGTGCAGCCGGCCGGGCCCGCGGCGGCGGCGACCCCGCACCTGGTGGCGCAGAATATCGAGCGCGTCGGCTGGGCGCTGTACACGGAGTACTTGATCCCGTTCGAGCTCGCCTCGATGCTGCTGCTGGTCGCGATGGTTGGCGCCATCGTGCTGGCGAAGCGGGAGCTGTAGGATCGCCGAATCGCCAGATCGACACATTGCCATGGTGATTACACCCACTCACTATCTGGTCCTGTCGGCGGCGCTGTTCGTGATCGGGATCATCGGCGTGATGACGCGCCGCAACATCATCGTCATCTTCATGTCGATCGAGCTGATCCTCAACGCGGTCAACATCAACCTGATCGCG
>Ga0315280_10007367_pt1 | contig 14808 bp, 14 predicted proteins | sample YL17G06_40_MG_FD_203697 | JGI IMG/M metagenome (GOLD analysis project Ga0315280, IMG submission 203697) | Sediment microbial communities from Yellowstone Lake, YNP, Wyoming, USA - YL17G06_40 | ecosystem: Environmental > Aquatic > Freshwater > Lake > Sediment | place: USA: Wyoming | collected...
TCGGCGAGAAGTACGGCGAAGAGGTCCGCGTGGTCTCGATCGGCGATTTCTCGATGGAACTCTGCGGCGGCACGCACCTCGACCACGTGGGGCGCATCGGCCTCTGCAAGATCGTCGGCCAGGAATCCGTGGCGGCAGGCGTACGGCGCATCACTGCCGTCACAGGCACGGGCGCCTTGGACTACCTCCACGAGCAGGAGGACCTTCTGGCCAGCGCCTGCGACGCCCTGAAGGCCACGCCCGACACGATGGTGGCCCGCGCCGACTCGCTCAACCGGCAGATCAAGGACCTCCGGGCACACCTGGCCCAGGCCCGCAGCCTGACGAAGCGCGGCGGCGGACTGGACGAGGCGATGGAGAGCATCCAGGACGTGGGCGGCGTGCCACTGGTGGTCAGCGAGGTCCAAGGCGCCGACGCGGCCGCCCTGCGCGAGGCCTGCGACGCCGCCCGCGCACGCCACCAGAGCATCGCCATCGTCCTGGCGAGCCGCCAAGAGGGCAAGATCAACGTGGTGGCGGCGGCCACGAAGGACCTCATCGACAAGGGCATCCACGCGGGGCACCTGGTCCGCGCCGTGGCCGAGCAGGTCGGCGGCAAAGGCGGCGGAAGGCCCGAACTCGGTCAGGGCGGCGGCAAGAACGCCGAGGCCTTGGCCGCCGCCCTCGCCGGCGTACCCGACCTGGTGCGGAAGCAACTGAAGGGCAGCAAGCCGTAGTGGCACGGCATCCCGTGCCCGTACGGTGCCACGCCCACCCCTGACCGAACGCATTGAGGGTGCGTCAAGGTTTTCTGGCGATGGTGGCATGCCCACGCCGCTGTTGCGTGGGCATGTTCTTCGCCAGAGGTAACAGCATGCCCAGCGAACGACGCGCTGGGCATGCCACCCTCGATGGCTGGGGTTCGCCAGAAAACCCTGGCGCACCCCATTGAGGTGTTATGGGCTTTTTGGTTGACCCCGAGGCCGGGCGATTGTACGATTCTGCCCCTTTCGTGCCGCGGGCCGTGCCTGCGGCTCATGGCGGCGTCGCGGAATGACAGGAGGACGTTATGCCGGTCCCAAAAAGGCGAACCTCGAAGGCCCGCAAGCGCAAGCGCCGGTCCCACCTGGCCCTCGTTCCGGTCCGCACGGTGGTCTGCAAGAAGTGCGGTCACCCGACGCTGCCCCACACGGCCTGCGGCAACTGCGGGACCTACCGGGGCCGCCTGGTCCTGACGCTGGAGGAGGAGTAGCCGGTGCGTCTGGCGATTGACGCCATGGGAGGCGACTACGCTCCCCGCGAGGTGGTCCGCGGGGCCGTGGCGGCACGCGACCTGCTGGCGCAGGACGAGATCATCCTGGTCGGCGACGAGGCGTGCCTGCGGAAGGAACTCCGGGCCGCCGGCCCCTCGCTCGACCGGTTGAGCATCGTCCACGCCTCGCAGCAGGTGGGGATGGCCGAGCCGCCCGTCGAGGCCGTCCGCCGCAAGCCCGACTCGTCGCTGCGGCGGGCGGTGGAACTGCTGCGGGGCCAGGAGGCCGACGCCGTCATCAGCGCCGGCAACACCGGCGCGTTCATCGCGGCCGCCCACATGATCGTCCGGCGTCTGCCCGGCATCCGCCGCCCGGGCATCAGCGTGGTCTTGCCCACCTTCTACGGCCCGGTCGTCCTGATCGACGTCGGCGCCAACGTCGACAGCCGGCCGGTGCACCTGTTGCAGTACGGCGTGATGGCCAACATCTACGCCCGCAAAGTCATCGGGGTCGAGAAGCCGCGGGTAGGCATCCTGAGCATCGGCGAGGAAGGCGAAAAGGGGAACGAACTGGCCCTCGAGGCCCGCCAACTGCTGGCCCGCTCGCGCGTCAACTTCCGCGGCAACGCCGAGGGCCGCGACCTCTTCAACGGCCGCTTCGACGTCATCGTCTGCGACGGTTTCGTGGGCAACATCGTCCTGAAGTGCGTCGAGGCCCTGGCCGGAAGCATGTTCCAGACCATCCTGCAAGAAACCAAATCGCTGGAGCCGGAGGTCAAGGCCAAACTGATGCCCGTCCTGAGCGAACTCCAGCGCCGCCACGACTCCGAGGAATACGGCGGGGCGCCCCTCCTGGGGGTCGACGGCGTCTGCATCATCTGCCACGGAAACTCCCGGGCCCGGGGCATCACCAACGCCTTCCGGGTGGCGGCCACGTTCGCCCGCCAGCAGGTCAACCGCATGATCGTCGAAGAGGTGGCCCAGGCCGGAGGTGCGGACGCGTGAACCGCCCCGCCAGCGCCCGACTTCTCGGTACCGGCTTGTACGTGCCCGAGCGGGTGATGACCAACGACGACTTCGCCCGCATCGTCGACACCAGCGACGAGTGGATCACCCAGCGGACCGGCATGAAGGAGCGCCGCCTGGCCGAGCACGACCAGGCCACGAGCGACCTGGCGATCGCCGCCTCGCGCGCCGCGCTGGCCGACGCCGGCGTGGCCCCCGAAGAGGTCGACCTGGTGATCTGCGCCACGATCACCGCCGACAATACGCTCCCCTCCACCGCCTGCTGGATCCAGGACCGCCTGGGATGCAAGGGCGCCGGCGCGTTCGACCTGACGGCGGCGTGCAGCGGGCACATCTACGGGCTGGCACTGGCCCGGGCCGCCATCCTGGCGGGCCAGGCCCGGACGGTCCTCGTCACGAGCGCCGAGATCCTGTCCTCGATCACCGACTACACCGACCGCTCGACGTGCGTCCTGTTCGGCGACGGGGCCGGGGCGGCGGTCCTGGGGGCTTCCGACCAGCCCGACACGGGCGTCCTTTACGCGACGCTCTACGCCGACGGGTCGGGCGGGGACCTGATGATCCTGCCGGCGGGCGGGTCGCGCCGGCCGCCGTCGCACGAAACCGTCGACGAGCGGCTTCATTACATGCATATCCGCGGCCGCGAGGTCTTCCGCTTCGCCGTCGAGAAGATGGAGGAACTCATCGGCGAATGCCTGAAGGCCTGCGGCCTGGCGGCGCGCCAGGTGCGCCTGGTCATCCCGCACCAGGTCAACCGGCGCATCATCGACGCGGCCACCGGCCGCATGGGCTTCCCGCCCGAGAAGGTCTTCATGAACATCGAAAAGTACGGCAACACGGGTGGCGCCAGCGTCGCCATCGCGCACGACGAGGCCCGCCGCCAGGGCATCCTCGGACCCGGCGACGTGGCCATCCTCATCGCCTTCGGCGGCGGACTGACCTGGGCGGGAGCCGTGATCCGGCACTGACGCGCCCCTGCGCCGCAGGCACGGCGCCTGTCCGCCCCGGGAAATCCGAATGACGAAGCAATGACGATGCAGCGAGGTCAGCCGCATGGGCAAGACGGCGTTCCTCTTTCCCGGTCAAGGCGCCCAGTACGTCGGCATGGGCAAGGACCTGGCCGAGGGATTCTCCGAGGCGAAGGCGGTGTTCGACCGGGCGGACCGGGCGCTGGGGTTCTCGCTCTCGGCCATCTGCTTCGGGGGCCCGGAGGACCGGCTGACGGCCACCGATATCAGCCAGCCGGCCATCCTGGCGACGAGCCTTGCGGCCCTGGCGGCGCTTCGGACGACGCCCGCGGGCAAGGCCCTGTCGGCCGATGCGGCCGCCGGCCTCAGCCTGGGCGAGTACACGGCCCTGGTGGCGGCCGGGGCGATGGACTTCGAGACGGCCGTCCGCCTGACGAACCTCCGCGGACGCTACATGCAGGAGGCCTGCGACGCCCGGCCCGGAGGCATGGTGTCGCTCCTGGGCGCTGACGAGGCGGCGGTAGAAAAGATTTGCGAAGCCGCCCGGCCGGCCGGTACAATCGGCCCGGCGAATTACAATTGCCCCGGTCAGGTGGTCCTGAGCGGAGCGAAAGCGGCCTGCGATCGGGTGCTCGAACTGGCGGAGTCCATGGGCGCCCAGCGGGCCGTGCCGCTTACGGTGGCGGGGGCCTTTCATTCGCCACTCATGGCCTCTGCCCGGCAAAAACTGGCTCCGGAACTCCGGGGCCTGCGGGTTCATCAACTTGGATTCCCCGTCATTGCAAACGTGACGGGCGATTATTATAGTGGCGCAGAGGCCATGGCGGACCTCTTGACCCGCCAGGTCGACGGCTCGGTCCGTTGGCAGCAGGGCATCGAGCGACTGCTGGCCGACGGCTTCGACCGTTTTTGCGAGATCGGCCCCGGCCGGGTCCTGACGGGCCTGCTGAAGCGGATCAACCGCCAGGCGGCCCGCCGCGCCGTTGCCATCGGAACCGTGGCCGACATCGAGGCGTTCAATAAGCGAGGCAGCCCATGAATTTTGAGGGCAAGACGGCCATCGTGACGGGGGCGGCGCGCGGCATCGGCCTGGAGATCGCGCGGCAACTGGCCGAGGGCGGCGCCGCCGCCGTCGTCATGGTGGACGTCCTGGAAGACGCGCTCAAGGCCGCCGCCGAGAAGGTGGTGGCCGCCGGCGCCAAGCAGGTCATCACCTACAAGACCGACGTGACCGACGAGGCCGCCGTTGAGCGGATGATCGACGAGGTTGCCGAGAAGACAGAGCGCATCGACATCCTCGTGAACAACGCCGGCATCACCCGCGACGACCTCCTGCTGCGGATGGACGCCGGGCAGTGGGACCTCGTCATGGCCGTCAACCTCAAGGGCACATTCCTGATGACTAAGCACGCGGCCCGCTATATGATTCGCCAGCGGGCCGGGCGCATCGTCAACCTGGCGAGCGTGTCGGGCCTGGTGGGCAACCCCGGCCAGGCCAACTACTCGGCCTCCAAGGCCGGCGTCGTCGGGTTCACGCGCACGGTGGCGCGGGAACTGGCCCGCAGGAACGTCTGCTGCAACGCCGTGGCGCCGGGCTTCATCGACACCGACATGACGCGGGTGCTGCCCGAGCAGGCCAAGGAGAAGGCCCTGGCGGCCATTCCCCTCCAGCGGATGGGCACGGCCGCCGAGGTGGCCAGGGTCGTCTGTTTTCTGGCCAGCGACGAGGCGTCGTACGTCACCGGTCACGTCCTGCCTGTGGACGGCGGCATGGCGCCGTAGCCTCTTCGGATCAGGCCCCCGAAGATGCGGGGCAGGAGTATAGAGAAAGGTTGATCAGCGAGAATCAGGGAGGACGAACCTTGGCGACTATTGAGGAACGCGTCATAGAAATCGTGGCCGAGCAGATGTGTGTCGACAAGTCGCAGATCACCCGCGAGTCATCCTTCGTCAACGACCTCGGGGCCGACTCGCTCGACACGGTCGAACTTGTGATGGACTTCGAGGACGAGTTCGACATCAACATCCCGGAAGAGGATGCCGAGAAGATCAAGACCGTCGGCGAAGCCATCGCCTATGTGGAGGCGCATCTGTAAGCGATGACACGCCGCGTCGTGGTCACCGGTCTGGGCCTCATCACCTCCCTCGGCCAGGAGGTGGAGGGCTTCTGGAAGCGGCTGCTGGCGGGCGAGTCCGGCATCAGCCGCATCGAGTCTTTTGACCCCGCCCCCTACAGCGTCCGCATCGCCGGTGAAATCAAGGATTTCAACCCCGAAGCCTGGCTCGACAAGCGCGTGGCGCGCCACATGGACCGGTTCGCCCAGATGGCCGTGGCCTCGGCCGTCCAGGCGGTGAAGGATTCGGGCCTGGACCTGGCGCGCGAGGACCCCTTCCGCGTCGGGGCGATCGTGGGCAGCGGCATCGGGGGCCTGAAGGAGTTCGAGGACCAGCACACCCGCCTGCTCGAAAAAGGCCCGATGCGGGTCTCGCCCTTCATGGTCCCCAAACTCATGATCAACGCCGCCGCCGGCCAGATCTCCATCCTGTACGGCATCAAGGGGCCGAATGCGGGTGTCGCCAACGCCTGCGCCAGCGCCACGAGCGCCATCGGCCAGTCCTTCTGGACTATCGAGATGGGCGAGGCGGAGGTCATGATCACGGGCGGCTCCGAGGCCGCCGTGACGCCGATGGGCCTCGCGGGATTCTGCTCCGCCCGGGCCCTGTCGACCCGCAACGACGAGCCGGCCCGCGCCAGCCGCCCCTTCGACCTCCAGCGAGACGGCTTCGTCCTGAGCGAAGGCGCCGGCATCGTGGTCCTCGAGGAATACGAGCACGCCCGGGCCCGGGGCGCCCGCGTCTACGCCGAGGTCATCGGTTTCGGCATGAGCGGCGACGGGTGCCACATCGTGCAGCCCGACCCCGACGGCCGCGGCGCCGCTGCCGCCATGAGCCAGATGCTGAAGGACGGCAAGGCCGAGGCCGACTCCGTGGACTACATCAACGCCCACGGCACCGGGACGCCGCTGGGCGACATCTCGGAGACGAAGGCCATCAAGATCGTCTTCGGCGATCACGCCCGCCGCCTGGCGATTTCGAGCACCAAGTCGAGCGTCGGGCACCTGCTGGGGGCATCGGGGGGCGTCGAGTTCATCGCCACGGTCCTTGCTATCCGCGACCAGACGGCCCCGCCGACCATCAACCTCGAAGAGCCTGATCCGGAGTGCGACCTCGACTACGTGCCGCTGGTTCCCCGCCCCATGCCCATCCGCCGCGCGTGCTCCAATTCCTTCGGTTTCGGCGGCCACAACGCGAGTTTGCTGATCCAGAAAGTGTGAGAATCTCTACTCGACCCCCGTCGTCGGTTGACGCCCGAAGGAGGCTCCGTGCTTCGCCCTCACCGCTTTCGCAAAGGTCGCAATGGGGGCTGCGAGTCCGGCGGCCTCAGCCTCACATGCCCCCCCATCTCACGACGGTGACATGCACGACAGCAGCACTTGCCTGCTATCGCATTTCCTGGTAAAGTCAGCATGGGCTGGCTGGGCTTGCCCTTTGCGGCAGGACGGTTCATGGCCGGCGTTCGGCGACGAGGACCGCCTTGCACGGTGGCCGCCAGGCCGCTGTGCTCCTTGTAGGAGGCATGCACGTGAGAATCGAAATTGAACGCGAGAAAGACGGCCGGTGGATCGCCGAAGTGCCGGACCTTCCGGGCGTGATGGCGTACGGCAAGACGCGGGCCCGGGCCCTTGCCAAAGTTGAAGCCCTGGCGCTTCGAGTCATCGCAGACCGTCTGGACCACGGGGAGACCATTCCCGAACTGCGCGAACTCTTCGGCGTGTCGGCATGAGTGAATGGCCCTCGGCCAAGGCGAAGCGGGTCTTGGCCGCCCTTCTCCGGATCGGCTGGTCCGTCAAGCGCCAAAGCGCCGGGTCCCATCGTGTATTGTGTCGGCCAGGATGGCCTGACTTTGTGTTTGCCTTTCACGAGCGTGGCGAGATCGGTCCTCGGATGCTGGCCCGGATTGCCAAACGCACCGGCCTGCGCCCTGGAGATCTGTGAACCCGGCGAACGGCCTCTCTGAAGCGGACCCCTTGCCCATTCGCCCCATCCTACCGCTTCTCCGGCGGCAGGCGGTAGGCGCTCAGGAAGTACAGGGCCAGCAGCGCGTCGGCGTGAAGGAGTTCCGGGTCCTTGATGTTCGGCATCAGCGACCGGATCTTCTGGACGAACAGGCATGTAGGCCGGGGCAACGCCCCGGCTTTTATCGTTCACATCAACGGCGCCGGGGCTGTGCCCCGGCCTACATCTTCTCGGCACGTGGCCCGGGCGGCAGGCGGTAGGCGCTCAGGAAGTACAGGGCCAGCAGGGCGTCGGTGTGAAGGAGTTCCGGGTCCTTGATGTTCGGCATCAGCGAGCGGATCTTCTGGACGAACCAGAACCCCAGGCCGAGTTTCGCGTCCCGGGCGAAGGCGTACTCCACGGCGAACTCGTCTTCGAGTTCCCGCTTGATAGTCAGCCGCACGAGGCGCCGCACGTGCTCGTGAATCACCTCGACGGCGGGCCCGTAGTCCTGGGCCTCCATCAGGTTCAGGATGCGCGGCAGGTCGGAGTCGAGGTCCTTGAGGGCCGCCCGCTCGGCCGGGTTGGCGGCCACGGGGCGGAACGACCGGATCGCCTGCCGCGCGCCGCGCATCAGCCGCCCCAGCCGGGCGCCCTGGTGCGTGGTCTCGCCGGTCAGGTAGGCGTAGAACTCGCCCGGGTTGCCCAGGAGGTTGCCCATGGCGATGGCCAGTTGCCGCCTGAGGACCGGGTTGGCGGTTTCGTGGATGCGCGGCACGATTTCCCAGCCGGCTTCGAGGATGCCGAGTTTCGACATCGCCTCGGCGCTGGAGACAAAGACGCGCTCGGTCCGCTTCTCCTGGAGGAGGCGGCGCAGACGGCTCCGGGCGGCGCGGTCGCCGATTGCGCCGAGGGCCTGGGCGCACGCCTCCTCAAGTTCCACCGAGCCGGCCGAGAGGGCCTCGATGAGGGCCGGCACGGCGTCGGGGCTACCGATCTGTCCGAGGGCCCGCGCGGCATCGGGCCGGATGGTCGAGTTCGGATCGCGCAGCCGCTGGATGAGCGCGTCGAGGGCCTCGTGCGAGCCGATCCGCCCCAGCGCCCGGGCCGCCTCCTGGCGGACCTCCGGGTCCGGGTCGTCTAGCCGCGCGATGACCTCGGCCGCCGCCACATGGCCCGACGCGCCGTCCACCGACCGCAGGGCCCGGGCCGCACGGCGCGAACTGGCGGGGCTCGCGATGCTGCCGAGGTTCAGGAACGTCCGGAACACGCCGGGCGTCGCCAGGCGCGACACCACGAAGCCCACCGGCCGCTCGCTTCCCTCGCGGATGCGGCTCAAAAGGATGATGCTGGGCACGCACAGCAGCAGAGACAAGAGGCCCACGGCGTGGAAACTCGTGACGTGGATTCCCCAGAACTCCGAGGGCAAACCCGCCCCCAGCAGGGCCTGCTTGACGCCTTCGGTCATGGGGCCGAGCCAGGCGTGCCCCTGCGGCCGGTCGATGGCGTCTTTCAGCAGGCCGCCGACGACCGACCCGCCGGCCCCGATGACCGCCGCCAACACGTTGTGCCAGCACACGAACGTCGTGCGGTTCTTTTGCGGCGTCAGCGTCAGCATCAACTGGCCGACGCCGTTCCAGTAGCCGGGGCTGATCAGGCCGCCCAACAGGGCAATCACCGGCAGAATGTAGACGTAGTTGTGCGGCGTCAGGAAGAGGTACCCGATCCAGCACACCGGGAAGAGGGCGCCGAGGACCACCGTGGGCTTGCGGCCGAAGCGGTCCATGAGGATCCCCCAGGCCGTGACCGTCAAGATCCAGATCGTCTGGTTGATGACGAACATGATGGCCAGCCACATATTCGGGGCGCCCAGGCCGCCGCCCGTGCGGCCGACGTCGGCCACGATGTACGGCGCGAGGAACGGCCCCCACACGCCGATGGCGAAGCCGAACACGCCGATGGCGATCGAGAACCGCACGAAGTTCCAGTTGCGGACCGGCTCGAGAAATTCGCGCCAGCCGATGTTCGTCTCGCCCGGGTGACGTTTCGGCTCCGGGATGAAGGCGTGCAGCGCTATGTCAACAATGCCCAGCGTCCCGCCGATGCCGAAGACCACCGCATAGACCCACAGGTCGCCCGCGCCTTTCAGGTAGTCCAGGCACACCATGATCGCGAAGAACCAGACCATGTTGGTCGAGTGGACGATGACGGCCCGGCGGCCGAAGAAGGTGCCGCGAATGTGCTCGGGCACCAGGTCGGCCATCCACGACCACCAGCCGGCGGCACTGATGGTCATCAGCACCCAACTGACGGCCGACGCCGCAATAAGGATGTTGATCCCCAGTTGCCGGTTGCCGCCCAGTTGGGCGTAGATCGCCACCGCCGCCAGCACGTACCCCAGCAGCCGGTGCAGGATGTGGGCGCAGACCCAGAAATACTTGCGGCGCTTCAGCCGCCCGTAGATGAGGATCGCGGCCAGGTGCAGGGGCGCCGCGTAGCCGGCCACGGCCACCAGCAGGCCGAGTTCGGCGTCGGTGGCGTGCAGGTGGTTCTTGAAGAAGACCTGGAGCACCTGCTGGGCCGAACAGACGGCGTACCAGGCCATGCCCATGGCGCCGACGGCGATGTTGAGGTTCATCGCCCGCCTGAGGCGGCTCGGCGTGATCGGCCGGCCGTGGGTATCGACCCCCATCCCGTTATTATTGTGGTTCACGGCTGCGGCTTGCATTGCTCGGCGGCTATCCTTCGGGCCAGGGCCAGGGCTTCTTCCCGCGTCTTGGCGCGGCCCTCGAGTTGGGCATCGTAAACTTCGTCCAGAATGGTGCGGAACGCGGGCCCCGGTTCAAGGCCCAGGGCGATGAGGTCGTGGCCGGTGATAAGCGGCGGCGGGCTGACGCCGGCTGCCTCCAGGGCCCGGTACCGGGCCATCAAGGCGTCGTAACCGTCGGCCGTGCCGCCGGAGGCAAGGCAATCGGCCCGCCACAGTTCAGCCAGGTCCAGGAACCCGCTCTCGGCAAACAGGCGCTTCAGGCGGGCCTCGCGCATCTCGCCGGCGCTGATGAGTCGCATGTGCTGGCGCACGAGCCAGGTCACCCGGCCGGTCTGGTAGTTGCTGAGGCGGAGGCGATGGCAAACCTGCTCGGCCATCTTCTCGCCGAGTTCGGCGTGGCCGTAGAAGGTCCACCGGCCGTCGCGCATGACAGCCGTTCGCGGCTTGCCGACGTCATGAAGCAGCGTCGCCAGGGCCAGTTCGAGCGTCGGCTCCCGCAAGACCTCGATGGCCGAGAGCGTGTGGACGAACACGTCGCCTTCGGGATGCACGTCGGGCCCCTGGACCACGCCCTTCATGGCGCGGACCTCCGGCAGGAGGACCTCGAGCAGTCCCAGTTCGTCGGCCAGTTCCAGTCCGCGTCGCCGCCCGGCCGGCGGGGCGATAAGGATCCGCTCCAGTTCCGCCGCCACCCGTTCGCCGCTCACGCCGGCGATCTTCGGCGCCAACTCCCTGGCGGCCGCCGCCGTGCCGGGGTCGATGGCGAATCCCAGTTCGGCCGCAAAGCGGACCGCCCGCAGCATCCGCAGGTGATCTTCGAGGAACCGCTGCCGCGGGTCGCCGATGGCCCGGATAAGCCCGGCCTTCAGGTCCTCCTGGCCGCCGACGTAATCGACCACGCGGCCCGTCTGGGTGTCGAGGAACATGCCGTTGATGGTGAAATCCCGCCGCAGGGCGTCGTGCCGGGCGTCGGTGAACGCGACCGCGTCGGGGTGCCGGCCGTCGGTGTAGGCCGCGTCGCTGCGGAACGTGGCGACCTCAATCTCGCTGGTGTCCTCGATGACGATGACTACGCCGAACGCCTCGCCGACCGTCAGGGCCTTCGGAAAGAGGGCAAGGACCTCGCGGGGCGTGGCGCTTGTGGCCACGTCGTAGTCCTTGGGCGATCGCGAGAGGAGGAGGTCGCGGACGCATCCCCCCGCCAGGAGGGCCTCGTGCCCCGCCGCCCGCAGCCGCCGGACGATATCTTCGGCCAGTTGTTTCTGATGTACGATCACGGCCTCTCCGCATATCCGTGGGGTATCAGCGCGACAGGGCAAGTAGAATACCATATTGCCGGGCCGCCGTAAAGCGGGGGAGGCGGGGCAAGGCGGGCAGAACCTGGAAGCGTCGCCAATGGCAGGTTGTTGGCCTTGCGCCATACTGAGGCGGCTTCAGACGCCTTGGCGCCGCGCATGCGGCGTGTAGACCGGGGCTTGTAGCCCCGGTGACAATCGCGCCAAGGTGCTCCGGCGTTTTTGCTTTTCCCTCTCCGCCCCGCTGCAAGCGGGGCGGAGAGGGAAAAGGAGAGTGAGGCAAGGCTCGCGGCAGATAACCCCGCCATAAAATGGCGGGGCTGGACCCCGCTCGCGCGGGACGAAGGCCCATGAATGGGCCTGACGGCCAATTTCGCGATCTCCAGCCCCACTACCCCGGTGCGCGTTGCCGCACATCGGCGTTGACACCGGCCGCCGCAATGTTATAGTCGCGGACGCCTGCCGGCGCGCTTGGGCAAGGCGGCGCGCGGCCACATCAGACCTGTATCATGAACGGAGGGTGGCAGCCATGGTCGAATCGGGCAAATCCCCTGGATCGCCGCGGACCTCGCGGCGGGACTTCCTCAAGACATCGGCGGCGGCCGCCTCCGGCGCGGCCTTGGGCGCCCTGGCCGCCCAGAGGGTGGCCTACGCGGCCGCGAGCGACGCCATCAAGATCGGCGTCGTCGGCTGCGGCGGGCGGGGCAACGGGGCCGCCCTCGACGCCATGAGCGTCGACCCGGCCGTCCGCCTCGTGGCCATGTGCGACCTCTTCGCCGACCGCGTGAGGAACAGCCGCAACCAACTCAAAACGCAGAAACCGGACCAGGTGGCCGTCGATGACGACCACTGCTTCACCGATTTCGACGGGTACAAGAAGGTCATCGCGAGCGTCGACGTAGTGCTCATCGCCTGTGCCGCCAAGTTCCACCCCCTGTACACAAAGGCGGCCGTCGAGGCGGGCAAGCACGTCTTCGTCGAGAAGCCGCACGGCATCGACCCTCTCGGCATCAAGACTGTGAGCGCGGCGTGCGACCTGGCGCGCCAGAAGGGCCTGTCGGTCGTCTCGGGCCTCCAGAGCCGCTACCACCGCGGCATGCAGGAAACCGTCAAGCGGATCCACGACGGGGCCATCGGCGACATCGTTGCCATCGAGGAGAACTTCCTGCGGGCGCCGTACGTCCTGTACAGGCGGGCCGCGGGCCAGAACGAGGTCCAGTACCAATGCAGCAACCAATATCACTTCACGTGGCTTTCGGGCGACGACGTGCCGCAGTCGCTCGTGCACAACGTGGACCGGTCGCTGTGGGCGCTGCGCGAGGAGCCGCCCGTGAAATGCCACGGCCTCGCAGGGCGGTCCTCGATGGTCGACGAGGTCTACGGCAACGTCTTCGACCATCACTCGGTGGTGTACCAGTTCGCGGGCGGCGCGCGGCTGTACGCCTTCTGCCGCACGACCGACGGGTGTTACAACGAGGTCTCGAGCATCATCATCGGCACGAAGGGGCGCTCGGACCTCACGGCCTGCCGGATCGATGGCGAGACCAAGTGGCGGTACGAGGGGCCGCCCTGCAATCCGTACCACGAGGAACACAAGGCCCTGTTCCAGTCGATCCGCGCCGGCAAGCCCGTCAATAGCGGCTACCACATGGCCCGGAGCACGCTGGCCACGGTCATGGGCCAACTCAGTTGCTACACCGGCAAAGAGGTGACGTGGGACCAGGCGACCAAGTCGGACTTCTTCTATCCGCCGAAGCCCGAAGACTGCCGCTTTGACATGGAGCCGCCGGTGAAACTCGGCCCCGACGGGCATTACCCGGTGTACGTGCCGGGGTTTACGAAACTGCTTTGATGGCGGGGGTTGGTACTACAACGCCACTTAGCGCGGCGGGTCTCCTGACCCGCCGCGCGCATGCGTTTTCAGCACCGTGACCGCTATCTCCTCTCCGGTGGGTCACGAGACCCACCGCGCAAAGCCTGGTATTCTGTCACATAACTCTGTCAGCACATAACAAGGGCCCCGCGAGGGGCCCAAGAGGGTAGCCCACGGCGTAAGCCGTGGGTGATGAGGCCGCCCCGGATCAATGCCTTCTTCTCAGAGCCCCGTAGGGGCGGAAGAATACCGGCCCACGGTTCTTGAGTCCCTCCGGGGCTCCCGGAAGAGGTGAAATCGAGGTTTCGCCGGCTGTCTTCCCAGGGCTCACGCCGTGGGCTATCCTCTTTCGCCCCATCCGGGGCTACCCCCTTCCCGCATTTCTGGAACATCTTGATTTCTTGACTTGCCTCGCCCGCCGCCGTGCGCTTTGCGCATAACTTGCATCGGCCAATGGGGTCCGTCGGATACACGTCTTATCCTATGGAGGGCGCGTATGGCTTGGCCAGCAGAAGGAAATGGGACATTGAGAGCCTTGATACCAAAGAATGAGCCGTGCGATCAGTGTGTCCCGGCTGTCAGTCTCTAAACAGTTGGTAGCGGATTTCGTGGACGGTGAGCATGGCTCTAAACAGGTGTTCGCCCCAATGATTCTCATAGCACCAACGCCACTGCCAAGAGGCCTCGGCCCGGCCGTCCAGCGCGCCTGTCCTCCACAGGGCAAGCCCGGAACGCAGGTCACGGTAGATGTCTGCGAGATCGTCCCAGAGCGCCTCCGCGCGATTGGCATCGTACTCGCCAATTGCGGCCAGCGATTCCTCTGCGCTGACAATCTTATGCCACCCGGACACGTCATGAACTTCCGAAGAAACTACCTCTTTAACGATGTCAGCGGTCTCTTGCCACTGTTGGTGCGTCATGGCCAGAGCGTCGTGTTCCGGATGCTTCGTCTCCGGCATCTCCCCCCGCACCGGCAGAATGCGGCTGTGCAGTTGAGGAAGAAGAGCCTCCAGTGTCGTGTATAGACGCTCCGGTCTGCCAAAACGCAGACTGTCGATGAACCGGCAATACTCCGCCGCGGTTTCTGCGAAGGCAACAAGTGCTTTAAGGTTGGCATCGGCAGAAGGCATGGCAGGATTGTACCTTGGGCGGCCACCAATGGAACCACCAATTCGGAGAGACGCCGGCGATGCGGGTTCGAGGTGGGTAGGACTGTAACCAGAGGGACGAGCGCGATGGCGGGCTTGCTGAATCGCGCGCCGGTGCAGCGACTGATCCTGGATCGGGCGGCCCAACTCCGCCCTCGGCTAGGTGTGACACGGGAATCGCCGGCGGCGCTCGACCGGTTGGAGGCGAAGACGTAGACCGGGGCAACGCGCCGGCCTACGTGCTCTGCACCCACCATCGTCTTGCGGCACACACGCCTACTACCGGTGCGTGCACAGCACGCACCCTACGTGAACTGCACCCACCATCGTCTTGCGGCACACACGCCTACTACCGGTGCGTGCACAGCACGCACCCTACGTGAACTGCAACACGCTAGAGATGTACGGAGACCCACCGCGCAGAATCTCGGGAGACCTCCC
>Ga0315280_10007368_pt1 | contig 14807 bp, 10 predicted proteins | sample YL17G06_40_MG_FD_203697 | JGI IMG/M metagenome (GOLD analysis project Ga0315280, IMG submission 203697) | Sediment microbial communities from Yellowstone Lake, YNP, Wyoming, USA - YL17G06_40 | ecosystem: Environmental > Aquatic > Freshwater > Lake > Sediment | place: USA: Wyoming | collected...
CCCGTCGAGACGAAAAAAGCGCTTGAAGCCGGGCTGGAGAGTTTTCTCAGCAAGCAGTTGCCGAAATTCCGCGAGGCGTTACTCGAGGAATTGGCGGCGGCCGCGCCACCGGCGGGCGTATCCTCGGTCGCCCTGAGCTCCGCGTTTTACCGCATCGCGGGCGGCCGCACGCAAACCGAGATCATGCAGAGCCTGCTGGACGCCAGCGCCGGCTTCGCCGGCCGCGCGGCGGTGCTGGTGGTCAAGAGCGACCGGCTGGACGGCTGGCGCTCCCGCGGATTCGACAGCGCCGCAGCCGGTCGCCTGCGTGAGCTGCATGTGGCCCCGGAAGGCGAAGCGGGCTGGAAGCAGGCCCTGGCCGTCCAAAGCGCCGGCGCGGCGGTGACCGAACCCGTCCCTGCCGCCGTGGCCGCGGTCCTCTTCGGCGCGCTGGGCGCCCCGGCTGACAACCGCGCCTACCTGCTGGCGTTGATGGTCAAAGACCGTCCGGTGGCGCTGCTCTACGCCGACGGCGGGAGTCCGGCGGGTGTCGCAGACCTGCCGGCCCTGGACCTGCTCGCCAGGATCACGGGGATGTGCGTGGAATTGTTGTCGGTCCGCGGGCAACGCCCGGCGGTAGCCGCGGCTGCGGCGGCTACGGCTGCGCCGGCCGCGCGTCCGGCTGAACCGGAGCGCAAACCGGCGCCGGCTCCGGAACCTGTCGCCGTGGCGCCGATCCCCGAGCCTGAACCCGTTGCTGCCCCGGCGCCCCCGGCGGCACCCGCCCAGGCCGCAGCACCGCCCGCGCGGCCCGCCGTGGCTGGCGGGCCGGATCTGACCACCATCCCCGCGGCCGAGCACGACAGCCACAAGAAAGCCTTCCGGGCGGCCAAAGTGATGGTGGACGAGCTGCTCCTTTACAATAAAGACAAGATCGAAGCGGCGAAAGCCCAGCGCAATGTTTACGGCGCGATCAAGGACGATATCGACAAGTCCCGCGCCAATTACGAGAAGCGCTTCAAGAATACTCCGGCGGGGAAGGTGGATTATTTCCATCAGCAGTTGCTGCAGCGGATCGCACAGAACGACCCGGCACTTTTAGGCGCCGATTACCACGGCCCCCTCGTCTAAAAGATTTGGTTTGGACCCCGGCAAGACTTCCATGACTTGGTTTCGGTCGTGTTCCTTCCCGGCGCGGCGATTCCTCTCCGGCCGCGGATTGACGGCAATTCAATTTACGTGCCTGCTCCCGGGCCTTCTGTTTTGGGGCAGCGGCCGGCTTTCGCCTCTGGTAGGAGCGGCCGGCGCCACCCAACGGGCTGCGACGCCTTCCACCACCGCGGAAAAAGCAACACACTCGGCCGCTGCCAAGAAGCGATCGCAGTCGAGCAGCCGCAAGACAAGCGCGAAAGAAAGCCACAACATCGCCCCGCCCCGGCGGTTCACGCTGGCCGGCAGCGGGCTGGAGCCCACCCACAATCCGTTGCTGGCCGACCCGGTCATGGGCGAGTTGCGGGCGGTTTCCAGGCCGTTCGTGGAGTCGGCGACACCGGCGCGGCGGCTGGAACTGGAGCAATTTGCCGCCCGGCACCCCGCACACCAGGCCGGCGCGTTGGCGTACCTGGCGCTGGGCTACAGCGCCATCGAGGACAAACGGTTCGCTGAGGCGGCAACGTATCTGAAGTCCGGACGCGCGATTCGTTCACAAGTGGCGGATTACCTGGACTACTTCCTGGCCTCCTCGCTCCAAAGCACGGGCCGCCACCGGGAAGCGCTCGAGGTGCTGGAGGGTTTCGAACAGCGCTACCCGAACAGCTCGCTGGGGGGCCGCGCGGTGCTGGCGCGGGCGGAAAGCTGGATCGCCACCGGCCAGGCAAGCTCCGCGGCGGGATTGCTCAAGTCCCGCCTCGGCGCTCTGAAAGCGCCGGAAGCCGAGGTGTTGCTGGGCCGCGCCTGCGAGGCGGCGGGCGACCCTTCCACGGCAGCGGAGGCCTACCGGCGCGCCTATTACCTCTATCCCAATTCCGATGAAGCCGACGATGCCGAACTAGCGCTCAACCGCCTGGCGCGCCGGCCGGGCAAGGTCATCCCGCCGGCATCGGTCGAAATGCGCAGGCAGCGCGCCGAACTGCTGCAGTCGGCCCGCCGGTACCGCCGCGCGGCGGATGCCTACCGGGAGCTGGCGGCGGCCACCGGCGGCGTCGAGCGCGAGCGGGCACTGGTGGCCGCGGCGGCGGCCACCTTCCAGGCCGGAATGACTTCCCGGGCTTACACCACGCTGGCGGCCCTGCGCGTTTCCGATGCCGCTGCCGACGCCCAGCGCCTCTACTACCTGGGTGAATGCCAGCGCCGGATGTCGCGTGGCGAGGCCTACCTTGGGACCGTGCGGCGCCTGGGAGAGCTGTATCCGAACTCGCCCTGGCACGAGGAGGCGCTTTTCTCGGCGGGCAACTACTACCTGCTGAAACGCTCACCCGACGATTACGCCCGCTATTACCGCATGCTGTACGAGCGCTTCCCGGCGGGCAAGTACGCGGCGCTGGCGCACTGGCGCGTGGCCTGGAAAAATCACCGCACGGGCGAGTATGAAGCGGCCCGCCGCCTGTTCCAGGAGCAGGTCACGCGCTACGCGGACAACCCGCTGGCGTCCGGCGCACTTTACTGGCTGGGACGCCTGACGGAAAAGCGCAGCCCGGCGCTGGCCCAGGCCTACTGGCGGGAGACGGCACGGCACTTCCCGCAATACTTCTACGGCACGCTGGCGCGGCAGCGCCTGGGCGGCGCGCTCACCGCCCCCGATCCGCCGCCGCCCCCCGAGGTCGCCGCTGTTCTGGCGGCCATTCCCGAGTACCATCCCAGCCTGTTGAAAGCGCCCCGGCCGGCCGATTTCGACGAGCACCGCCGCAAGGTTCAGGCCCTGGAACTAACCGGCCTGCTGGACCTGGCGGTACTGGAACTGCGGCATTCCACCGACGACCCCGCGCATTCTCAGTACCTGATGCTGGAGATGGCGCGCCTGGAACGCGACCGGGGAAGGTTCCGCACGGCCATCGAACACATCCGCCGGGTCTATCCCAACTACTTCGCCTTCCCGTTCGACGAGCTGGACCGCAAGACCTGGGAGTTGCTGTTCCCGCTGCCCTGGTGGTCCACGGTGCAGGCCAATGCCCTGGGTGCCGGGCTGGACCCCTACCTGGTGATGGCCTTGATTCGGCAGGAGTCCGCGTTCAATCCCTGGGCCATTTCCTCGGCCCGCGCTTACGGCCTGATGCAGTTGCTGCCGGCCACGGCGCGCAAGCTCTCGCCCAGGGCGGGCACCAAGCGGCGGCCCAACACCTCCGTCCTTTTTGACCCGGTCACCAACATCCAGCTCGGCACGCGTTACCTGACGGACATGCTGGCGCATTTCGGCGGACGGTTGGAGCCGGCCCTGGCCGGCTACAATGCCGGCCCCGAGCGCGTGGACCTCTGGCTGGTCGCCGAGAACGGCGACGACCCGGCGCAGTTCGTCGAGAGCATCCCGTTTACGGAGACCAGGGAATACGTCCAGGCCGTGGTCCGCAACGCGGCCATCTACCGCCGGCTGTACGCCTCAAAATAAGAAAAACGGCGGGCGACGAGCCCCCCGTTCTTCCGTTCCGTGGCCCTTCGACCTTGCTTCCAGCACCGGCCCGTTCCAAATTGGTACCAACAGAGAAGAAGTACTATTGCCGCCGCAGCACAGGCCGATATACAAGTGGGTGTGTGTTACAGGGGTGAATGACAGGCGTGCGGCGCTCGGTTGCCTCCCTGCGCGTGTCGGCGGCGCTGTTCTGCGGAATCGTTCAAGCTGCCACTGAACGCTGCTTGACTCTGGGGCCCACCCGCGGTAATATGCTTTGAACCTCCCCCCCCCTTGGAGACCATTATGCTGCGATGTGTGCGCGTTTGGCCTGTGGTATTGGCTGTTCTTTTTTGCGGAATCGTTCAAGCTGCCACTGTTGAAAGCCAGATGATCACCAAGTCGGTGCCGGCTACGGGCTCATGCAGCCCAATTCCGACGGCGACGACAAGCTTTCTGACCACCGACACGGCAGGTTACCTGTACTTCATCCTGCGGGGCGTGAAGGTGGGCGACGTGGTAGCCACGGAGTGGACCGCGCCGGACGGCAGCATTCCCACTCCTCCCAGCGGCCCGTACCCCGCGGAAACCGCTGGCGGTGACTTTTGCTACAAGGAGAAACTGACCATCGCCGGCGACGTGGGCGCGAAATCACCGGGCACCTGGCGCGTGCGCGCATATGCGAACGGCACGTTGATGTTCACCCTGACGTTCACGATCAATGCGCCGGCAACTACCGGCGGGCTGACGGTCAAGATCAACCAGGTGATCACCAGCGCCTGCCCCAAGATCACCGTGGTGGCCTCGGTGACCGACAGCTCCGGCAAGCCGGTGACCGGCCTGAGTGCCAGCAACTTCACGCTCAAGGAAGACGGGACAACCCAAACCACCACGGTGTCCAGCACGGGCACCGGCGGCGGGACGGCCCTGTCGCTGGCCGTGGTGATCGACCACAGCGGGTCGGTAAGCGGCCAGCCGTTGACCGACGAGAAGGCGGCAGCCAAGGCGCTGGTGGCCCAGCTCGGCGCTTCCGATGCCGTGGCCGTCTTTGGGTTCGGGGATACCGTGGAGTCGGTGCTGGACTTCACCACCGACAAGACGCGTATCAACAGCGCCATCGACGGGATCGGCGGCAGCGGCTCGACCGCGCTGTACAAGGCCGTGGTGACCGTCGCGCAGAAACTGGCCCCGCGCAGCGGCCGCAAGGCCATCGTGCTGATGACCGACGGCGAAGACACCGTGGGCGGCAGCAGCATCCAGGATGCCATCAACCAGGCCAAACTGGCCGGCGCCCCGATATTCCCGGTGGGGTTTGGCTCCGTCGATACAGCGGTCTTGACGCGCCTGGCGACGGAGACGGGCGGCACTTACACGCCGGCAGCCAATTCCAGCAGCCTGCTCAGCATCCTGCAGAACATCGGCGCGGTCATTGCCGCGCAGTATGAGATCAGCTATACCAGTTCCAGCCCATCATCCAGCCACAGCCTCTCGCTGACGGCGCAGTCGGGCAGCAACAGCAGCGTGGCCGTTACGCAAAGCGTCACCGCCTGCCAGTCCAGCGGCTCGGCGGTAACCCTGACGGTCGAGAACACGACGGCGGCCTCGGGGGCTACGGTGGATGTTCCGGTGACACTGACCGCCACCACGGCCCCATCCGGGTTCCAGTATGACCTGGCCTATGACAACTCGAAGTTGACCTTCGTGCAGGCCAAGCAGGGCGACCAGACCAAGGCGGCCAACAAAGACATCAGCACCAACGCGCTCAGCTCCAGCTCACTGCGCGTGTTGGCGGCCGGGCTGAACCAGGGCCTGATCGGCAACGGCACCGTGGTGCTGATGAATTTCCGGCTGAACAGCGCCTTCAGCTCCGGCGCCGCCAGCCTCACCTGCTCGAACGCGCAGTCGACCGATGCCAACAGCAGGGCCATCACGCCCACCACCTGCCAGAGCGGCACGCTGACGGTGCGGGCCTCCTGCTCCTGTGATGTGAACGGCGACGGATCCATCAACGTTTCCGACGTGCAGTTGATCGTCAACCAGGCCCTCGGCATCGTCAGCAACCGCTGCGACATCAACGCCGATGGCCAGACCAACGTGCTCGACGTGCAGATGGTAGTGAACGCCACGCTGGGACTGGGCTGCAAGTAACAGTGACGAGTGACAGGTGACGAGTGAGGAGCTTCTATCACTCGTCACCTGCCGCGCAGTGCATGGACTCTGTTTGTAACGCTATTGGAGGGGAAAATGTTTCTCCGCGTTCTGTTTACGATGCTGTTTGCGGGCGCCTCGCTGTTTGCCGGCACGCTGGGGGTCGGCACCGGGGTGGCCTCCAGTTCCAGTAACGCCACGGTTAATGTCACCTACACGGCGGGGGGCACCGCGGCCACCAGCCTGCAGTTCGATCTAACGTTCGACAGCACGGTGCTCCTGGTCACCGGCACGGGCGGCTCCGCGGCCTCCAGTGCCGGGAAGAGCCTGCAGACTTCGCAGCCGGACTCGGCCAACGCCAACACGATGCGCTTCATGATCTTTGGCTTCAACCAGAACGCCATCGGCGACGGCGTGGTGGTGGTGCTGAATATCGGCGTCCGCAATGCCACCTACAGCGGCACGCTGCCCCTGCAGATCAGCAGCATCGTGGCCGCCACCACCGCCGGGCCGGCGGTAACCGGGACGAACGGGTCGGTCAAGGTCGGCAGCGGCGGGGAGCCGGCCCCCAGTGTGTTCTCGGGCGGCGTCACCAACGGCGCCAGTTTCGAGGCCGTGATTGCTCCCGGCGCGTTCATCAGCGTGTTCGGCACCAGCCTGGCGCCCAGTTCGGTGCCCAGCACCGGCCGTGGATGGGGCTCGTCCGACTTCCAGGGGGCGAACCTGCCTACCAAGCTGGACAACTACAGCGTCACCATCAACGGGAAGCCCGGGTACCTGGCCTTCATCTATTCCGGCCAGTTGAATGTGCTGGCGCCGAACGATACCCGCGACGACGGCATGGTGCCCGTCCAGGTGCTCAGCGCCAGCGGGAACAGCCCTGCGGTCTCGGTCAAGTGGCAAAAGTACGCGCCTGCGTTCTTCTGCCAGAACGTGGGCGGGAAGTATTACCTGGCCGGTCCGGCGCGCGGGGTCAAGCCCGGCGCGGTCATCGAACTGTGGGGCACCGGGTTCGGACCCACAAATCCAGCCTATCCCGAGGGGCAGATCCTGAGCCCAGGCGCCTCCTACCTGTTGCCAACGGGCGCCGTGACCATCAAGGTGGGGAGCGCGACGGCCCAGGTGGTCTATGCCGGCCTCGCCTACGCCGGTGTCTACCAAATCAACATCGTGGTGCCGACTCTGGCCGACGGCGATTACGCGGTGGTGGCCACCATCGCCGGCTACAACAGCCCGGACGCCAAAGCCTACCTGACCATCAAGAACTAGCCCTGAGGCCAGAGACCTGAGACCGGAGACCTGGGACCTGAGACTGGTAGCCAAGGGCCCCAGGTCTCAAGTCCCAGGTCTCAGGTCTTTCCCATGGTAAGATTCTCCCCTGATGCTGGAGACTTTTCTTATTCCTGAACAGACGGTGGAGGCCAAGGGCGAGGCCACCGCGATTGCGCTGGGCGACGCGGCCGGACAGCGCTTCCTGGTGAGCCTGGAAATCAGCCGCGTCATCGAACAGGAATCCCTCAGTGTTTCCATCTGGGGCTCGGAGGATGGCAACGAGTGGGGGACCGCCCCGCTGGCCGCCTTTACCCAGAAGTTCTACACCGGCGCGCATCAGTTGATGCTGGACTTGACCGAGCGGCCCGCCGTGAAGCTCCTGCGCGCCAAGTGGGAAGTGAACCGCTGGGGCCGCGGCCAACCCAAACCGCTGTTCGTCTTCTCCGTGTCCATCCATCAACTGGAAGGCCGCGCCACCGCCTGAACTGCTTTTTCACCACCAAGACACCAAGACACAAAGGTCTTGGTGTCTTCGTGTCTTGGTGGTTAGATTTAAGGCCATGAACCGCAGAGATTTCCTGGGGCTGGCGGGCGCGTCCGCTCTGGCATCCCAAATCGCGCGACGGATCGAGGCGCAGGAAGCGCCGGCCGGATTGCGCTTCATTAACCGCAAGGCCGGCACGCACCCCTTCCGCACCCGTGCCACTGATAAGCGGCCGAACATTTTTCTGATCACCATCGACATGGTTTCCCCGGACCACTGGCACCCGTCCCGGTCGCTGTGGCGCCAGATGGACCTGCCCGCCATCCGCTCGCTGGCCGCCGACAGCACGGCGTTTCACAATGCTTTTTGCGCCAGCCCGCTGTGCGCGCCGGCCCGCGCGGCCCTGGCCACCGGCCGCTATACCTACATCACGGCCAACGGCGAGCGCGCCCATGACGGCCACGAGACCATCCTGCGGCCCGGCGACGTCATCTTTCAGGAATACCTGAAAGCCACCGGCTACAAGACCAAGCACGTGGGCAAGGGACACCTGGGCACGCAGAAGTTCATGGACGCCTTCGACGAGAACGACAATGCCTGGGACCGTTGGGCGCCGCCCATCCACGACGATGAGCTGTACCTGGCCGACCTGCGCCGCCTGGGCGTCCAGCCGCAGCGCTATGGCAAGGAAATCCGAGGAATGCAGCAGGACCGCCACACTTCCTATGCCAGCCTCGGCGGCTGGATCGAGCAGGCCGACGGCAAGCCGTTCCCGATCGAGGCCCAGTACAGCCATCACCTGGCCCGCCGCGCCATCGAGAAACTGGATGCCGCCCTCGGCGTGGGTTCGCAATCCGCAATCCGCAATCCGAAATCCGAAATTCCTTCGACGGAGCCGATCTATCTCCAGATTGATTTCTTCGATCCCCACCAGCCATTCAGCATCCCGGCCGGCTTCGAGCAGCGCCAGAAGCAGTTGCGCGCCGCCTTTGCCCTGCCTGACAGCTACGAAAAGGTGCGCGCGCGCGACTGGCGCCCTGCGCCGGGCGAGCCCAAGATCTACGACTTCTACCGCAAGGCCTGGGGCCTTTACGATCCGGAAACTGTCCGGGATTACCGCGTGGCGAATGCCCTGCAGATGGAAATCGTAGACCGCGCCATCGGCACGTTCATCGGGGCGCTCAAGGAACGCGGCCTCTATGACGAGTCGCTGATTGTTTTCACCGCCGACCATGGCGAGATGAACGGGCGGCGGGCGGTCGTAGACAAAGGCGTGTACCTGTTTCCCGACGTGTTGCGGGTCCCGCTGGTCGTCAAGCCGCCGGCAAGCTGGGGCCTGCGGCCGCACACCGTCGATCAGCCCGTTTGCCACCTGGATATCGCGCCCACCCTGCTGGCGGTGACAGGGATCGAGCCGGAGGAACGGCTGGACGGGAGGTCCCTGCTCCCGCATCTGCAAGGGAAGCCGCCGGCCGAGGACCGCGACTTCCTGTTTGAATGCGGCTGGCACACGGGCGTGAATTTCGCCTGCGGCACCCAAGCGCGCGACCGCGACGGCCGCCATTTCCTTTACACCTACAACCTGTCTTCCGACATCGATGAGCTATACGACATGAACGCGGTGGACGCCGACAATCTGGCCACCAACCCGGAGTACGCGGCAGAGCACAAACAAATGGTCGCCCGCCTGGGTGCCTTCCTGGAAAAGGACCCGCGCTGGATCGGCTACTGGCACAGTTTCCGGATCGATCACTACTTCGATCTTCCCCGCCCCACGGGCGACCCGCAGATGTTCCGCCCGATTTGAAACTGCGTTTCCTCAACACAAAGGCACAAAGACACCAAGACACAAAGAAGAAGGAATCTGCTCAATGTCCTTCACTTTGTGCCTTTGTGCCTTCGTGGCGTTGCGATTGTCCCGCACTTTCCCAGTGATCGACAACGCCGGCGGCCAGGCAGTGGCCGGTGAGGTTGACGAAGGTGCGCGCCATGTCGGGCAACTGGTCGATGGCGATCAGGATGGCGATGGCTTCCAGCGGGATTCCGAACGGCGCCACCGTGGAGGCCAGCACCAGCAGAGTGCCGCGCGGCACCAGGGGAACGCTTTTCGCGGTTACTCCAATCATCAGCACCAGCAAAACGAGCTTCCACCAGTCAAAGGGCACCGCATAGGCCTGGGCCAGGAAGAGCGCGGAAAACGCCAGGTGGGCGTGTGTACCGTTTAAGCTGAAACTCAGGCCCGCCGGCACGACGAAAGCGGCGACCTCGCGGCGGATGCCGAATGCTTCCAGGCACTCGAAGGTCTTCGGCAGCGCCGGGATGCTCGTGGTCATCGAGAAAGCGATGAGCAGGGGCGCGCGCACGGCGCGGAGCAGGGAGAAAAACGGGACGCCGCCCAGCCGGCCCAGCATCGGAAAAACCACCAGGAGGATAAGGGCCTGCGCCGCCGCCGCCTCGGCGATGAAAACCGCGAAGGGCTTCAGCGCCGCGATGCCCTGGGTCCCTACAATGGCCGCTACGGCCCCGAATACGCCCACCGGGGCGAAGTACATGACGTAGCGCGTCAGGCGGAACAGGACTTCGACCAGGCTTTCGAGCAGCGCGAAAATGGGGCGGCCGCGCTCGCCGGCGGCCAGCAATGCCATCCCGAACAGGACCGCGAAGACCACGATCTGCAGGATGTCGCCCCGGGCCATGGCGTCCACGACGCTGCTGGGCACCAGGCGGAGAATGAACGGAAGCTGGGCATCGGGACGGCGGAGGAACTCGGCCGGAGCGGGGCCTACATTCCCCAGGCGCGCGGCGAGTCCCGGGCGCAGGGCCAGGGCCAGCAGCAGGCCGACCAGCGTGGACAACAGCGTGGCCGCCAGGAAAAAGGCGGCCGTGCGCAGGCCCATCCGGCCGACCTTGCGGAAGTCGCCGCACCGCGCGGTGCCGACCGCCACCATGGCCAAGATCAGCGGCGCAACTATCATCAGCACCAGGCGCACGAATACGTCGCCCAGCGGCTTGACGGCGCGCGCCGGGCCGGGCGCCCCCCAGCCGAACGCTACGCCGGCCGCCATCGCCAGCATGATCTGCGCGGTCAGGCTTCGCCGCAGAAAGTCCAGCGTCCAAAGTCCAAGGTCCAAAGCGCCCGCCGGCCACGACTTTGGACTTTGGACTCCAGACTTTGGACCTTCCATCAGCGCTGGCCCCATTTCAATTTGCTGCGGAGCACTTCGAAATAGCTCTTGCCCGGGGCGCGGACCAGGCGCACGGTTTCCTGCGAGAGACGGCAAACGACGCGGTCGTTGTTATGGATGGAGAGGCCCACCTGCCCATCGACAGTCAGGAACACGGTCTCTTCTTCCGACTTGACGACCACTTCGATGGTGGAACCGCCGGGAACAACCAGCGGCCGGTTGGTGAGCGTGTGGGAGGCAATGGGGGTGATCAGCACGGCGTCCACCGCCGGCAGAACGATGGGCCCGCCGGCGGCCAGCGAATAGGCGGTCGAGCCGGTGGGCGTGGCTATGATCAGGCCGTCGGCCTTAAAGGTGGAAACGAACTCGCCATCCAGGAAGGCGTCGAAATCCAGGATGCGGGCGATGGCCGCCTTGTTGAGCACGGCGTCATTCAGCGCGTGGTAGCAGGCGACGGTTTCCGGCTCCCCCAGGCCGGTCTGGCGCCGCACTTCGACCCGCAGCTTGCGCCGGGCATTCACGGAGTAGTGCCCGGCCAGCACCTGCTCCAGCGCGGCGTACAACTCCTCGAGCGTGACGGAGGTGAGAAACCCGAGGCTGCCGAGGTTGACGGCCAGCACCGGTATATCCCGCGCGCCGATGGCGCGGGCGGCCGAGAGCAGCGTTCCGTCGCCGCCCAGCACCACCGCCAGGTCCACGCGCGCGGCCAGCTCGCTGCGCGGCGTCCCGCTCTCGGCAGGCTCGATGGACAGGCCCGTCTCCCGGTCCAGCAGCACTTCCAGGCCGCGCTCCGACAGCCATTGGCGCAAGGCCGGAACCACCTGCCGCAGTTCCGGCTTCTTCGGTTTGGAAATAATTCCGACGGTCTTGATCATCTCAACCACAAAGGCACAAAGATCACAAAGGGCACAAAGAACTTCTTAGTGGTTCTTAGTGTCCTTCGTGTCTTCGTGGTTCCACAGGTACAGCAAGAACTCCTGGTTGCCCTCCATGCCGGCAATGGGGCTGGGGGCCACGCCGACCGGCCGCAGGCCCGCGGCCCGGGCGGCGGCGCGCACCTTCTCGACGGCCCGGGCCTGCAGCTCGGGGTCGCGCACAATGCCCCCCTTGCCCACCTGCCCGCGGCCCGCCTCGAACTGCGGCTTCACCAGCACCACGGCCTCGCCGCCCGGCTTCATCACGGCGGGCAGGCGCGGCACGATAAGCGTAGCAGAAATGAACGAAACATCGACGCAAACAAAATCCACCGCCTCGCCGATGTCCCGCGGGGAGAGATAGCGCGCGTTGAGCTTCTCGCGGAGCACCACGCGGGCGTCGTTGCGCAGGCGCCAGTCGAGCTGGCCGGCGCCGACGTCCACCGCGTACACGCGGGCGGCGCCCCGCTGCAGCAGGCAATCCGTGAAGCCGCCGGTCGAGGCGCCGATATCCAGGCAGACCTTGCCCTCCGCGCGGATGCCGAAGGTGTCAAGCGCGCCTTCCAGCTTCAAGCCGCCGCGGCTGGCGTAGCGCGGCGGCCCGCCCAGCAGCCGCACCACCGCTTCCGCGCTCACCATCGCTCCGGGCTTCTCGACTTTTCGTTCATTGACGAGCACCTGCCCGGCCATGATGAGCGCCTGGGCCTTTTGGCGCGTCTCAGCCAGCCCCCGCTCCACCAATAGCTTGTCGATTCGCTGCTTCAACCTTGAAGAATTGAACCACAAGGGCACGAAGGACACAAAGAGCCAACAAGAAGGACTTCGTGGACCTTTGTGGCCTTTGTGTCTTTGTGGTTCAAGCCTCGGCTAATTCTTGCGGTCACGCAGATAAACGGCAATCTCGCGCAACCAGCGGCCGCGCTCAGCGAACGGTTCCAGCGCCTGAATCGCCTGCTCGATGGTCTCCGCGGCAAGCTCGCGGGAGCGCGCCAGGCCGTACACGGAGGGGTAGGTGGCTTTCTGCTGGGCGGCATCCTTGCCCGCCGTTTTGCCCAGGCTCTCGGTGGAGCTTTCGACATCCAGGATGTCGTCCACGATCTGGAAGGCCAGGCCAATGCGCGCGCCGTATTCGGTCAGCGCCGCCAGTGGCTGTTCGCCGGCGCCGCCGGCGATGGCGCCGCTGCGGACCGCCGCGCGAATCATGGCGGCGGTCTTCGACCGATGGATGTATTGGACCGTGTCGCCATCGACGGCGCGCCGCTCGGACTCGATGTCCACCACCTGCCCGCCGATCATCCCCTCCAGGGTTCCGGCGGCATGCGCCACCTCGGCCAGGATCGCCAGCCGCCGTTCGGGCTCCGCAGGACCATTGCGGGCCAGCACCTCGAAGGCCAGCGTCAGCAGCGCGTCGCCGGCCAGGATGGCGATGGCTTCCCCAAACGCCTTGTGGCAGGTGGGCACGCCGCGGCGAAAGTCATCGTTGTCGAGCGCCGGAAGATCGTCGTGGATCAACGAGTAGGTGTGAATCATCTCCAAGGCACAAGCCACATCCAAAACGCCAGGAGAATTGCGGATTTCGGATTGTGGATTGCGGATTGCAGGCGCTGCTTGAAATCCGCAATCCACAATCCGAAATCCGCAATTACCTGAAACCTGGGCGGCCTCCAGGCACAAAATGGGCCGGATGCGCTTGCCGCCGGCGAACACGCTGTGGCGCATGGCGCGGTGGACGTTCTCGGGGCGCTCGCTCGCCGCGGGCAACAACTGCTCCAGCCGCGCATCCACGATTTGCTGGCGCTGGCGGAGAAATTCTTTGACAGCGGCGGGCGCGCTCATTGCTTCTCGCCCTCGTCGCCCAGCCGGAACGGCTCGGTGGCTACGCGGCCGTCGGCCTTCCGCACCAGCATTTCGATGCGGCCCTCGGCGCTGTCCAGTTGCCGCCGGCAATTCTCCGACAGCTTCATGCCCTCTTCAAACAGTTCCAGCGCCCGTTCCAGCGGCAGGTTGCCGTTCTCCAGTTCCTTGACGATCTTCTCCAGCCTGTCCAGGCAGGACTCAAACGATTCAGACGCCTTTGCTTCTTCAGTCATCTGGTTATTTCGGATTGCGGATTTCGGATTGCGGATTTCGAGCTGTCGCCACTCCAATCTGCAATCCGAAATCCGCAATCCGCAATTAACTGCGTTGGCCCAGCACCTGCATGACCTCGATGGCCATGCTATAGCGGCTGAACGGCGCGCTCAACTGCGCGCCCTGGGCCACGTGGCGGGCGCGGCCCAGCATCTCCTGGGCGATGGCCACGCCTTCGGCCCGCGCCGCTTCGGCCGATTCGGCCTTGCCCATGCGCTCCAGGAACGCTTCCGGCACCGGCACGCGCAACTCGTTGACCATGAACTCCGCGTTGCGGTAGCTGATCAGCGGCCAGATGCCGACGATCACCGGCACGCGGTACGGCTCGACAAACTTCACCAGCGCTTCGAGTTGATCCAGGTCGAACACCGGCTGGGTGACAATATACTCGGCGCCGGCCTCGATTTTCCAGCGCAGGCGCCGCAGCTCCTCCACCATGTTCACCGCGCCGGGGTTGGCGCCCACGCCGATCAGGAAACCCGTTTGCGAGCCGATGGGGTTGCCGCCCAGGTCCAGCCCCTTGTTGAGGTTGGCCACGATATTCGTCAGCCCGATGGAATCCACGTCGAACACCGCCGTGGCGTCGGGGTAGTTGCCCAAGCGGGGCGGATCGCCGGTGATGATGATCAGGTTGCGGATGCCGAGGGCGTAGATGCCCAGCAGGTCCGACTGCATGCTGATGATGTTGCGGTCGCGGCAGCAGTAGTGCAGCACCGCCTCGATTCCGGCCTGCTGCTGGATCAGGTAGCCGAGCGCCTGCGCGCTCATGCGGGCGCTGGCACGCGGCCCGTCGGGAATGTTGATGCCATCGACGCCGTTGGCGGAACACAGCCGCGCCCCCTCGATCTCTTTTGACGGGTCGGAACCGCGCGGCGGCAGGATTTCCACGAACACCGGGAAAGAACCGGCCGCCAGCTTCGCGCCCAACCGCGATTTGCGCTCGCTGGGGATGGGGGGCAGCAGCTCGGGCTGGTCCTCGACCGCGACCGCCACCCGCAGCCCGGCGTGCGCCGGCTGCAGCGACCGCACCTCGTTCTTCAGCAGCTTGATGTGCTCCGGGGTGGTGCCGCAGCAGCCGCCAATAATCTTTGCTC
>Ga0315280_10007369_pt1 | contig 14806 bp, 13 predicted proteins | sample YL17G06_40_MG_FD_203697 | JGI IMG/M metagenome (GOLD analysis project Ga0315280, IMG submission 203697) | Sediment microbial communities from Yellowstone Lake, YNP, Wyoming, USA - YL17G06_40 | ecosystem: Environmental > Aquatic > Freshwater > Lake > Sediment | place: USA: Wyoming | collected...
ATATTAGGAGGGCGGCGAAAGATTCTATGGAGGCTTTGCAGAGTGGGGAGTTTACGCCTGCTGTTAGGGCTTCGAATGTTATTTCGATTTTGGATGAGATTTTGCAGGATCCGAATATGCCGCCTTACACGCGTGTGAAATTGTGGAATGTGATGAGCCTCATAGAAGCAATAAAAGACTAAGTACAGCAATAGAAGACTGTTTCTTGTTTTTGCTTGCGTTTTCTGAAGAGTTTGGTTTCATCTATTTGGTTACGTGTTCAAGGCCAACCTCAAGCAGCATTTAGGCTTCTTTTAGACTGTGAGCGATTATTACGTGGAATTCTCCGTCTACGTTTTGGGATGGCGACTTTTCGATGTTGATGTAAACCGCGGTTGGTTTTCTGCCTGTAGTATAGTGGTGACTATTGCCGTTTGTTTAGTGACGCAAAAATGTTGAATGGTGCCGAAATAACATTTACCGTCTCTAAAAATGGTGCCAAAAGATGTTTGACGGATACTTATGGGTTGTTGAGAAGGTGCGTGGGGTTGGGTGAGGAAGCGGTTGGGATAAAGAGATGCGAAGAACCGAATAGCAGAACAAATTAAAACCATTAACGTAAACTTACGTTGACAGTACGTAAATAAACAGCCAGAATTAACAGCTCCACCCAGCATCAATAGAAACGGGAGACTGCAAAAAGAAAAAAGGGGAGTCTGCGGTAGACATCACCACTTCAGTTTGTTAGAAGCGATAAAAGATTGATAGATTAGTGGTTTTGTGTGTGCAAAGCCGCTAGGCCCCTCTATTAGGATTCAAATATGGCATAGAGATTGCTATGTTAGAATATGTGTATGCTTTTCTAATGATTTTTTGCCATGTACGTCGTGAAATAGCTTCATGCATGGCGCTGTAGGTTATTATGGGGGTCAAAACAGAAACTGCGTCTAAACGCGATAGATCCATTTGGACGAAGGCATCGGGGAAGGGATTTCAGCACCAATTTACTAGTAAAGCGCGCGCTGGGTCAACAAGGCATTATGGAATAAAAAGAATGACAAATATCAATCGAATAGAAGAAAAAAAGATTCGTAAGCGCGCTCGGCAGATTTGCTGATTGGTTAAATGATCTTTGCCAATATGTAGAAAACAATGAAGAAATCTGCGACCCCTATTATCAGCCCTACACGCCATTTTCTTAGCTGATGACTGTTCTTGTCCCTTTTCTTTACGACCCATTCATACAATTTTTTAAGCATGGCTTCTTCAACTAGTTCTGTGTATTATAACTCGCTCATTGGCTTGAGCCATTCTGTGTAGTTTCGCAAACGAACTAGGGAAGTGGCTATTCTATAGAAACTCATTCAATACGCAGCGCGCGCGCTTTTGTTGCCTAATTGAAGTTGGTGTTGCAAATTAAGGTTTACCTATTTTCTCGCTGTTGCAAACTGAGGTTTTCAGAGATTCTTTACAAACTCCTTGTATTCATCTTGATTCATTCTTTTAGGCTTAGTTTCCGAGGCTCCTAAGACTAAAAAGTCCGTGCATTCTGCGTTATGCCAAACAATATAAGCTGGAAGACCCATCTTTTCTTGGATTTCGAGAAGAAGACTTTTCTTACTTTTCCAAACAGGATGCGTTTTGTCTCCCTCTCCAGGGTTGTCAATCTCAATCGTTTCTATGTATGCCACGGAGACAAGTTTTCTGTTTCTAACTCTTTGCTCAAACCAGTCTCCATCAGTCATGTAACACCAGTCTGGTAAAGTAGGTGGTCTGTGCCATCTGCTATAGTTTGTCGGTCTTTTTCCAGTAATCTCTTCAATTGGTGATGGGTCGTTCAAACCTATTCCTTCTTAAGGATAAGGATGTCTCGATTTAAGTCGAGCATGATTTTCTTCTTTTTGGCATATTCCACGTCTTGAACACTTTTTATCTCAGAAGGCATCGGTGCCGTTACCCTCTGAATTTGAGTGAAGCCAGCGTCTAAGAAGAATTTAAGGCACATAAGAGGTAAGTCTAAGAACTTTCCTGTAACCCTCTCGTCTAAGAATGCTTCAATGACTAATGCGACATGCCCGCCTTTCTTGACCGTATGGAAACAATCCGAAGCTAATTTCTTCATAAAGTCTAGCCATTCCTCGTGGCTGTATTCCGATATGCTCTCTTTACCGTAACCTCCCTTCTGAAGCCTCCAGTAGGGCGGGTCGAGAAATATCATGTCGCAACCTTGAGCTTCTTTTAGGAAACCTCCACGTATGTCGTGTTTGACTATGTCGTCTCTCTCTTTGGGAGGATTTAAGTCGTAAGCTCTGCACCTACGCCCCATCACCAAGCATGCATCAACAGTAGAGCCACCCCCAGCCATCGGGTCCACAACTAAGTCTCCCTGTGTCGTATAGTAGTAGAGTGCATTCATCGCCATCTGCCCTGGGATGTTCCCAGGGACTTCAAGCCCAAGTCTTGGGTCTCTCCCCGTAAAGTTCCAAACATTGTAGATTCGTTCGTTGGCGTTCTGATACTCTCCCTTGCCAAACTGCTTAAAACGCTCTAAATCATCTTTACCGTCTAACACCATCGCCCAAGCCAATGTCAAATCAATGTTGAGCTTTTCAGCCACTTTCTCAACTGGTTCCCCTCTATCCAAAAGCGATTTTAGAAGTTTTACCAATTCTGGTAAATTTTCTATTTTGTCTGAAACGGCTCGTTGAGTTAACCCGATTTTTTCTCCTATTTCCTGTTGCGTCCATCCAAGAGAGTTTAGTCTATAAACGATGGCTTGTCTTTCAGCCTTCTGCATTAACTTTATGTCGGAAACCCAGCTACTTACTGTCTGTTGTGAAACTCCTAAGGCGTCTGCAATCTCTTGTTCCGTAGCGTTAGGGTTTTTCTCACAGATTTTACGTGCTTGATATTTCTTATCCTCAGACCCTAAACGGTCTCCATGTGTGGCGTTGCGCTTTGCTGATTCCAGCTGAAGTCGAGTCAACCATTCTTCTTTCTTAAGCGTCTCCTTTTTCCAGTATTCTGCCTCTATGGTTTTTCTTTTCACTCGCTCGCAGGCTCTTGCACGATGCAAACCGTCCAAAAACACCGTATATTCTTTGCCATCATTGGTTGAAATTCTTTGAACTAGGATGGGTGGAAACTTTGCTCCAGCTGCTAAGGCTTCAGCATAGGCTTCAATTGTTTTCGGGCTCTCGTTTCTACGTGGATAGATGTCGGGGTCTTTAACTATGTCCTTAATCGAAAGTTCTAAAGTATTCTTACTCATTTCTTTTTCTCTCCTTTCTCTATCCATTGTTCTATAGCTTCTTGAACGGCTACAGTTAGGTTACCTCTTTTCATGCCTAGCCTTTTAAAGACTTCCTCTCTGAACCGTTTTTCCAAATCGTCGCGTGTGCGGAACTCAAGTACCACGGTCTGATTTGGTTCGTTGAAAAGTGTTTTCGTTCTAATGTCTTCAATATGAAGAGGCATTCGATTTGCTTGACAGAATTGAGAGATCAAGCTTCAGAATCAAGAAGCATTATATTGATGAAGCCAGAAAACGTATAAGAGAAAGCGATTGTTCCCAATAGAAACTCGTCTGTTTCTGATGCAGTCATCAACCAAGCAAGAAGAGAAGAATCTGAATGTTTACGAAATGGTTGGTGAGAGTGGCCCTTAGCTAAGGTCCTCCTCTTGTTGAGGTCTACCTTCAGCCATGACCTCTTTGAGGGTGCCAATCTCTCGAGCTAGAACGGTATACAGTATGTCCAAGAAGGCATCGATTTCTTTTGTAGGCATTCCTAGCAACTGCAAGAATGTCCGGTCGATTTTGCGTCTGACATCATTGTTTTCTTGAAGCTGTTCCAACAAACTGGGCATCGAGGCTTTTCCGTATTTGTCAAAGGTCTCAAGTAATCTATCAACATCTTGGTTGGATAGCTTTGCAAAGCTAGGTACTGTAAATTCGCTGAGAACGTAATTGTCAAGCCAAATCCAGCCTCCGCGGGTTTCTTTTCTTTCAGTGAGCACTTGGAACAAGCTTAGTGTGCTGTTGAACCAAAGGCAAAGTAGCTTGTTTTGAACATCGTCCTTGATTTTTATGTTCCATAATGAGCCTCCAAAGAACATCTTTTCATCTGAATAGAATGCGAGATTGCGTGTGCCAACCCCCGTTATATCCGCTCGGTAGAACAAAGCAAGTTTTGAAGAGTGGTCTTTGACGAACTGTTCCCAGTGCCCATTTTGAACATTCCTCAGGGCTTCATCTCTTTCCTCTAATGTAATGTCGCTCGCTTTCAGCAACTCTTTGAGTCTGTCAAATGGTCTTATTATTACATAATCTGTCTGGTTGCTTATGTCGAAATGTTTGAGCCCCGCGTATCTTCTGATATTTGGGGCAACACAGTTCACTGGTATGTTGAAAACTATGTGTGAGAAGCGATTCTCTATCTCTAGCTTCCTTTGGGTCTTTTGTTTCACATACCAAAAATCGTGCTTTTTCAGAGCACGCTCTTCTTCACTGACAATAGATAGCCCGTAGTAGCCTAGACGCTCTATTCCTCTAGGGCTTTCATGTATTTCGCCCTTGACAGTTTTGAGGTATTTATCGAAGGCTATTGCCTTTCCAGATTTTTCAAAGAGTCCTTCGATTCTTTCAGCCAGCTCTATGATATCCTTGCGATACATTGAGATTGCCCTGAAGAGGCTTCTTCTGTTTTTTGCGACCTCTTCTTGCAATAGTAGTCTGAACAAGTATTTTTCCGAGTCAACTGTTGCGCCGACCTGTTTATTCTTCCGTAGTTCCTTGAATGTTTCTGCCAATGAACGCGCTCCCTGGATTGACAAGTCGTCAGGCGAAACTCTGAGAATTGAAACCGCTATTTTGTTATCTTTTGATTTCATTTTCTTGGCAACTAACAAGATTTCTCGCGTGAGGACATTCTCAGAGAATGCTGACCGACCTTCGCAGACGATTAGATGCTCGATAGTGTAATTTCTGAACCACATATCTTGAACTTCGTATAATCCTTTTGCCGACAGTGTTGTAATGGGAAGAACAGCAGCTAGTCTACCTTCATTTCTTATGAATCTATCAGCAAGCAATAGAAAGTAGCCGTGCAACCCCAATTGACCGTGTAGGCACTTCTTATATTTCGCTTCTGGGAATCGTCTCATCAACATGGCCTTATAGGTCGGAGGTATTCTTTGGAATCTTGTGAATGGAGGATTCATAATCACGAGGTCAACTTTGCTTAGCTCTATTGATTGAGATTTCGAATGCTCTGAAAGTCCAACTACACCTACTGGCACTTTTTCTTTAGATTCTCTAACTGGTTTCTGAAAGCTCTCAGTTATCTTTCTCTGCTTGAATGCTTCTTTGAGAACTTCTTGAGCAGGCGAAATAATCACATCTGGTCTCAAACTAGTAGAATCTTGAATCGCGACTCTGACGAAGTCGGTGGTATAAAGAGGAGCTTGAAGGGAAAGATGAACAGCGGCCAAATGGGCTGCAAAAGGCATTATGTCTAAACCGGTTATTTCTTCCTCGAGAAAACGCTTGTGATGCTTGAAGCTGAAGCGTTCACCTGTCTTTTCCAGAAGGTCTTTTTTTCTTTGATAAGAAGAGACAAGTAAAGTTCCTGAACCACAAGCCGGGTCTAAGACCGACGCGTCAGGTTTGTCAATGGCTAAGGTAGCTAGAATTTCACCTGCCTGGATGTTTGTATAGAATGCTGCTACCATCTTACGCAGGTCGAATGGAATGAGATTGTGAAATATCTTACCAAGGACATCGTGACCTAGGGCCTCAGGTGACAAGGCATTGACCGAATCAACGGTAATCTTGATTGCCTCTAGGGCTTTCGACCCTTTGAGTTTTGATGTAACGTCGAATCCAAAAATGGGCTTGTAGTCTTCGAGTAGCACTTTCGAGAAATACTCTGCTTGCAGTTCTCGGGGAGATTGCAGTTTCTCAGGGTCGATTTGTTTGTATCTAATTAATTCCTTTTTTTCTTTGGCCAGAATCTGATAGAAGAGAATTTGATTGGCCAACAAGTAGGACGCAGCATCTCTGAGATACTGTATCGGAATTTCCTTCTCTTCTTTGATTCCCAAGACAGTTTCAAAGAAGACATGCCCTCCAAAAATCTCCTCTACATCTTTTGCTTCAATCTCAGCGAACGTTTCGGAGATTCCCAAGACAGCTTCTCGAAGCAACCTGATGGCATCTGAGGTATTAAGCTCAACAGAGATAGGCGGTGAGGTTATCATGTTGTGGATCCAGCTAGCCAAGTCTCTGAGCGATTTCGCATTGTATGAAACATAGAAAGGCGGGATGTCCAACAAGACGGCTGCATCGCAAGAACTGAGGCAATCGGACGGATAGAGCACAGCAAAAACAGCTTTTGGAGACGTCAACCTAAGCTTCTCTCTATAGGTGTAAGCTTTGCTTACAGCGTCAACAAGCTTGCGTGGTTTTTGCTTTCCCTCTATAAAATAGTTGAGTTCATTGTGTCTCGCATGGATATCGGGCTTATTTCTTCCAAAGCGGGTTAGATAATGCTCTTCAAAAAAGGCTTCAATACCCAGGGTGCGTAGCTCTTCGCAAAGTAAAGCGTTGCAGGTATTCTCATGTTTTGACCCAAAAGGCAAAGGTCCCTACCCAACGTATCTACTATTTTGGCAGTATTAAAAGCTTAATAGAGTCCAGAATAGGCTCGGGAACTCGATATTGTTTTATAAATGATTCCATCGCTTATTGTTGAATGGATTGGGCGACTTGACCAGAACTAGACGACTGCTGATTCTAGGGCCCTCTTTCAGGCGCAAGAAAGATGACAGTCTCCTACCGGCCTGCAAACGTTATGATGGTTTGTTCTTTAGAGTTGCCAGAAAATACTTGAGCGATGTCAAGGACGTCGACGTTCTTGTCATGATAGACGACTTGACGCTAATTGATGGTTCCACTCCTCTACCCTACGACGAGCCCGAAGGAAGACATTGGGGCGGAAAGACAATTTTGAAAAAAGTAGTAGACGAGGCCAAAGTGAAGAATGAAAGATTCCTGAAAAACCAACTCAGAAGGAGAAAATATTCTGAAATCTTCATATCCATGGGCAAAGAGTATGCAGCAGCCCTGCCAGACCTGTCGAGCTGCGGCACTAAAGTAGTGTTTCCAGCAACCGGAGGGCCTGGACCAAAAGCACAGGCGCTGAAACAATGGTTCAATAGAGAATAAGCAGGCTGCAATTACGGACACACGTCTGACAAAATACGCTTCTTTAGTGGGAGACAAACAACAAGCAGGTGAAAAATGCAAAACAAACATTTGCACAAGGCGCTTGCACTTTGGTAGATAGAAAAGTGGATTTGATGATCCCAAGCGCCATTGACCCAAGAATTATTATCATGTCTAGTTATGATGAAACAACATCAAGCGGTCAATCAACCAGAGCAACAGACATGATAGCACTTTACGAGAGCCTTCAACATAGAAGGATGCAGGGCGGATATGAACATTATTTTGTCAATGTTGTGGATGGTGGTGGATGGCTTGCCCGAAGGAAAGACCTCAGAAGAATGTGGCAGGCGTGTAACTTTTGCCTTAACATTAATACTCTACCTCAATTAGCGCATATCATCAAAGCAGTGATGTGACAAATCATGCATAGGAAAAAAATCATAGGGCTAACTCAGACAATATTGCAGGTTTTTGAAGAAAATCAGACTCGTACAGTCGAGTCCAAAGAGATTTATGCTGAAGTCAAGAAGCGATTACGACTTACACCTGAACAAATGGAATTAGCCTATTACCGACCCAAGTTTCACCACTCAATCAGAAGCACCCTGTGCAAACTTGTGAACAGTGACAAGATTGTCAGAATCAGCAAAGGGGAATACAGGAAGGCTCTACCAAACGACAAATTAAAAGGTCTACTACTTGCATGAAACAAAAATCTAAACTCCGAAAGCTATCGTCAAGTTACCAGAACCAAACACCATAGTTCTTAAATGTCCTTAGCAACAAGAAAAATGCAGGAGAATGGCATTTGAGAATTTATATTGCAGGACCATATTCGGCAGATTCTGCAAAAGGGAGACATGAAAACGTCACAAAAGCTATTGATGTTGATCTTGCTTTGTGATTGGTTTTCGGATTTGTATACTTCTGAAGTGATTGCTGGGAACGTGTGCACCAATTATATCAGTCTTCTTTCTTTCCCATGATTATCAATGAAATGAGAATCGGAATGATGATAAGAATTATGGCCGAAAGGGTCGCTCCAATTGCTTCAGGCGATTTATTGAAAAGTGTCTGCAAGGCTGGGTAGCCCTTAGTAGCTTGAATGAGCTGTGCATAGGCATAAAAGAAAACTGCAACAACAGTAGGAATAATCAAAATAAGCCTCTTCCAATAACGCTTCCAGAAAGTCGCTGGACTAAGTTCAACAGGAATGGACAACAGAGGAGCATGCTTGAAGGTCGGGTCTTTCGGCTGGATTTTGATAGTCGAATATTCGGTCGAGGAGATTGCTTTCAATTTAACGCCCACATTCTGAGAGTTCTGTTTTCCACAAATTTCGATTGTGTCGTCGTTATCACGCTTGAGATTCTGTGGCATAGACAGTTCTAGTTCTAATCTTCCAATTTTCCCTGGTTGATTATGGAAAGGCAGTAAGTGTGAAATTGTGAGCGAATATTTTTTGTTTCCAACAAGTTTGTATGCCAAATCAGGTTTAGTTTTGTCAATTTTCTCGAAAGGCACTTTCTTTTTGTCAGTTGTGTTCTCGATTTCGGTCATGGTGTAGAAAGCCACTTTATCAAAAACCTTTAGACCCGCAAGCATTTCCGCTAGGTTCTGCCAAGCAGTAAGCGTTAAGGAAGGATCGTCCACACTGATAATTTCAAGGTCGCGAAGCGTGTCAAATGCTATATAACTTCTCTCAGCTGGCGGGAGCGGCTTCAATGATGCTTCCAGTTCACGTGAGTATTTTCCATAATCTTTGCATTTTATGTAACCTAGGGCTTCAACCCAGAGCGTTAAGTAATTGCCCTCTACCTTGGACTTCTTGATTTCAACCTCACGAACAGGATAAAAGTTTTTGAGCCACCACTTCTCTTCCTTAAACTCTGCATCAACGCAAATCAATAATGCGGTTTTGTCTTGTAGAACTTTCGGGCTATTAAAAATGTCATCAGGTATCCAAAGACTACTGTATGTTGTAAGCTTGACGATGGCGTGCGGTGGTGCGCATAAAACCGTCAACAAAGCTTGGGCGTATGCACCACCACCTGCAGGATTCTTAAATAACAGTACTCTCTCTTCTGTAGACACAGCCTTCACGTCTTTTTTATGTACAATGTTATATGCTTAGGTTTATATGATTTAGCAGCGAAGGACAGAAGGTGTACTCATGAGTGGAATAGATCCTGTTCAACTCGCAAAAGGTTTGAGACGAAAGCTAGTTGATGGGTCGAACAGGAAATTTGGGCTTGGTTCTTTTATTGGAACAGTAATGCCCGATACCACAAGCGACATCTTTAGAGTCTTTGTTCCAGTGAACCCCGAACGTCAGAGGAAACTAAACTGTCAGTTTGGGCATAAACTAAACATTTTCTTAGACTCTTTGTTTGATTATCCAACTATTATACAAGCCAAGTTTGGAGCACGTAGAACATGGGAACAGTATAATAGGTTTCTAACGGTTCAAGTAGGTGGCTGCAACTTTAGATGTTGGTATTGCTATTGTGATGACGCTCTATTGAACGGAAGGAACTTGGTTTACTTAACTCCAGAGGAACTTGTCGATAGATTTATTCAGCAACGAATTAATGATAATATGGAAGGTATTCAGTCCAATGTTTTAAGGATAAGTGGAGGAGAACCTTTTCTCACTCCTGAACTCATACTCGGTTGCCTAGAGGAGGTCAAGAGAAGAGGACTAGATGACAGAATATTCATCTGGACTGAAACGAACTTGTCGCCTTTTCTCAAAGAATCCATCTCTGGCCCACCTATCATTCAGAAGTGGGTTAACCTTGACAGGTTTTCACGCTTCCGAAATTTCGCTTTGCACCCGTGCGTCCATGGGACGTCACCCAAGAATTTACATGAAATATGTGAGGTTGACGAGAAATGGTTCGATGGATTACTTGAAGGTCTTAATACTTTAATTCAACATAAGCTAGATATTTACCCTACATTCAGCCCAAACATGTGTCCTCCTAGAGACGTTGAGGATCTCTTCCAAAGATTGGCATCTATTAATAAGTACTTACCATTACGTTTTGCCTTGATAGAATATCATTTGGACTATCCTTCGGTCTCTATGCGCCATAAGGCACAGCAACACTTGACCGTATACAATAAGTATCTAGTTATCAAGAAATGGAATGAATTGCTTCTGAAAACCTATGGTATGTCGTACGCCGAGAAGCCTCGACACGAAGTCCCACTGTGGTGACCAAGTGCGCTAATCTACGCGACACCATTATACTAGTTAATCACCCGACTGAAAAGAGTTTCTTCGAAAAACTAGCTTACAATTACGATATGAACTTCAGGATTATTTTTCTCAAAGTCTCTCTTGAACATGTCATGATCACGAATGAAACCTAAATCGTAGACTACAAAAATTATATCCCCATACTTCGATCGATATGCTGGGATATCTTCGCTAATTTCTTTTGTGATTTTTGTTTCTTCATCCGCTTTTCTACATAGTTTTATATCCATCGCAGTATCAATTGGGTCGATCGTGAAATCGGGCTTTAAATAGGTGGAACCCCAAGGAATAGATACTTTTTCACGATCGTATCCATACCTCTTTATCTTCAATATGGTTTCAACAGCATTTTGAACTTCAACCTCATTCATTGGCGTCTTACGTATGATTGCCCTTAAGTTATCTTTGATATTGCCAATAAGTTCATCAACAACTTGACGGGCACGATTTGTTCTTGAAAATATTCTACTCTCAATATCTAATATCACCCCTTCATTGAGTTTACGCACTCTCGCATCGGACCAATTATCATCAAAATGCATCTTGAAAATGCTAGAATACTTCCTTCCGCTTATCAAGGCGCTACGGGTTGGCTGCATTGTCGAAACGGTCTTTAGCGCTAAAATCACCGTTTGTCCAACAACTATAAAACTTCCGACAGGGTCTGGTTCGCTATCAATAAACCGAATCTTAAGGGAATCATAGTTAAGCCAAGACCTCCATTCACTCATTAAGTTCTCAATATTCTCCTTATTGTTGCCATAGTCCCTTATAACCTGTCGAATCGTAGGTCGTACCGAAAAGAGATAGGAAACCCTCATTCCCTGCGTTATTCTTGTCTTTAGTTCTTCGAAGTATTTTCTTCTCCAAGAATTTTCTCTCTCTGAGGGAATGAGGATAATTGGAGTTTTTGATGAGCAGCGCAACATGTCTGAAGTAGAAGCCCTATTGACTACATCGTAGGCTGCATAATAGAAGTCATCTTCTGATACAAGATCAGGCTTGATACTTGGTTTACATTTCTCCTTAGATTTGTAAATAGTTCCCGCCTCCTACATTATTAAACGCCAATAAATGATGTGTCAAAAAGGTGCCCCCGTATTGTATGAGCTCACAAAAGAAAAATCACCTATGGGAGTATCTATGAGAAGAAAAAGCAATATCTAGAAGTTAAGAATCATGAAACTTTGGTAACATGCATGTGAAGAGGTTAGAACTAATGCCCTCTGGAATGGGTTTTGAAGTTTATATTCGTCAGGCGGTCAGACAGCGCTACCCGTCAAATGCACGCTATAAGATTTATGAGCAATACCCTGTTTCAGGGGTTGGTGTGTTAGATTTTTATGTTGTTAGAGAGCGGGAAAGAATTGTTATAGATGCTAAAGACAAGGGAAAACTAGCGATGTCCGACATCGGCCAAGTCGATTATTATGCTAGAGAACTAAGCGCAACGGAAAGGATAATATATATTGCCAATGATACTCGCGTGCCTGATAGTGTGAAAGAAGAAGCTGACCGCCTAGCTATCCAAATAACAAGGACACAATATCGGACTTGAAGTTTGAATAATCAGAAATTGCACATGAGCTCTTTTTTACCACCGTTTCTGCAACACCACAATCGAACACCGACAAACGGAACAGAACCCGCGCGCTGGCTTGTCCCGAAATTAGGTGAATGTTTATTTTTGTAGTTGGGGTCTCGTATCTTGCGCTTACGTCCAAGGCATGATCCACAACACAAATGACAAGGGCCTTCCTTGTTTCGAAAGTGCGTCTCGTCGCATTCTCACTCTAAGCCCTTGGCAGAGTTTTCTTACGTCGCCCACCTCAACTGACACAAGCGCGCGCAGATTCTTGAGTTTTACCGAAGACTTGATCTCAACCATCTTTTCCACAAAAGCAAATTCTTCCGTGCTACCTTTTGTCAGAAATGTGTGCGCACTCTTCGAATCAATGATAGGATCGCTTCAACTGGAATTGGTCGTGCCTCTATCGCAATTATAAGGAGCCAGCGAGTTTCACAACCTTGTTTCTAATCTGTGCGAATATTTTTTCGGCATGTCCCGATGGCAGAAAATAAGGGTCATCGATGTTCCATACAACTATTTTGCCTTTGCATTCCAAACATTTACTCAAAACAGCGTCTTTATGTTCTGGTTTCATGACTATGATGAGGTCATACATGTCAAGTCGCTTACTATTTAGACCTTCGGGAATGTTTTTGAGATATTGTTCCGCATTTTCTCTTGCTAAATATTTTCTGGCATCTTCTGAAACATGGGTCGAGGGATTTGTTCCAGCTGAGTCCACCTCAATCCCAGATTTAAGCTTCTTCAACAAGGCTTCCGCTACTGGGGCCCGAAAAGCATTACCTGTACAAACGAAAAGGACTCTCATACGCATCGCCTACGCTTTTGCTTTCTAGATTGAAATCTGCGAATATATAATTTGCAGCTTTAGCCTTTGTATCTTCTTTCAAACTGTCTTCTTAAGGATATGTACAGCTGGCCCATGAGTAACAAGCTTAGTATTCTTAATGCAAGCTCTACAGGGTTGTCTGTTTTTAGTTGGAAAAAGGCGTATATACAGTTTTGTAAGTTTTGCAAAAGGATTGTGATGAATTCGGAAGGTTGCGACATCTGGGGTACTGTAATTAGTAAGGCTACTGCAGCTGGTGCTAAGAGGACCCACAGGATGACGCGTCTGTAGCTTTCACCATAGTTGCTCATATACTTATACCATGCGAGGGCTGAGAAGATGTTTGTACGTATCCATCTCAAAACAGGGTTATTTACCCTTGCACTTTTCCTCTTGCACTCCATTTCGCCGATGAAAAATCGTCCAGCGTCGGTGTATCGCATTTTAGACTCCAAGTTTTGCCTTAGCCTACGATAAACAGTTGCCACGATTCCGTAGTGTACGGCATGTTCTGCTCTGTCTGCCCTTCGCTCATCAAATATCCTTCTATCAGAGCCCCATGTCACCGTCTCGCCGATATTAATTTTACTTACATCCGTGTAGAGAAAAGAAGTATTTGCTAAATCGAATTGACCAAACCAAACCAGTTCTGGCTTTTCAAAATTAACGTCAGTAAAAAAAAGAACAGGGCCTTCCTTTGAATCTTTTCGCAAGTTGGTAAAAAATGCACTTTCAGAAAACCTTGCCCTCTCGAATTTTGCCTCTTTGGAGAACTGTGCACCGAAGAAGTCTGCTACTCCTGAAAAAGTTGTGTGAAAGAAGTCGGCGTTTTCTGAAAACTCCGCGTGAGGGAAGCCTGCCACTTTACAAAACCTTGCATTCGAGAAGTTTGCCATCCCATGAAACTTTGTCCTAGAGAAGTAAACGGAACTTTCAAACTCCCCTGTAGCCTCTATTGAGGGCAGGTTATATCCTCTGCATACAAGCTTCTCCTTATTCCTTCTCGCTGCCTCAACTTTTTCATGGAACCTTTCTCTGACTTGTTTTTCATTCTCTTTCCAGTACTCGGGGTGATGAAAAACGCAGAGATTATCTTTTATCGCTGGTTCGGAACACTTAAATGTAACAAACCCTTCTGATTCGAAATCCCAATATCTATCTTTAAACATACACTTTTCGGATTGCATGGATTGATTTCTACAAAAAGTTCTATTTAACTCTAAACCCAAAAACGGTTCCGAGACACATCATAATGTATCATGCTATAATATAGCGCACGGTTCAAATCCCACCCCGTCCTTTTAGAGACTACGGCGGGGCTCAAGAAATCAATAGTGAAACTATCTCAAAGAGAAAAAGGGGAATTGGCGGGAGACATCTCCACTTCAGTTTGTTAGAAGCAATGAAAGATTAATATGCGGGCACAAAAATATCTTCTATTTCTGATTTAAGGGGATAATACTGAATGAAAGTGTTCCATTATCAGAATGTTGAAGCAAAGAATGCAGACGAGGGAGCCTCCAAACTAAAAGTGCGATGGCTCATTACAAAAGAGATGGGCGCCCCAAACTTTGCAATGAGACTTTTCGAAATGGAACCAAAAGGGCACAGCCCATTTCACAGCCACCCTTGGGAACACGAAGTCTTCATCTTAGAAGGCGAAGGACTCGCAGTCAGTGAAGACGGAGAAAAAAAGATTAGTGCTGGGAACGTCATTTACATTTCAGCCAACGAAAAGCATCAACTCAAAAATAACGGCAAAACGACCTTGAAGTTTCTCTGCCTCGTGCCCCACGTACAAAAGTAACAGGCTTCTAAGACATAGACCGCTTTTCAACATTAGCTTACTCGCTAAAAATATATGCTAGTTGTCACATGTAGTTCTGGGTTTCAGGAGAATACGCCCTTTGAAGT
>Ga0315280_10007370_pt1 | contig 14800 bp, 10 predicted proteins | sample YL17G06_40_MG_FD_203697 | JGI IMG/M metagenome (GOLD analysis project Ga0315280, IMG submission 203697) | Sediment microbial communities from Yellowstone Lake, YNP, Wyoming, USA - YL17G06_40 | ecosystem: Environmental > Aquatic > Freshwater > Lake > Sediment | place: USA: Wyoming | collected...
GGGTTCGCGGCGCAGCTCGAACCGGCCGGCCTCGATGCGCGCGAGATCGAGGATGTCGCTCACCATGCGGAAGAGCCGGTCCGTGTTCTTCTGGGCAATCCCCAGGAGTTCCCGGGAGAGCTCGATGCCCACTCCCTCATTTGCCAGCACCTCCATGGAGCCCTTGATCGCGGTGAGGGGCGTGTGCAGGTCGTGGGAGACCATGGCCAGGAACTCCGATCGCATCCGCTCCAGCTGTTGGAGGCGGGCGTTCAGTGCGGACAGCTCTTCGATCTTCCGGGCCAGGTCCGTGATGTCCTGCATGATCATGAAGAATCCGCCCTCGGGGTCCTCGGGCATGGTCCAGGCGAGGGCGATGCGCAACACCCGGTCCCGATACCGGAGGCTCAGGTCTTCCCCGCTCCTTTCTGGGTTGGCCCGGAGACGCTCGATGGCCTCTTGCAGGGTGGCGCGATGGTCGGCCAGGAGGATGTCGGTCACCGGGGTCCCGATCAACTCCAGCTCGGGCCGCCCCAGCATCGCGAGGCCCGCGGGGTTGACGTACAGCACACGCTGACGGCCATCCGCCTCCACCACGCCTTCGCCGATGGCCCGGAGGATGGCTTCCTTGTACCGCTTGATGGCGAGCAGTTCCCTGACCTGTTCGCGCGGGACTGTCTTCTCCAGTCCCAGGATGGATTGCGGCCCCGCAGGCCCTTCCCCCTCCAGCCGCCGGAGGGTCGCCAGGACGTTCCCCCGGAGCTCATCCAGTCGTCCCTTGACCACGTAGGCGTCGGCCCCCATGGCCAGGACCTTCTCCTGATCCTCCACCAGCGTGCCGGAGAGGATGACCACCGGAATATCGCGCAGACGCGGGGTGCCCTTGATGTACCGGCACACCCGGTCCCCGTCGATCTTCGGCATCACGATGTCCAGGACCACGAGGTCGGGCCGGCCCTGGTCCAGGAGCTCCATGGCCTCCATGCCGTCGTAGGCCTTGGTCACCTGGTAGCCCTCCTGGTCGAGGATCTCCGCCAGGAACTCGACGTAGAATTTGTCGTTGTCCACCACCAGGGCGCGTCTGGCCACCGCCACCTCAAATGCGGAATGTGGATTGCGGAATGCGGAATATCCAGGGGGACCGGGCCATTCCGCACTCGGGCACCCTCTGGGTGTTCCGAATTCCGCAATTGGTCAGGACCGGTAGTTGATGAACTGCGTGTGGATCCCCAGCTCCTGCTGTCGGAGGAATTGGATCACCTTCTGCAGCTCGTCCTTGTCCCTCCCGAAGACCCGGACCTGGTCCTCCTGGATCTGCGCCTGGACCTTGAACTTCCCCCCTTTGATCAGCTTCACCAGCTCCCGGGCGTTCTCCGTCGGAATGCCCTGCTGCAGCTCGATCCGCTGCCGCACCCGACCGCCCGCGGCCGGCTCGATCTTGCCGCGCGTGAGGGCCTTGAGCGGCACCTGCCGCTTCACCAGCTTGCCCTCCAGGATCTCCAGCACCTGCTTCAACTTGAATTCATCCTCGGCGCCGAGCAGGAGGGCATGGGCCTCCCTGGCTACCGTGGCGTCGCTTCCCTTGAAGTCGAAGCGCTGCCCGATCTCCCGCATGGTCTGGTGGACGGCGTTGTCCACTTCCTGCAAGTCCACCTTGGAGGCGATGTCGAACGAACACTCGCTGGCCATGTCTCGCCTGCCCTGCCCGCCGCCACCGCGCCAACCGCCCCGAAGGCCGGCCAGCTGCTTCCCGGCCTAGGGCCTGGGCGGGGTGACCACCGTGACGCCCGCCGGGGGCGTGAACTGGAACTGCTGATCGGAAAGGCCCGAATTCAGCTTCAGGCCCGTGAGCGCGATCACCGTCGTGTTGCCGGCGGCATCGAAGACGGTGGTCCTTTCCACCGTGTAGGTCTGGAGGTTCACCTCCAAAAGCATGCGGGCGATGCCGCCTTCCGGGTGTTTGGGCCTGAGGTCCAGGATCATGAAGCTCGTGGCGTCGCGCGTCGCCGCGGTCTCCACCGCGCTGACGGCGAATTCGCGGCGGAGCTGGCAGTCCCCCGCCAGGAAAGACAGGGGCACGCGGGAGGCAAAGGCCTCGCTCACCTCCTGGACGCGCACCTGCTTGTCGATCGGGGAATAATCCCACAGAGTCTTCCCGTCCGTAACGAACAGCCGCGCTTCCGGCTTCTCGTATTTCCACAGGATCTTCCCGGGCCGCTTCAGCAGGAACAGACCGCTTCCCTGCTGCTCAGTGCCCAGGCTGCGGTAGGCGACGATCTGCTTGAACTGTGCCGACAGATCCTGGGTCCTGGCGCATGTCGCCTGGAGCTTGTCCACGACCTCGTCCACGCTCGGCGCGGCCGCGCTGGCGGCCGGCGTGAGGCGTGAAGCGTGAAACGTGAGGAGCGGGACCGCGCAGAGCATCCACGCCGCCACGCGCCACATGGCCTTCCGCACGTCAGGACTCGGCCCGGGAGACCAGGACCTCGCGCGGCCGGGTCCCGTCCATGGCGCCCACGATCCCCTCGCGCTCCATGCGCTCGATCATGCGGGCCGCGCGGTTGAAGCCGACGCGCAGCCGCCGCTGGATCATGGAGATGGACGCCTGCCGGCTCTGAACGACCATTTCCACCGCCTGGCGGTACAGTTCGTCGTCCTCCTCCTCGTCCTCCGGCGGCATGTCCGGCTCGGGCGGCAAGAGCGACCAGACGAACTCCGCGGGCTTCGGCTGGGCCGTGAGAAAGTCCACGACGCGACGGATCTCCACCTCGGTCACGTTGCAGCCGTGGATGCGGATCGGCTTGGAGCTTCCCGGCGGGACGTACAGCATGTCCCCCCTGCCCAGCAGGGCCTCGGCGCCGTTCATGTCCAGGATCGTCCGGGAATCCACCTTGGACGCCACCCGGAAGGAGATGCGCGCCGGAAAATTCGCCTTGATGACGCCGGTGAGGACGTCCACCGAGGGCCGCTGGGTGGCCACGATGAGGTGAATGCCCACGGCCCGCGCCATCTGCGCCAGGCGCATGACGGCATTCTCCACCTCGGCCTGCGCCGTCAGGATGAGGTCCGCCAACTCGTCGATCACCACCACCAGCATGGGGAGGCGCCCCCGGTAGGATCCCTTGGTGAGGTCGTCCTCGACGGGCGGCTCCAGCTCCACCCGCCGGTTGTAGCTCTGCAGGTTGCGCGCCCCGACCTGGGCGAAGAGGCGGTAGCGCTCCTCCATGTGCAGGACGACGCGCTGGAGGCGCTTGGCCGCTTCTCTCGGATCCGAGACCACCCTGTCGGCCAGGTGGGGGATGCCGTTGTACATCGACAGCTCCACCCGCTTCGGATCGATCAGGAGCAACCGGACATCGCGCGGCTCCGCCCGGTAGAGCAGGCTGAGGATCAGGGAGCTGATGCACACGCTCTTGCCCGACCCGGTCTCCCCGGCGATGAGGAGGTGGGGCATCTGCGCCAGGTCGGCCACCATCGGCGCCCCGCCGATCTCCTTCCCCAGGGCCAGGGGCAACTGCAGCGCCTCGTTGCCGAACTCCTTCGCCGCCAGGACCTCCCGCAGGTGAACCGTGGCCCGGTGCTGGTTCGGGATCTCCACCCCCACGGCGGCCTTGCCGGGGATCGGCGCGACCACCCGGACGCTCAGGGCCTTCAGCCCCAGGGCCAGATCGTCCGCCAGGGCCACGATCCGGTTGATCTTGATCCCCGGGCCCGGCTCGAGCTCGTAGCTCGTGATGACCGGGCCGGGATTCACGGCCGTGACACGACCCTCCACGCCGAACTCCAGAAGCTTCTTCTCCAGGATCTGGGAATTCTGCGCCATCTCCTCCTGGCTGGAACCGCCGCGCTCGGCCGGAGGGGCGTCCAGGAGCTTCAACGAGGGATGGGCATACCCCCGCGTCCCGCTTGCGAATGGGAACGCCTGCTGGCCCCTTCCCTCCTTGGCCAGCTTGGCCGCCTTGGGTGGGGCGCCAGAGTCAGCTCCGGGCGCGGGTGCCTCCGCCGGAAGGGCTGCCGTTCCGGCCGGCGCCGGCCCAGCCACTTCGGTAACGGGGGGCGCCGGTGCCGCGACCTTGGCTGGCGCCGGCCTGGCGCGCCGGGCCCGCCAGGCGGTCAGCGCCGCCTGAACCCGGGTCCGGATTCCGGTGAAGCCTGACGCCGGCAGCGCGAGGAACGAGAGGAGCGGCCGCTGCGAGAGGCAAATGATGGCGAGGCCCAGGCCGGCTAGGGCCAGGACGCCCATCCCGAACTTCCCCAGCGAGAAGAGGAGCCAACGGAACAGCTCATCCCCCAGGAACCCGCCCGGGCGCTCCACGCGCCCGCCCGGCAGGAGGCCCACCTGGTGGAGGACGCTGGCCAGCAGGCTGAGCGATGAGGCAAGCAGAACCAGGCCCGCAGCGCGGCGCACGGGATGGGCCAGGCGGCGGCCCCCGACCCACGTCCATCCCCAAAGGAAGAAGACCGGCGGGACGAGCAGCGCCGACAGCCCCAGGATCCCGAGCAGGTCCCCGGCCGCTTCCGCCCCCACCCTCCCCACGGCGTTATGCATTTGCCGATCGACAGCGCTCTCGCTGGCGTAATTGAAGAAGGAGGGATCCCGGGGATCGAACGTCGCCAGGCTGACGAAGGCCAGGATGGCGGCCGCCATGGCCAGAACGCCGATGGCCTCCCGCGTCTTGTCATGGCGGAAGAAGGCCGCCACAAGCTTCAGCCACTCGCTGGGTCTGGTCAGATCCGGTGCCACGCCTGCCTCCCACCCCCGCGGCGGTTTGCAGATTTTATAGCGTGCATCTGGCCAATCTCCAAGCTCTTTCTTCAGGTGAAACGGAAAACGTGATACGCGCGATGCCTTCGAGCGCTAGAGTCCCCTTCCCCTCCTCACGTTTCACGTTTCACGTTTCACCTTTCACGTTCCACGCCCCCCGTTTCACGGCGCCCGGCGCCCGGCGCTACACCTCGATGATCACCGGCAAGATCATCGGGCGTCGGTCCATCGTCTTCTGCAGGAACTTCCGGAGCACCGATCGGATCCGCTGCTTGACCAGGGTCCAGTCGGTCTTCTCTTCAACGCTGCATCCGTCCAGGACTGTGAGGATCAGCCCCCGCGCCTGTTCGAACAAGGCATCATCCTCTGGCAGGTGGGCGAACCCCCGGGAGACGATGTCCGGCCCCGCCACCACGGTCCCCGCCTTGTCGAACCCGATGACCACGACGACCATGCCGTCCTGGGCGAGGTGCTGCCGGTCCCGCAGGACGGTGTCGCCCACGTCCCCCACGCCCTTGCCGTCCACGAAGACCCGGCCCGCCGGGACCTTGCGGACCACCCTTCCCCCCGACGGCGTCACTTCCAGCACTTCCCCATTCTCCAGGAGGAAGATATGGTCTTCCGGGATGCCGACCCGCCGCGCCAGTTGGGCGTGGTAGTAGAGGTGCCGGTACTCCCCGTGCACCGGCACGAAGAAACGGGGGCGCGTCAGGTTGAACATCAGCTTCAGCTCCTCCTGGCTGGGATGGCCCGAGACGTGGACGCCGGGGAAAACGTCCTCCGTGATCACGTGGGCCCCCCGCCGGAAGAGATGGTTGACGGTGCGGGCGATGGATTTCTCGTTGCCCGGGATCACTCGCGCCGAGAAGATCACCGTGTCCCCGGGCAGGATCTCGATCTGTTTGTGCTCTCCCACCGCCATCCGGGCGACGGCGGAGAGGGGCTCCCCCTGAGAGCCCGTGGTGATGATCACACCCTGATCCGGAGGGAAGCGCTTCAGGTCGTCCAGGCGGACCAGCGTGCGCTCGGGGACCCGGAGGTACCCCAGCTCCGCCGCGATCCGGGTGTTGGCCGCCATGCTCTTGCCGTTCACCGCGACCTTCTTGCCCAGGCGGGCGGCCACGTCCAGGATCTGCTGGATCCGGTGGATATGGCTGGCAAAGCAAGCCACGATGATCCGGCGCGGCGCGGTCCGGAAAATCGACTCGAATGTCTGCCCGATGGCGGATTCCGACGGGGTGAAGCCCTCCCGGGTGGCATTGGTGCTGTCGGAGAGGAGGAGCAGCACCCCCTGCTCGCCCAGCTGGGCGAACCTCCGGAAGTCGGTCAGTTCCCCGTCCACCGGCGTCTGGTCAAACTTGAAATCGCCGCTGTGGAGGACCAAGCCGGCCGGCGTATGCGCCGCGACTGCCACGCCGTCGGGGATGCTGTGACTGACCCGGATGAACTCCAGCGAGAGGCCTCCCAGGCGCAGGGTTTCGCCGGCCCGGATGCGGCGGAGGTCGGCTGTCTGGTCCAGGTCGAACTCGCGGAGCTTCTCCTGGACCAGTCCGAGGGCCAGCGGGGTGCCGTACACGGGGAGGGGAAGCTGGGAGAGGAGGAACGGAAGGCTGCCGGTGTGATCTTCGTGACCGTGGGTGAGGACGACGCCACGGACCTTCTGCCGCTGCTCCAGCAGGTAGGTCACCTCGGGGAGCACCAGGTCGATTCCCAGCATCTCTTCCTCTGGGAACATGAGCCCGGCGTCAATGACCAGAAGATCCTCCTCTGTCTCGAGGAGGGTCATGTTCATCCCGATCTCGCCCAGGCCGCCCAGGGGAATGATGCGCACCCACGGCTCACTGTGGCTCAAAACGGATAAGCTCCTCCTTCAACTCGGCAATTGGACAACCCGGCAACTTGGCAATCCGGTTGTTCCCAGTTGCCGGGTACCCCCTGGATTTGCCTGATCACCAGGTCGCCTGATTGCCTGGTTGCCAGTTCGTCAGGCCCGGGCCGCCACGCGCCGCTCGCTCGCCGCGGGGGCGGCCCGGCGCGCCGGGGCGCGCTTGGCCAGCGCCACCTTCAGCACATCATCCATGTTGTCCACGTAGACAAACTGCATCCCGCGTCGGACGTTGGCGGGCAACTCCTTCACGTCCTTGTCGTTCTTGCTCGGCACGATGACCGTCTTGACGCCCATCCGGCGGGCCGCCAGCGCCTTCTCCTTCAGGCCGCCGATGGGGAGCACCTTCCCCCGCAGGGTGATCTCTCCGGTCATGGCCACGTCCCGCCGCACCGGCGTCCGCGTCAAGGCGGAGATCAGCGCGGTGGCCATGGTGATCCCGGCCGAAGGCCCGTCCTTGGGGATGGCCCCGGCCGGCACGTGGATGTGGACATCGTGCTTGGCGAAGGTCTCTTCCTTGATCCCCAGGCTGATGCCCCGCGACCGGGCGTAGCTCAGGGCGGCCTGGGCCGACTCCTTCATGACGTCCCCCAGGTGGCCGGTGAGCGAGAGGCTCCCCTTGCCCCGCATCATGGTGCACTCGATGTACAGGATGTCGCCTCCGGTCTGGGTCCAGGCCAATCCGGTCGCCACGCCCACCTCGTCCTTTTCCTGCTCCGGCTCCGGCAGGTACTTGGGCGCCCCCAGGTAGCGCGTGAGGCCGGCGCCGGTGACCCGGGTGAGGCCCTTCTTCCCCTCGGCCACGTCCCGCGCCACCTTCCGGCAGATGGTGGCCACCTCGCGCTCCAGGTTGCGCAGGCCCGCCTCCCGCGTGTAGCTCTGGATGACCTTCAGGATGGCCTCGTCGGTGATCTCCAGCTGCCTCTTGCCGATCCCGTGCTCGTCCAGCTGCCGGGGGAGGATGTACCGGTTGGCGATGTGCAGCTTCTCCTCCTCCGTGTACCCCGAGATCTCGATGATCTCCATCCGGTCCTTGAGGGCCGGCAGGATGGGATCGGCCAGGTTCGCCGTGGTGATGAACATCACGTTCCGGAGGTCGAAGGGCACCCCCAGATAATGGTCCGTGAAGGACACATTCTGCTCCGGGTCCAGGACCTCCAGCAGGGCCGCCGAGGGATCGCCCCGGAAGTCCGCCCCCACCTTGTCCACCTCGTCCATCATGAAGACCGGATTGTTGGTGCCGGCCTGCTTGATCCCCTGGATGACCTTCCCGGGCAGGGCGCCGATGTAGGTCCGGCGGTGGCCCCGGATCTCGGCCTCGTCCCGCACGCCGCCCAGCGAGATGCGGACGAACTTCCGCCCCAGGGCCCGCGCGATGGAGCGCCCGAGGGACGTCTTGCCCACGCCCGGCGGCCCCACGAAGCACAGGATCGGGCCCTTCATTTTCTTCTTCAGCTTGCGAACGGCCAGGTATTCCAGGATCCGCTCTTTCACCTTCTCCAGGTCGTAGTGGTCCTTCTCCAGGATCTTGTGGGCCTGCTTGATGCTCAGCTTGTCCTTGGTCTGCTTAGCCCAGGGCAGGTCGATCAGCCAGTCCAGGTAGGTCCGGATGACCGAGGCCTCGGCCGCGTCCGGGTGCATGCGCGAGAGCCGGCCGAGCTGCGTCTTGGCCTCCTGGGCGACCTCGGGAGGCATCTTGGCCTTTTCGATCTTCTGCTCCAGCTCCTGGACCTCCTGGCCGCGCTCGTCGGCCTCGCCCAGCTCTTTCTGGATGGCCTTGAGCTGCTCCCGGAGGTAGTACTCCCGGTGGGTCTTGTCCATCTCCTCCCGGGCCTGGGACTGGATCTTGTGCTGCATCTCCAGCACCTCGATCTCTTTGCCCAAGAGCTCCGCGAGCTTCTTCAGCCGCTCTACCGGGTCGAAGATCTCCAGGATCTGCTCCGCCTGCTCCACCTTGAGGTCCAGGTTGCTGGCCACGAGATCGGCCAGACGCCCGGGATGCTCCAGGTTGTTGATGATGACGAGCACGTCCGGGGAGACCCCCTTGCCCAGGTTGACGCCCTTCTGGACCTGCTCCTTGACCGAGCGGACCAGGGCCTCCACCTCCAGGCCCTGGGGGGCCGCCTCCGGCTCCGCCACCTCGGCGATCTTGGCCTCGAAGAAGGGGTCGCGGCGCGTGAACCCGAGGATGCGGGCGCGGGACACCCCCTGGACCAGGATCTTGACCCGGCCATCCGGCATCTTCAGCATCCGCATGATCATGGCCACCGTGCCGACGCTGTACAGATCCTCGGGGCCCGGATCCTCGGCGTCGGCGTCGCGCTGGGCGGCCAGCAGGATCAACCGCTCCCTCGACAGGGCCTCGTCCACCGCCCGGATGGACTTGTCGCGGCCCACGAACAGGGGCAGGATCATGAACGGATAGACCACCACGTCCCGGACCGGCAGGAGCGGGACCTGGTCGGGCATCTTCCGTTCGCCCTGCGGCTGCTCGATGCCGACGCCCACCTCGGGCTTCTCCCCGGCGATCTCGACGTCGTCTTTTTGTTCTTGTTCCTGGTCTCTTTCTTGGTCGTTCAATGCACGATCTCCTTCTCCCGCGCCTCGGGCGCGGGAGCGCGGCCGTTCGTTGGGTGCGGCGTTCGCCGCTTCAGGCCTCTTCCCTCCGTTTGCCCCGGGGCGCGGACCGTCCTCGCCCACGCGGGTTCAGCTTGGGACGCGCCTTCGTCTTCTTGATGCGCTCCGGCCGCGTATCCATGTCCGGATCCCAGAGGTCGTCGTACGGGTCAGGGGACGCCTGCTCCTCCTCGGTCGTCCCGGCTTCCGGCTCCTCCTCCGGAGGCGTCGGGCCGGTTCCGGGCTCGGCGTCCGGGATCGGCGGCTGGCGGGGCGGCGGTTTTTCCATCATGGGTCTTGTGTCGCCATCCGGCGGGGGACCCGCCGGGCTGGTCCTGGGCCGGGCGAGCCAGTGTCCCCCCGGCGCGCGTGAGAGTGGTCCGCAGCCAGATCGAGGCTGCGCAGAAAGTCCTTGAACCCCGGCGCGACGTCCGGCCGCTGCAGGGCGAATTCCACCGTGGTCTTCAGGAACCCCAGGATGGTCCCCGCGTCGTGCCAGTGTCCCTGGAACTCCAAGGCGTAGATCATGTGCTTCTTGGTCCTGAGCAGCGCCTTCAGGGCGTTGGTCAGTTGGATCTCGCCGGTCCGGTCCGGCGCCGTTTTCTCCAGGAGGGAGAAGATCTCGGGCGTCAAGATATAGCGGCCGATGACGGCGAGGTCCGACGGGGCCGCTTCGACGTCGGGCTTCTCCACCATGTCCATGATGTGGTAGAGGTGCTCCTCGAGCCGGCGGCCCTTGATCACCCCGTACCGGGAGACCTCCGCCCGGGGCACCCGCTTCACGCACATCACGGAGCACCGGTGCTTCTCGTACACCGCGATCATCTGCTGGAGGGCCGGGATCTCATCCGTCAGGATGTCGTCCCCCAGGAGGACGGCGAACGGCTCGTCCCCCACCAGGCCCCTGGCCGCCAGGACGGCGTGGCCCAAGCCGAGGGGCTCTTTCTGGCGCACGTAGCACACCCGGACCAGCTCCGAGACCCGCCGCACGACCTCCAGCAGGTCGGTGCGGCCCTTCTTGCTGAGCATCAATTCCAGCTCGATGGAGCGGTCAAAGTGATCCTCGATGGCGTTCTTGCCCCGGCCGGTCACCACGATGATGTCTTGGATGCCCGAGGCGACCGCCTCCTCCATGACGTATTGGATCGTGGGCTTGTCCACGATCGGCAACATCTCCTTCGGCTGGGACTTGGTGGCGGGCAAAAACCTCGTGCCGAGGCCCGCCGCGGGAAACACCGCCTTCCGGATCGTCATCATTTCCTCTGCGCTCTCCGCTGGCGCCTCAGGGGAGGCTCTTGAAACGATGGATTCCGACCCGCACCCGGGGGCGCGGCTGCAGCAGCCAGCTCAGGAGGCTTCCCACCAGGCTGACGATGACCGCGCCCAGGATCGCGCTCCCGAACCCCGCCACGTGCACGCCCTTCACCACGTGTGCCACCAGGGCGAGCATCGCCCCGTTGACGATGAGGGCAAAGAGGCCCAGCGTGAGCACCGTGAGGGGCAGGGTGAGAAGGAGCAGGATCGGCCGGAGGGTCACATTCACAAGGCCAAGCAAGAGCGCCGCCACGACGGTCGGCCACACCCCGTCCACCTGGATACCGGGAAGCACTTGGGCTGCCACCCCGATGCCCAGGGCGGTCGTCAGCCATCGAATCACGAAGGAATGCATCGCTCCTCTTCGATTTTTCAGTGGGTTACTTTTATACCAGCTTAACCCCAATTGTCAACCGCGTTCGCCCGGGATGGCGCGGCGCACGACGGGGCCGCCGCCGTGTGGGGAATCGCCGTCCTGCACGCCGGACCGGGATCGCCGCCTTCGATCTCGACGCGAACTATCGAATATCATTTATCATTTGACATCGGGCAGTCCATGGGATAGGGTGCGTAATAATTTTCTTTTCTTCCAACCTGTTGCGTCGGACGCTTCCCATAGTCTGCCACATGGGGATCGCAACGCCCTCTCCGGCGCAGAAGTCGAAATGATGGCGGCCGCTCTGCATCCAGGGGGCGACCCAGCGCCAACCCCCTCGGGAGTATAGACATGCGCCAGCACGCGACCGACTTCGTCGAGTCGTCCTCGCTTGCCGTCATAGAGCCCACGCGTCCCCAGCCCGAACCGGAGCCCCCTCTTCTCCGCCCCGAGGCGCAGAGGTACAGAACGCTCCGGGTCGTCCTGATCAAACCCTCGAAGTACGACGACGAGGGCTATGTCGTCCGCTTCTGGCGAGGCGTCCTGCCGGGCAACAGCCTGAACGTCCTCCATGGCCTGACCGAGGACGTCAGGCGGCGCCGCGTCCTGGGGGATATCGCCATCCAGGTGGATACGTTCGACGAGACGGCCGAGAAGGTGCCGGTCAGGCGGATCGTGCGAAGCAGCCGCCGGCCCGGCACCAAACTGGTGGTCTGTCTCGTGGGGGTCCAGACCAACCAGTTCCCGAGGGCCCTCGACCTGGGGAGGCAGTTCCGCGCCCACGGGATCGACGTCATCATGGGCGGGTTCCATACCAGCGGCACCATCAACATGCTGGGCGAGCAAGAGCCGGACATCCAGGACCTCATCCGGGAATCCATCATCGTCGTCTCCGGCGAGGTGGAGGGGCACTGGGAAGGCATCCTGGCCGACGTCCTCAACGGCCGATTGAAGCCCCTGTACTCCTTCGCCCAGGACCTCAAGAACCTGGTTGACATCGAAGAGGCCCCGCCGCCGGTGATGAGCCCGAAGACCATGAAGCACTTCGCCAGTCGCTCCTTCGGGACGGTGGAGACCTCGCGCGGCTGTCCCTTCGCCTGCACGTTCTGCACCATCATCAACGTGCAGGGCCGGACGATGCGGGAGCGTTCCCCGCAGTCCATCGCCGACCTCGTGCGGAAGAACTACCTGGAGAACGGGTTCAACTTCTACTTCTTCACGGACGACAACTTCGTCCGCAAGAAGCAGTGGCGCGAGACCTTCGAGGCCCTCATCCGCCTGCGCGAGGAAGGCATCAAGATCTGCTTTATGATGCAGGTGGACCTGGCGCGCAAGCCGAAGGACTTCGTCCGCCTAGCGGCCGAGGCCGGCTGCACCCAGGTGTTCATCGGCATGGAGAGCGTGAATCCGCAGAACCTCAAAGCCGAAGGCAAGCCGCAGAATAAGGTTGAGGAGTACCGGAATATCATCCGGGAGTGGCACGATGCCGGCATTGTCGTGCAGACCGGGTACATCATTGGCCTCCCCTTCGACACCAAGGCGCAGATCCGCAGCGACATCCAGCACCTCATCGACGAGATCCAGCCGGATGTGGCCTCCTTCTTCATGCTGACGCCGCTGCCGGGATCCCACGATCACCTGGAAATGAGGAAGCGGGGCGAGTGGATGGACCCCGACTTCAACAAGCGGGACTCGTTCCACCCCGTCATCGAGCACCCCCACATGACTGCCGAGGAATGGACGGAGGCCTACGAGGAGGCCTGGCAGACCTTCTACAGCAAGGAGAACATTACCAAGATCCTGTCTCGCTGGAGCCACAACCCGCGCATCTACTGGAACGCGGTCTTCATGCTCATGTGGTACAAGAACGCCGCCCTGATCGAGAAGACGCATCCCATGATCGCGGGATTCTTCCGCTTCAAGGACCGGCGCACGCGACGGCCCGGGTTCGCCGTGGATGCCCTGCCGGTCCATCTCTGGAAGCGCACCAAGGAGGTGGTCCGCCTCGTCGTCTCCTGGGCCCGCTTCCTCAAGGAGATGGAGGAGATCTGGCTCCAGACACGCCCCAGGAGCGAGCGGGAGAAGCACTGGGCCGAAGAGATCGAACGGATCCAGGGGGAGATCTGGCAGACCCTGAAGATCGCCGAATGGCAGAAGACCTACCTCGACGCCAGGGCGTCTCTGCCGGCCAAGGCGCGGGCCCTGCTGGATCCCTTCGAGGACCTCTCCTCGAAGATCCTGCTCGGCCCGAAGGACCTGAACGCCTTCCTGAAAAAGTGGGAGAGCCAGCAGGGCAGGCTCCAGGATCTCTATCACCGCTTCGCGAGGGAAGATGGGCCCGCCAAGCGATGGCTGGATCACCTCTCCGAGCTGCACCAGGAAGCCCGGCAGAGCCTGAAGGTGCAGGAGTGGCAAGCCCGGTATGCCGACTTCAGGTATCACCTCCCGTCGAAGATGCACCTCCTCTACGTCAAGTTCGACGCCCTGAGCAATCGGGTGGTCTACTCCCGCCAGGATCTCAAGGCCTGCTGGGCGAGGACCTCCGAGCACCTGCACGGGTTGCGGATCTGGAACATCCGGCCTGCCAGGCTGGCCGCCACCTGCTTCAAGGAGGTTTGCCTGTCCACGACGTTTACCCGGAGGGTCATCTCCTCCCTCTATACGACGGACTGGAGTCCGGTGAAATCCGAATAGGATTTCGGGGCCGGCCGGGCGCTGGTCCCGAGCGCCGTTCACCGTCCTGCCTGCCTGAATTGCCAGGGGCGCCCTCTCCGACAAAGCCAGGAGCGCCAGCAAAAAACTCTTGACAAAGGCGGAAGGGCAGGATATTTTCCGCATCGCTTGGGCCAGTTTGTAAGTATTGATATTTGTTCATGGCAGGCAGTTTGCAGTACGCAAGATTCTCGAAAACCGCGACCGCGTGCTGAATTCGGCGTCGCGGTTTCTTTTTTGGCCCCCCGCGCATTGGGGGGGCTGGCGGAGGGCTTGGGCAGATTGGGCCGGGATGCCCGCCGTCGCTGATGGCCACGCCTGGGTGCGACCTGGGTACAAGAGGAGGTTCGGAAGTGAGGCTGACTGGTAAGGTAAAATGGTTCAACGACGCGAAGGGTTATGGGTTCATCGAGCGTCCCGATGGCGATGATGTCTTTGTACATTACAGTGCCATTCAAGGCACCGGATTCCGCTCCCTGAGCGAGGGCCAGGAGGTGGAGTTCGAAGTCGTGGATGGCCCCAAGGGGAAGCAGGCGGCGAACGTCAGCAAGCCCGCCGCCCAAGCCTAATTGCCAACCGCGCATTGACGCCGAAATCCCGGCGACGTACCATGGTCGCCGGGGTTTTGTTTTCCCTCAACTCCAAGCGGTAGTCCCATTGCCATTGGTCATTTGGCATGGTGATCGCCTCCATGCCGTCCTCTTCAACCGCTCTCGTTCCCGCGCCCCGTCGGGCACAGAGGAGAAGCCAATGTTCTGCTACCTGGGGTACGTCGTTCTGTTCGTGGAGGACTTGGACCGCGCGCTGGCCTTTTACGTGGACAAGGTGGGCTTGCCCTTGCGCTTCCAGGACAAGGGCTATGCCGAGCTGGCGGTGGAGGGATCGAAGTTCGCTCTCCTGGCCCGGTCGCGCGTGGCCGAGTTGACGGGGGACGCTCATACGGCCCGCCCCGCGCCCGGGGCCCACGAGGGCTCCGTCACGCTGCTGGTCGAGGACGTGAACCGCGTCCACCGGGAACTCGCGGGGCGCGGCGTGGACTTTCTGGGGGGCCCCAAGGACCGCCCCTGGGGGCAACGGACGGCGTGCTTTCACGACCCGGATGGCCACCTGATCGAGATCGCCACCAACCTGCCTCGGCCCGGTCGCACGGCCG
>Ga0315280_10007371_pt1 | contig 14799 bp, 14 predicted proteins | sample YL17G06_40_MG_FD_203697 | JGI IMG/M metagenome (GOLD analysis project Ga0315280, IMG submission 203697) | Sediment microbial communities from Yellowstone Lake, YNP, Wyoming, USA - YL17G06_40 | ecosystem: Environmental > Aquatic > Freshwater > Lake > Sediment | place: USA: Wyoming | collected...
CGAGCGATAGGGAGGAACTCATCGTTCACCTACTCAACATCAAGCCCGAAACGGGCTCCGTCGACAACATCGAACTCGAAGTCAACATCTCAGCCATTCGAGCCAGGGCGCCGCCCGTCATCACGCTAATCGCACCCGGTGCTCCTCCGACAGTGCTTAAGGCGAGGGCCACAGCAGACAAGCTCGAGTTCAAGGTTCCGAGCATCAAGACGTGGGGCGTGGTCGTGATAGGTGAGTCGCTTTTCTCCCGAGTCGAACTGCGCATGGTGTCAAGAGACGGTATCCCTGTCGCTGACCCATTGGACAACGCCTTTGTACCTGGCCATGAGATTCAGGTCGCTGCCACCGCAGAGGAACTCGTCCCCACGCAGTACTCCCTAGAACTGCACCTTCCTGAGGGCTGGAGATGTGAGGAGATCGGCAGAGACGGCCTAACCCGACTCTTTAGAGTCATGCCAGTGTTCGCTGAGGAGGGAAAGGCATATGCTATCACCCCTCTCGTGAAGAAAGAGGGACAGATCAGTCCATCATGGCCGCTGGTGCTGCAAGCCGCCGGGGAAGTTGACTTCAGACTCATCTATCCCGTCCTTGAATCTCCTTCCGCCGAGTCCGACCACGACCTTGAAGTGAAGAACCGCGGCAAGGCCAAAGCCGTGAAGTTCAGGCTGAGACTCCCGGATGGATGGAAGGCTGACAACTCCCAGTTCGACATGAACTTGGACGCAGGAGAAGTCAAGAACGTGAAAATCACGTTGATGCCTCCTGATCTCCACCTGAGGTTCTTGGATCAGCTCGACGTGACGATTCCGTTGGAATGGGAGCTTGAAGGGCTGGTCGGGACAGCAACTGTCGTGGTTAGGGTATTCCCCAAGCGGTTCCTAGTCTATGCGAAGGGGGTAGAGAAAATGATCATGCATTCGTACCCAAACTTTGAGTTCGTGGCGAGCATCGACGAGGCCAAGTCCGCGCTCAAGAGGGGAGAACGCGTTGCGCTCTGGTTCGCGAACCAAGACCCGGAGCAATGCCGTTCTGTAGTCGATGAGTTCGTGTCAATGGGAGGAGGAGTCGTGTGGATGGGAGAGCCATTCGAAGGAGTCAACTGTCCCGTCACTCCAGAGGGCGGCAAGCTGGAGTCAAGGCTCATCAAATACATTGAATTCCCAGGGGAGCCTGAGGATAGTCTGCTCCAGCCTGCGAGGAGGAAACGCGCCCAGTTCGAGTCAGAGACTGGCTTCGGAGGCTATGGCGTGAAGGTGAAGGATTGGGGGAGAGTCCTCGCAGTGTGGTTGAAACAACCGGAAAGCGGGAGCGACAGACAATCCACACTCCCAGCCGTGGTCGTGTCCGGAGATCCCGGGAGGAGGGTGGTCTACGTAGGTTCGGACTTGGAAGCAACCTCCGAAAACAGCTACAGGTTCGAGGAGAGGAACCACCATGAAAGCCACTGGTATCAGACCTACATCTTCTACAACCTGCTGAGCTGGGCGTCGAGTGCGTTCAACCTTTGAGCCAAGCCGACAACGAATCTTCGTCAGCTCGAATCGTGATGCTCGTCGACCTTGACTACTTCTATGCCCAATGCGAAGAGAGGAGGAACCCGTCGATTAGGGGAAAGCCGGTGGTTGTTTCCGTCTACTCGGGGCGGACCGAGGACAGCGGCGTCGTGAGCACTGCCAACTACCTAGCCAGAGAATACGCCGTCAGGTCGGGCATTCCGATATCCGTCGCCAAGAACAGACTGAAGGGCGTAGACGCAGTCTTCCTTCCCGTTGATCACGTGTTCTATGATGAAGTGTCGGAGAAGGTGATGATGGTTCTGCGTGGCTACGTTGATCGGTTCGAAAGGGTCGGGATTGACGAGGCGTACCTAGACGTGACCGAGAGAGCAAAAGGAGACTTCGGAACTGCAACCGAGATAGCGCGGAGCATAAAGGAAGAAGTACACACTCAGCTCGGGTTGACTTGCTCCATCGGGATAGGCCCTAACAAGTTGATCGCCAAGATTGCTGCGGACGTGAACAAGCCCGACGGCCTGACTGTTGTCAAACCCAAAGTGCTGCAGGAATTCCTGCATCCGTTGCCTGTAGGGAGCCTCATCGGAGTCGGCAGAAAGACTGAGGACAAGCTGAGAGCCTTGGGCATGGGTACAATAGGCGATTTGGCGCAAAGCAATGAGAAGACACTGATTGATGTCTTCGGACAGAAACTGGGGAGCTACTTCCACAAAGCGGCAAATGGGATCGACAGCACGCCTGTCCAAGAGAGGGGCGAGGCGCTGTCCATCAGCAGGATCTCGACCCTGAGGGAGGACACTCACGACCTAAAGGCCGTTGTTGAGTTGTCAGAACGACTCTGTGATGAGATCCACTCAAGACTCGTCGAAGCGAACCTGAGCTTCATGTCGATCACCGCAATAGCGATCACGAGAGACCTGACGATCCACACGAAGTCCAAGACCCTAGATGGGCCGACCGACCGGATTGAAGTTCTGAGAGGCACGGCAACTCAACTGTTCGGAAAACTACTGGACGAGTGGGAATTGCCTTTGAGAAGGGCTGGGGTTAGGGTCTCGGGCCTAACTAAGATCGAGACGCCGAACAGGCGACTGACGGATTTCACTTAGCGCAGAACGGATCGAGTCACGGTGGGGGAGGCGGAGGGTGCATGACGACGGATCCTGACCTCTTGCGTGCCAGCACACAGATTACCACAGCCCCCAGGCACAGCGCCCCAACAGCGCCAGCGGCTATCAGGAGCGGCTGAATGTCAGATGACGGACCTTCCACATCGAAAGTCCAGCTCCTCCTGCTCATGCTTCCCGTTGTGTCCCAGACTTCGACCATGACAACGTGGTTTCCAACAGTGAGCCCGCTTGATGGAACATACATCAGACCTGTACTTGTCAGAGTCGAGGAGGATGTGATGTCCTCGCCGTCAAGCGTCAGCTTGGTCTTCGCATGATCAATCAGGCTCCTCGTGCTGCTGTAGTTGACCGCGATCGTTGTTCCCGGGGAGACCTTCGAGCCCGGGGCCGGCCACAGACCTTGGATCGTCGGTGACGGGACGACTTCTATTGTTACTTCCCCGAGTAGCTGGCCTCCCTGCGTGGTCAATCGGACTGACATGTTTATGGACAAATCACCTGTGCTCGGAGTCGAGAGAGTCAGCATGAGAGACTGGACCGCAGCGTTGCTGAAGTTGAGGATCCTCACTGAGCTCGAGACCGCCCAGCCAGACTTGGGTTCTGTCCAGCTCACGAAGAGCATCTGATTGCCCTGAGACTCCGCGACAAGAGGCAGGCAGATGAACTCGCTGTGGAACGCCTCCACTCTGACCTTCTGGGTCTTCTGGGGCAGTGCCAAGACTGTCCATGATGCTTGATGAAGTTCAGTGAAGTTGCACGGCGAGGGATTGTAGACAGACATGGGGGGTGCCAGCATGGTGATGTGCTGTGACATCAGGAACGTCTCCGGGACAAGTCCTCCAGTGGGCATCCAGAAGGAGCTCTCGTACTCCGCCCATTGGCTGCTCGGGTAAAGGACCGCAACCCAGGCGTGCCCAGACGAGGACTCGGGGCGATCAGCAACGAAGCCCATTGATGTCACAGAGGGTATGCCGACTGCTCTCAGCAGGGCCGTTGCCAGATTGGCGAAGTTGACACAGTTGCCAATCCGATCGCGCAGAGTGCTGGAGGCATCGGCCTCGAAGGCGCCACCGACCGGGCAGCCGTATTGCACATTGGAGCCGACCCAGTTCAATACTCTCACCACGGCGTCCATCTGGCACAGGGACCCGTCGGTCAGCTGCTTGGCAAGAGCTGCTATGTCGGCATCGTCGGCTTGTATCTGGCTTTCTGATCGTAGGTATGGTGAGATGTCCTGAGAGAAGAGTCGTGAATCAACCGGGAAAGGTGAAGTCGTATTGAAGGGGCGATAGTCTACAGTGTGTCTTATGCTGGCTCTTGTGCTCGCTGTCAGAGTTGGCGGTGCATCTTGCCAACTCAGCTCGGTATACTGACAATCGAAGTTCTGATACCTGTCATATTGTCTCCTAGACGAAGCAGCCGGAGACTCGAGTATCTCCTGAGACAGAATCTGCTGATGGTAACCATATTCGTCCAACGACTGTAGCTTCAGCAGATTGACGATCGCAGTCCCATCGCTTCTCCGAGAGGCATTGACTGAGTACGTGTAGTCGATGGTCTCGACAAACTGCCCGTCCAGAGCATACAGTGCAGGTGTTACAGAAGCACCGGATCCCGTGACCTGTGGAAGAATGTAGATGACACAGATGAGGAACGCGAACGACGCCCTGCTGCCAGCACTTCTTTCCATGTCTCACTTGGGCATCCAGGAGTCGGGTCCTCCTTTGTGACTATACCGGAGGAGGCGGAGGCGGGGCTTGAGGAGCCATTCGTTGCTTTGTCTTCGATATCACCCCGAATGCCAATACCACGATTCCGACAGCCGCCAAGGCCAGGCCAGGAAGCATCAGGTTCATAGGCTCAGACACCTTCATGTTCAAGCTGAACGGAATGCCGTTCGCCCAAGGTGCCACCCCGTTGTCCCTCCGGGGATGAATGACAAATGTATAACTTCCATCGGCAGGTATCTCCTGCTCGAAGCTCACTGGCTGCCCGAGGCCTGTGGGTTCCACCCAAGCCAAGGCATCACTCTGCCCTATTCCACTGCTTCCCAGATACAGCGTGTTGTACTTAGTCGTGGTCATGAGTATCAGCAGAACTGAGTCACTGGACTCAGAAGGAGTGACAGTCACTGTCAATGTCTGATCTGCCGTGAAGTCTGATGTGACGAAAGCATACCTATCATCTTGGGTCAGTTTGGCAGGAGTGGATGGGAATATGTCAGACCAGCTGAATTCCTTGTACGATTCCCAAGTGCCGAATGCGACGAACCCACCGATGAGGATTATCACAATCCCAACAACGACGAACAGAGTCCTCATTTGCCACCGCGCTGTGCTGTCCGCTTATAAGCCTGAATCATGTGACCCCCTTCTCGTTCGACATCTCTGAGTGTTTCAGCGCAAGAGGGCAACAGCGACGGACTAAATGAGCAACTTGATGAGGCCGACGATGCCGAGTACCGCCAAGATGATGCCTGCGAGTACCAAGGCACCCAGCACGGAGAGGATCTTTCCGAACACACCGCCACGGCCGAACAAGGCACCAACAAGGGCCAGAGGGATCAGGATTATTCCTAGTACCAGCAAAAGAGGGATCGCGACGATCCCAAGAACGGCCGCGATGATTATGACGGCCAACGCAATTGCCAGTCCGGCGATGCCCAACCCTAGTCCCACGATCACGCCGATGAATCCCATGACAGTCATTTTTGTCGCCTCGCTCTAAACCCAGTGCAATGAGACGTATCTAGGACTTTCGCCTGCGCGCGCGACTGACCTCAGCAACCAGACTAGAGTTACAATGCCCAGGCAGTCTTCAGTTAGCTCGGGCTGCTTAGATCTCAGGCTCAACCTGCCGAAGTTGTACTCCCTCCTCTCAACTCTCGTCAAGTTCTCCACCCCTCATAGCACCGTAGAAGACCGCCATCAACCTCAGAAGCGACCTTCCCCTACTAGTGATGTCGTAGTTGCCGGACACTTCGTCCCTGTTGATCAACCTGACGTTCCTCAGCTTCTGCAGATGATGCTGTAGGCTTGACTTGGCGTAGTCGTCAGCGAACGCCTTCGATATCTCGCCGTAGGACTTCGGGCCATAGTACAGCAGCTTGAGTATCTTGATCCTGTCAGGGATTGACACGGACTTCATCGCGACGGACGCCATGTCCTCCGACATCTCATCGATTATGTCGCTCAGAGCGTCCTCACCGATCTCAGCGAAGCTCCTCCTTATGCTGTCCTTGATCATCCTAGCCAAATCGGTTGCCACATCCGCGCCAGCTTCGATGCCATCTTGACTCACGCTTATCCTCACTCCTGGCACTATCGCAGGGATTACCCTCTCTGGTCTTTCCGCAGTCCTTCTCCCTCTCATCTCCTCCGCATCTTTTCTCAGGGACTCCTTGAGTTCGTCGACCTCGCGCAGTTTCGCATCGAGCTCTTCCATCCTTTTTCTCAGCTTCTCCTCCCACGGTTCCTCAGATTCGGCCGCCATGCACTACCACCATCATGGTCCAACGGATATGGACCCGTTATTTAGGCGTTGTCCAACACTTGGGAACTAAAGTCCAAGTGACTTGAACCCGCCTAGAAGCCTCCCTTGTGCTTCATTTCCGGCCTTTTCAGCATTTTCCAGGCACGGCTCCGACTGCCTTGTCGAAGTCTGGTACAATAGTTTTGTACCCCTGTCAGCTGCTACATGCACGTGCCGGCCCGTCGCGGTCCTGCAGTCAGTCCACCAATTCCAAGAACACAGGCGTGCTGTCGAGAGGAACGGCGTCGGTCTGAACCGTGATGGAGGACTGCAACACTGGTCCGCCATCGACACCCAACTCCGTCACAATGAAGCTGACCCTCACGGATGCCGGCTTCTGCGGAAGCAGGTCTCTGAGGTTCACCGCCTCTGAGCCCGCAATGACCCGTAGCCATGAAACATAGACCTTCCTTCCCTTGACGGTGAACTCGTACAGTCTGATATCACCCACGCTGAGATCCCTTGCGTCGGTGAAGTCGCCCAACTCCCCGGCCAGAATCTTGAACGTGTAGAAGGAGGGTTTCTTCTGTCTGTCAGCACTGACCAAACCCATGTTGCACCAAGGCCCGTTCCAGAAGGAATCTTCAGTCTCTGACATGAGCCCCCAATGGTACCTCTCGACTTTGTTGACTGCAGCGATCACATGTAGCTTCACCACGAACTCCGCGTTTTCTCTATCTGTATAATAGCCGTAGTACGCATCGCCATAGTTGGACTGCTGTCCCTCCCTCAGCTTGAATGGACCTCCCCCTTCAATGCACCAGATGGGTGCACTGACGCCGTACTCGACTAACGCTGATTGCATCCACTTCACCTTCCCCTCGGCAAAAGTCTCCTTCTCCTCATACAGGTGGATGTCGACAATGTCGTAGTATCCTTTTCCGTCCTTCAGGATGGACTTGAAGTCTCCCATCTCGTTCTTCACTATTGGGTTTGCCGCGAGTTGAGTTCTCGCAAGCCTCACTCCATTCCACACTCCTGCGTCGCTATCATTGATGAAACCTGTCACGTAGGCGAAAATCCTCGCGTAGTTCCCGGCAAGCCCTGGCAGTATCACCTTCGCTTGCGGGTCTTCGCCCTTCACTGCTGCGTAGGTCTCCTTCAGGAGGTCAACGTAAGTGGCGGCATCTGGAATCCATATCATGGGATACTCTTCTAGGAAATGCCAGTTCCTGACTGGGAATCTTAATCCGGGGAAGTCGTTCTTGCCGTCGCCATCATACCTCTCGACCATCGTGCGCACGAAGTTCTTCCACGCAGTCACTTCGTCTTGGCCGTGCGGATACAGCTTCATCGTAGCTGACTGCGGAGATCTGAGGAACCCCTGAAAGTCCGAACTCCCCATCTTCTGCCTGATCTCCTCCTTTTCCGCCTCAGAAGCGCACATTGGCATCAGGACCATCGTACAGTCTAGGCCTATGTTCTGTATTCTTGCCACTTGGGAGTCGATCTCTGACCAGTCATACTGGTTCGGTGACTTCTCTATGGCCGCCCACAGCACGATAGGCTGCATTGATATCCAGGAGACATTGGGTTCGTTGGCTAGAGCATAGTCCCTTGCGTCCTTCAGGATCGTGAGACCGAAGAACATGTTCCTGTCTTCGAATGGATATATCAATTGATGTCGTTGGAATACCATCACGTAGATCCCGAGCGAGATGCCGGCAATCACAACGAACACAGCGCCGATGATGACCAGATACTTGGGGTCCACATGGCAAAAGTCCGTGCGGATGAATTAAGCGTTTCTTGGCAAGACTATCCAGACAAATGATAAAACCGGAAGGGCTTCCACGAGGAGCATGGGAGTCTATGATCACCCCGAGTACTACGAAGTCGCCTTCAGCTACCAGAAGGCCAAGAGACAGGTTGACTACTTCGAGAGAGTCCTCAAGAAGTATCGGCGAGCCAAGGCGAGGAGATTCCTTGACATAGGCTGTGGACCGAGCTCCCAACTCAGGGAGATCGCCAGAAGGGGGTACGAGGCCGTAGGGCTCGATCTCAACCCCAAGATGCTGCGCCACTTGCGGCAAAGAGCTGCGAATGAAGGCCTGAGGATCGATACCATTCTGGCCGACATGAGGGATTTCAACCTAAGAAAGAGATGTGACTTTGCGATCACGTTGTCTGGTTCTCTGCATGTTTGCTCCAACGAGGAGTTCATGAAGCATCTAGCATGCGTCGCGAATGCTCTGAACTACGGGGGAGTCTACTTGCTCGAGAATGTGGCACTTGGTCTCAAGCCTCGGTATCACCAAAGATGGATCAAGACGAGGGGGCACATCCGGGTTGACACCGAGTTCGAATCCGTCCTCGTTGACCCTTTGCGGCAATTGTATGAGGAGAGGTTGGTCCTTCGTGTGCGTGACCAAGGTAGGTCAAGGGAGTTCGAATCCACCACGAAGACCAAGTGTTTTGCGCCGCAGGAGTTCAGATCGCTGGTCGAATCCAGCGGGTGCTTTGCGTTCCTGGGGTTCTTCCGCCATCTTTCGCTGAAACCGCTAACGAGAATCGAGGATGACAACATTGTTCTGATGCAGAAGCCACGGTAGAGCCGGCACCGAGCGATGAGATGAAAGGCACTCACGCAGCGATACGCTCCAGCCCTCCGATGTTGCATTCCCCAAAACAGCAACAGCATCACACATCCAAGGAGGGCATGAGCGAAAGCTATTATCCCTCCAAGAACTCAATCTTCAGGCAAAGCATGCTGAAAGACATGCAGGATGCGCAAGGTCACGTGTTCTACGACTACTTCAAGGGCGAGGAATCCTATGAGATAGTGGAGCGGGACGACGGTTACTTCGATTACGGCAACCCTGCGCTCTACTTCGCTCAGTACAACGACTGGCCCGAGGCGGAGAGAAAGGCAATGAAGCGGGCGCGAGGAAGGGTTCTTGACATCGGGTGCGGCGCAGGGAGGCATTCCTTGTATCTACAGGAGCAGGGATTCGATGTCGTAGGGATCGACAACTCGCTGCTTGCAGTGGAGACGTGCAAGTTGAGGGGACTCCGCGATGTGCGACTTCTTCCGATCAATGGCATCTCACCTGAACTGGGAGTGTTCGAGACAGTTCTGATGCTGGGCAACAACTTCGGGTTGTTCGGAAGCATTGATGGGGGCAGACGACTTCTCAGGAGACTTGAAAGGATCACTTCCGCTGACGCAACAATAATCGGGGAGACATTGGACCCACACAACACGGTCGTACCAGAACACCTAGAGTACCACAAGTTCAACAAGAGAAGAGGAAGGTTGCCCGGGCAGGTCAGGATCAGGGTCAGATACAAGAAGTACGTCACACCCTGGTTTGACTACTTGTTCGTCTCGAAGGAGGAGATGCTGGGCCTGCTCAAGGGCACAGGCTGGAAGGCAAAGGAGTTCATGGATGGCGAGGGCCCCATCTACATAGCCATGATAGCGAAGAGCAACGGTGAGGTACCGGGTGGTCCTGTGACATGAACGTGAGTTCATCAGAGAAGCTGAAGCTCACATCCACGAGGTCTACGAGCAGAAGGCAAGGCGACCAACGTGGACTCAGAAATCGATGAAAGCATAAGGGAGTCCGTCCAAGTCATCGACTCGGTCTTTCGATCAACCGCGTTTGAGACCAAGCAGGGCTCTTCCCATCTCTTGGATGCCCTGACGTATGTTTGGCACTGAGTTCGCGTAGCTGATCCTGACGTATCCTTCGCCGTATTGGCCAAAAGCCGTGCCGTGGAGCAACGCAACCCCTCTCTCCTCGAGAAGCTGCGAAGCGAAAGTCGCGGAGTCGATCCCTGCCTTTTCCAGGTGGTGCCTTACGTTGATGAACCCGTAGAAGGCACCTTTGGGCCTCACCATCGAAACGTTGGAGATCTTCGAAACCTCATCCATCAGCGCTTCCCTTCTTTGAGCATAGGTCCGGATCATCTCACTAACTGGGTCCGTCGGACCACGCAATGCTGCGATGCCGGCCCTCTGAACGAAGGCGCTGGCGCATGAAGTCATCACGTTGAGCATCTTGTTCGCGCCGTCGAATAGTCTTGAAGGTAGGATCAAGTAGCCGAGCCTCCAGCCCGTCATGGCGAACTTTTTCGAGAAGCCGTCAGCAATCACGGTTGTCTCAAGTCCGTCAGCAAACTGAATTGACGAATAGTGCTTGGCTCCGTCGTAGATTATGGATTTGTAGATCTCATCAGACAGCACCACTGCCCCGCGATCCTTGGCCAGCTCTGCTACGGCTCTGACTTCCTCTCTCTCCATGACAGAGCCAGTTGGATTCGAGGGCGAGTTCAGGACTATCGCCTTGGTCCTCGGGCTGAGGAGCTGGTTCACTTCATCGGCCGATGCCCTGAATCCATTCTCTTCCCGCAAACGCAACAGCACTGGCTTTGCACCCATGAACCTGACTCCAGCCTCGTAGGCAGGATAGCTCGGATTCGGGACGATCACCTCATCGCCTTGTTCCAGGATGGTCGCTAGGATTGCGAAGATCGCCTCCTTGCCACCCACAGTGACCAGGACATTCTCCCTCCAGTTAACGTCTACGCCCAGCTCCTCTTTCGTGTTCTCGGCGATGGCCTGGCGGAGTTCAGCTATGCCTGGCGTGGGCGTGTAGTGAGTTTCACCCCGTTGGATCGCCTCGATGCCTGCTTGCCTGATGTGCTGCGGAGTGTCAAAGTCAGGCTCGCCTATCTCCAGATGAATGATCTTCCTGCCCTTAGCCTCAAGCTCTCTGGCCTTCCCCAGAACTGTGAATGCGGTCTCAGCTCTCACGGACTGAGCTCGCTCACTCGCGCTCGGCTTCATTGGTCGGTTGGCGACCCTCTGACGATATATCTCTAATCGATAGGGACAGCTCGGCACGGCGGAGAGTACCGTCTGGCCTGTCCCAATGCCTATATTGGTGCCCCTCTGACGCGCTCTGAGCATCATGAGCAAGGACGAGGAGTTCATAGAGATCTGGTTGCGGTGGGCGTTCAACTTCATACTATTGCTGGTTCTCCTCATCGCTACGGGGATAACCATCGCGGGGTTTGCTGCAGTATCCTCCCTTGGATTCTGGCAGAGCCTCTCGCTGTCATCCACCATCCAACTCGCCCTCATGCTCGTGACATTCTTTGTAGCAATACGAGTCCTTGTCGATAGCGTCAGGTTGTTTGACAGGTTCACAAAGAACCTTCTCAGCAGAGTTCCGATGGTCCATGCGCAGAGCGGGCCGAGACGCCTTCTGGTGGAAGCAGTCCTACTCGCCGCTCTCTCGTTATCTTCCAACGCAGCAGTCTCTTTCCTTTCGGCGAACGCCCCAGACGTGATTCCCATACTCTCAGTCATCGTCTCTATCGCGATCATGGTGTTGGCCTACGATGTGAGCAAGACAGTCTACATCATGTTGGAGACTCCGATTCACAGCCTTGCCAAGATGATCACGACTGGCGAGGGTAAACCCGACAAAGAGTAGCGTCTCCATTGGCCATCGGATCTGTCAGCGTCCATCCTCAGCACAACCGTAATATATGAGATGAGGCTTTGGCCCCAAGCCTGATGCCGGATTCTTCAGGAGGTTCCAGCTGGAAGAGATACGCCTACGCAACGAACTTACTGTCCTCGGTAGCCTCAGGCTTGATCGGGCCATTCACCGTTGTCTTCGCCCTCAGGCTGGGAGCGGATGCAGCTATGATCGGCCTCATGGTGTCCATTCCTCCGCTCATGTCCACGATCATTCAGGTTCTGTGGGCCAGAGTGACGAGAGTGACCGGGAGCAGGAAACCGTTCGTCGTGGCCTCAGGGATGCTGAACAGCATATTCTGGGCCTTGATGGGCTTCTCGGGAACTCCGATCCAACTGGTCGCGCTCGTGGGTATACAATCTCTATTGGTGTCCATGGGTTCTCCTGCAGCTTGGGGTCTGCTCACCTTCTTGTTGCCCGAAAGGGAGAGAGGGAACGTAATAGGTGAACTGAACAAGTACGCCTACGCCGGAGCCCTTTTGGGGAGCTTTGCGGCGGGACCGACTCTGGACTTCCTAGGCACCGAATGGGGGTACCGGACGATCTTCTTGGCTGCCGCACTCGTGAACTTGGCAAGCGTGTATGCCTATCAGACAGGAATGCCCGATGCCAAAATCAATCTGGCCGTGCGAGCCAAGAGCGAGTTGCCTCCCGACAAGAGGGCGCAACTCCTCAGATTCATCGCAGTCAGGTCGCTCTTCACCATGAGCGTCAGCCTAGCGAGCCCCTACATAGTGGTGTATCTGATCGATCGTTTCAACGTATCGAACAGCGTGATAGGAATGATGTCAGTCGTGAGCAACGTCATGTCGATTGCCACGACCGCAGCATGGGGGACTGCAGTTGACACATACGGGAGAGTCCTCATAATCTCCCTCGGTAGCTGCCTCACTTCTTTGCTCCCTCTTCTCGTCATCGTGGCGGGGGATGTGTACGTAGCCTCGATTGGGTACGTCGCCGGAGGGATCTTCTGGTCGGCGGATGGAATATCCTCCTCAGCCTATCTGATGGACCTGACTCAGGGAGGTGACGTGGAGGGCTCCGTGGCCATGTTCAACGCAGCGATGGGCCTGTCGAACGCGATAGCACCACTCTTGGGTGCGGCCATCACCTCTTTCACTGGGGACATGACAGCTGTTTTCTACCTGTCCGCATTGACCCGGTTCATAATGGGTTTAGTCTCATATGCAGTTCTGAAGGAGATCTACCCGCACGCGAAAGGAGTCTCCATAGGGCAAGTATTGGTGCCGGTGGGGGCAATACACCTTGGGATCGACAGAGGCGTCAGGTTTCTCAGCTACATCACCTCAAGGCAGACGATGAGAAAGGTGGAGGAGAAGATAGGGAAGGTCATGGAAGAGGTCGAGGAAGAGGAACCTCTGGTCTGGGTAGACGAGTTCTAGCAGTCTGACTTGCTGACTTCATGAGAGAATGACCGCTGTCCGCATTGCACAACAATCCGGGGATAGCCGTCAAGAGGTCTACAGGAGCAGGACATGAAAACAGAAATACGGGGCAGGATAGTGGTACGGAGAATGACGGTCTCTGCGAGACTGAGTAAGGCAAGAGTCGAAAGATACACCGGCAGGACGATCAGGACCCTGCTCGATCCAAGGGCCACGGGGACCAGCGGTCTCACCCTAGGTATTATCACCTATCAGCCGGGCTGCAATGTTGAACCTCACTCGCACGACGACCAAGAGGCCCTGTACGTGCTCAAGGGAAGAGGCAAGGCGAAGATAGGTGACGAATCCATCAGGTTGGAGCCGGGAACCGCCGTCTACATACCGAGAGGAATGACCCACTCAGTTTCGAACTCCTCCGCCAAACCGATAGATGCTGTTCTGATCCACGCCCCGGTTGGTTCACCTTGATTTTCACCAGCCCAGCGAGCCGGAGCACATCAGTGGAGTGGCGCACGATGTGAGTAGGTTGAACTCTTTTATCTGCATCCGGGGAATCGGCTGATCGGATTGGGAACAACAATGAGTTCCAAGGAGCTGCTCTATCTCTCGCGAGCCGATGTAGAAGCTGTTGCTCTGGGCATGCCAACTATCGTCGGCCTGCTCGAGGAGGTCTTCAGGATGAAGGGAGAGGGTCGCGTGGAGATGCCACCCAAGCCGGGCATACACACCAAACCCGACGCGTTCATTCACGCCATGCCCGCGTACATTCCTGCACTCCGATCGGCCGGCATAAAGTGGGTCAGCGGCTACCCAGAGAACTACAAGCAGGGGCTACCATACATCAGCGGATTGCTGATCCTGAACGACGTTGACACGGGGCTGCCTCTTGCCGTAATGGATTGCACTTGGATCACTGCATATCGGACTGGGGCTGCAACAGCCCTGTCAGCGAAATACTTGGCTCGTCCGAAGAGCGAAACGGTGGGAATCCTAGCATGCGGGGTGCAGGGGCGAACGAATCTGGAGGCACTAGCATGCACGTTCCCGGTCAAACATGTCTACGCCTATGACGTATTGCCGTCGGCTCAGCAGCAGTACATCGATGAGATGTCCGCGAAACTGGGTGTGGAGATCGAAGGAGTTGACGCCCCAAAGAAAGCAGTGGCCGAAAGCGACCTCGTTGTCACCTCGGGACCCATATTGAAGCATCCGACACCCACCATAGGGAAGGATTGGCTCAGACCGGGTGCATTCGCAAGCGCTGTGGACTTCGACAGCTACTGGAAGCCCGAGGCTTTGGCGCAGGTTGACAAACTCAGCACCGACGATCACGCGCAGTTCCAGTACTACAAAAGCACAGGGTACTTCCAGAACACGCCAGATCCATACGCCGACCTCGGCGAGATAGTCGCTGGGCTCAGACCCGGAAGAGAGCGAGAGAACGAGAGGACAATGGCCATGAACCTAGGGCTGGCACTCGACGATATGGCCGTGGCACCTGAGGTCTACCGCCGCGCTAAGGAACGGGGAATCGGAACTTGGTTGAAGCTCTAGAACTTCGGTGACTTCGCCAGTCTCAGGAACGCTCGGCCAAGCGCGAAAGTTAATGTACCATGTCAGCGAGGGCTGGTTGTTGCACCCTCGGACTAAGGTCGTTGGCTCCATACCAGTTGAGATTGACCATGAGGAACTGAGCCGGAGTCGTGAGTTCAGGAGGCTGAGAGGT
>Ga0315280_10007372_pt1 | contig 14797 bp, 12 predicted proteins | sample YL17G06_40_MG_FD_203697 | JGI IMG/M metagenome (GOLD analysis project Ga0315280, IMG submission 203697) | Sediment microbial communities from Yellowstone Lake, YNP, Wyoming, USA - YL17G06_40 | ecosystem: Environmental > Aquatic > Freshwater > Lake > Sediment | place: USA: Wyoming | collected...
ATTGTAGAATGAAAACGGGGGCCAATATGTTGAATGCTATTACGGCGAAGTAGCAGATGGTTTGCCACCACATAAATATGAAGGAGATCCCCGGTCCGAAGGCGTGCCCTATGAAGTTATAGGAACCTCCAGCCCATGGCAGCATGGAGACCAGCTCGCCGTAGCATAGTCCCACAGGTATCATCAGTAGCATTGTTACCAAGAAGGCAAGGGATAGCGAAGGCCCTGTAAGGGAATACCACCATTGGGTCATTATAAGCCAAGGTCCCAAGATTGTTGCGCTGGCCAGAGCCCAGATGTATAATATGCCAATTACCTTTCTAAGACCCTTTGGTTTGGTTGTATCTTCTTGAGCTGTGACTTTTTCCACAGTAGAACACCAATAATTGTGTACGTCCTTTATGTATATATAGATTTGTTACACAAAGAGACCTTTGTTCATGTTCATTTTCTAAGTTCGCTGGTTGCCATAACCACACTGTTTAAAGGAACTGGCATTGAGAAAATGGCCTCTGCTACGAGCGATCTTATAAAGTAAAAAAGAAAGAACAAGGAGCTGCTATATTGCCTTGAGCGTCTCGTCCAGCGCGTCTAGCAGAATGTCTGCATCCTTCATGGTAATTGTAAGGGGAGGTTGCAACCTTAGCATATTCTTCCTTATGCCGCCAGTGCCGATAATTAAGCCCTTCTTGAAGAGTTCTTCCTTGACCTTTGTTGCCTCCTCCTTTGCGGGCTCCTTTGTCTTAACGTCCTTCACAAGCTCGACCCCGATCATTAGTCCTAGACCGCGGACATCGCCAACCTTGGGGTTCTTTGAGGTCATTGCTTTGATTTCTTTGATGATGTACTTTCCCACTTTGGCGGAATTTTCAACGAGACGCTCCTCCCTGATCACCTTAATCATGGCCAAACCCGCTACGCAGCAAATTGGATTGGATGAAAATGTCGTTGCATGGTCACCCGCAGACCATGCAGAGTTGACCGCCTCGGTCGCTATCATCCCTGCGAGCGGCAGTCCACCGCCCAGAGCTTTGCCCATTGATATGATGTCCGGGCCGAGTCCCCAATGCTCAGATGCGAACATCTTTCCTGTCCTTCCGAAGCCCGTCTGGACCTCGTCCAACACGAAGGTGACGCCTGCCGTTTTGCAACTCTTTTGAACCCGTTCTAGGTATCCATCCGGCGGTACTATGATTCCGCCCTCTCCAAGAACTGGTTCGACTATGACGCATGCGATGTTTTCCGGTCCAAGGTGATAGTTGAGGATATCGTCAATCTTGGCGGCACACTCAAATCCGCAGGATGGGCATTCAAGCTGACAGCGATAACAGTACGGTGTAGGCGCGAAGGTTACGCCAGGGTAATTCGCGAAGATGCCCATACCGTGTTTGTAGGCCGATTCACCTGTGAGCGAGAGCGTAAGACCGCCCCTGCCATGGAAGGCATGGTCCAATACGACGACATGAGAGCCAACCTTGCCACTCCTAACGGCGTACTTCTTTGATAGCTTGACGACCGCCTCGACGGCTTCATTCCCACTGTTGCAGAGGTATACTTTGCTGAGCCCCTTTGGCGCGAGTGAAGCTATCTCTTCCGCAAGTTGGACCATGGGTAAGTTGTGCCAGAGCACATGCCCCAGTAAATTTGATTGCGTCTGGATGGCCTTGACTATCGTTGGGTGACAGTAGCCGGCGTTATTTACCGCTATTCCCGCGAAGAAGTCGATGTACTCCTTTCCATCCAAACCTTTCAGTCGGATACCCTTTCCCTCAACGAAGGGCACAGGGAAGATGTTTGGGTAGCAACCTTGGATATATCTGCTCCTCTTCTTTGCATACTCCTCTACGCTAATGGTTGTGCACTCTCCTCTCAAGCGGCCGTTGATCCATACTACCTTAGGGCGCGCAATATTTTTAGCGGATAGGTGCCGTAGGTCTCCGCTGCGTGCATCATCGCCCTAGCATTTTCTAGCGGCGTGTCTATCGCCAGACTGCAACCTGGCATGAGAGCGAAACCCTCAGGTTGTTCGAGGGTGGTACCCTCGCGGATAGCCCTCCTCGCGTCCGCCATCACGTCTTCAGGCGTTCCCCGCAACAGAGCGCCAGCAGGGTCCAAGTTCCCTGCTATCGCCTTTCTATTCATCAGCCCAAGTATTGCCTTGTATTTGGCCAAGCTTGCCAAGTTGGACGGCCAATAGAAGTCGGCGTCGAGGTGAGGCAACAGACGGACATCGGGGATCCCCAGACCACAGTCGTGTGTGTAGACGTAAGCACCGGCCCTCTTCCACTCCCTCAGTGGCCAATACCACCAGCTGAATATGAAGCCCTTCACCAAATCGACAGGCAGGAATTCCTTGACCGCAAGGACCTCGGATTGGTCAATCATGTCGGCTCCTGCATTTATTAGGGCCTTCCCCCATTCGACAGCAGTCCTTCCAGCTATGTCCAGCAGTTTGCGGCTGACGTCCTGTCTTATCTTGAGATCCATGAGCGCATTCTCAACGCCTCTGACCTGCATGAGGATATTTCCTACTCCATTGACCCACGCCGCAACTGGGACGCTCCTCTTTCTGTACTCCTCGGCTAGCAGTTGGGTAGTCTTGAGCATAAGGGGCATCTTCCCGTCCTTTTGCGGGTCTGGGACCCTCAGCTTATCGACATCCTCCGGGTTCGGAGCAGCGGGAATGTCGAGCATCGCATATGCATCTTCAGGGTACTTCAGGACAGACCCTATCGCCTCCGCCTCAAGCGAGCAAGACTGCCCCATCTCAACGTTGTCCCAGCCAATCGCATCGTAGGTCGTCTTAATCACCCTGAAGGCAAGTTCGCCCATCTCGCGACAGAACTGCCCAACCGTTATGCCCATAAGCTGTCTGCCCAGCGCCGCAGTCGTTGTACCATCTATGACAGGTATCCTGTCCACCTCTTCGAGTTTGATGAATGCAGCAATTCTCTCCTTCGGGGTCATTTTTGCTTTCATTGAATACTCTCCTAGTATCTTATGGTGGAAAAGCTTTATAAGTTATTCCATGATGGATTATGACATAATGTTGATGGTTTTATCCGCGATTGTGTGCCTACAAGGGGGTCCAAGAGATTCTTTACGGCTACTCTGGAAAGGTTCTGCGAATTGATTTAACAAAGCAAAAGTTAACGGTCGAGGAAATGAAGCGACAGATGATATCCGACTACTTTGGAGGGAAGGGTTTCGGGGTAAAGCTACTCCTTGACGAACTTCCTGCGGGTGTCGACCCTCTCGGTCCGGATAATAAACTCATACTTGCCGTGGGGCCATTCACGGCCACACCAATCCCAACCTCCAACAGATATGGTGTCTTCTTCAGATCTCCGCTGACGGGCTTTTTGGGAGAGTCTTACTCCGGAGGCTTTTACGCTCCTGAGATCAAGAAGGCGGGCTACGACGTAATTATAATACAAGGAAGGGCCACAGGCCCCGTCTACGTCCATATACGCGATGGAGAGGTAACATTCAAGGATGCTACCGCCTTATGGGGTCTGGACACCCATGTCACAGAAGACACGATAAAACAGGAGATCGGAAACAAAAAAGTCAAAGTTGCAACAATCGGTCCAGCCGGTGAGCATTTGGTCAAATTCGCCTGCATATGCAACGACTACTGGAGACAGGCTGGCAGGTGCGGAGGCGGCGCAGTGATGGGATCTAAGAACCTCAAGGCAATCGCGATAGAGGGGTCCGGAAGGATCCAGCTTGCCGATGAAGATCGTCTAAGGGCGATGGCGAGGGACCTCCTTTTGAAGGTTCCGAAGGGTCTTAGCCTGACAAAGAATGGGACGCTCGGTAGGGTCGAGCAACAGATCGGGCTGGGGACTTTTCCGACGAGGTACTGGCACGAAGGGTTCTTCGACTCTTACAGAGAGATAGACGCCACAGCCATGCACGAGAAGATATTCGTCAGGAACATGGGATGCTACAACTGCACGTTAACCTGTGGCAAACGCTGTCTTGTCAGGGACGGGAAATATGCAGGGACGGAAATCGAGGGGCCAGAGTATGAGACGGTATACACCTTCGGCGGTCTATGCACGATCTCCGACATAAGAGCGATTGTAAAAATAAATGACGTCTGCGACCGTCTTGGAATAGACACTATGAGTGGGGGGAATGTGATAGCGCTTGCAATGGAAGCCTACGAGAAAGGCAAGTTGAAGGACGAACCGACGATCCATTATGGCAACGCAGAGGACGCTCTAAGACTTGTGGAGGACATCGCCTATAGGAGGGGACTGGGTAAGCTTCTTGCCGAGGGGATAAAGCCCGCAGCCGATGCCCTCGGAATGGCAGACGTTGCGATACATTGCAAGGGGCTTGAGCCTGCCGGATACGACCCCCGCGGACTGAAAGGGATGGGACTGGGCTATGCCGTCTCTTCGCGAGGAGGGTGTCACCTCAGATCAGTAGCCTATCATTACGAGTCGGTGGGGGCCGTAGATCGGTTCGCGAGTAAAGACAAGGCCGCATTTGTGGTAGGGCTTGAGGACAGAGTTGCAATAATAGACTCGGCCATAGTCTGCGTTTTCGCTAGGGACCTCTTCTTCGGCTGGGAGGATCTCTGCGAAATGTACGAGATGGTCACGGGACTGAAGACCACCAAGGTAGATCTCTGCGAAAAGTCTAATAGGATAATCACAACCGCTAGGCGATTCAATATAAGGGAGGGATTGACCCGAGCAGACGACCTCCTACCGAGACGCTTTATGGAAGAGCCACTTCCGCGGGGACCCAGCAAGGGCAGCGTGATAACAAGAGCCGAAATGGACGAGATGCTAGACGAATACTACGTGCTCAGGGGCTGGAACCGTGAGGGGGTTCCTGGACCAGAAGAATGAAATACGCTTTAGCGGAACAGATGCCGTGGCATCTTCATTTATTTAACTACATCGATTAGAACAAGTCCGATCGATCTTTGCCCGGGCGTCTAGCTAGGAATATATCATCACACCGCAGCAGCATGATAGCGGCCTCGCTAGCTGAGCGGATGACCTGTTTCTTCAGAACCAATGGCTCCATTAGTCCAATTTGGAACGCGTCAACAACCTTCCCAGACTCAAGATCTAGACATCCCGTATTAAATCCCGACTTGTGGTCCGCAACGAGTTTGGCCACACTATCCAAGACATTGAGACCTGCGTTTTCCGAGAGTGCCTCTGGTACTGCGAGAAGGGCTCTTGAATAGGCTTCTACTGCCAGTTGCTCCTTTGTAGAGAACGAATGGGCCTTTCTTCTGACTTGCAGGCTGAGTTCAGCCTCCGTGCTACCACCACCTGGCACCACGCGCGGGTCTTCAAATAGTGACCCAAGCAACACTATTGATGACTTTATTGCTTTAACGGTCTCGCCTACCAGAGCTTTGTTCCCCCCTCGCACTATGAGACTCATCAGCCTTGGATTCTTACATCCTGAGAGAAGGATATACCGGTCCCCTTCGAGACCCCGCTGTTCGACCCTACTAGCCTCCCCCAGATCGGTGGATTTGAGTTCATTAAAGATGGTAAACCTTGCGCCCGTAACCATCTCGATCTGTTTGAGCTGCTCGGATCCAACCAGCTTTATGGCCAATATGCCTTCTCGTGAGAGTCTCCGCTCGATATGATCATCAATGCCCTCCTTGCAGGCTACGAATCGAACCCGTATCTCCTTCAGCCGCGTGACGAAGTGGTCAAGTAACCCAGATTCATGATCAATCAGATCCTTTAACGCATTTGGCTTAGTGAGTTCTATGGTAACCTCAAAAGGATTCTCCTTCATCTCGAGTGAGTTTACAACCGCTACCTTTGTGTTTTCGAGGCTTAGGGGCATGTCCATGGTAGTGGCAGTCTTGTCAAGGACCAGCCCCTCGAACAGTTCTATTCTTTGCTTCAAGCCTCCGAGCCTTCCCACAACAAGGAGAGAGTCCTTATCAAGCGTATGCTTGTTTCCTTTTGCCTCGGCCAGCCTTATTGTTGCATCAGTTAGAAGACGCGATGCGTCTCTGGCCACAGTTCTACTGAGTTTGGTTCCGAGCGAGGTCAGGACTATGCTCTCGTGTTGGTTGTTGAGCACTGGAATCGCGTGGGCCAACCGGTCGCAGGTGGAAATGGCCTCCTCGGTAGCGAGCCGGTATCCCCCTACAACATGACTTGGATGAACACCATCTGAGACCAGTTCTGTTGCCTCGCTGATTAGTCGACCCATAAAGACGATGGCTGAGCTGACGCCATCTCCAACCATTGTGTTTAAAGTCTTGGCAACCTCGAATGCCACCTTTGTTATAGGGTGGGTCGTGGCTAGTGAGGAGGCAATGGAGAACCCATCTTTCACGAAAGAGAGTTCGTTGTTGCGGTCGATGATGGACTTACGAGCGCCGAAGGGGCCCAAAGAGGTTGCAAAGATCCTGCTTATTGCCGCGGTCACCGTAGCCAGCTTGATCTGAAAATCGATACGGCTATCCTCGCGCTTGCGATCGCACCCATCACCCTGACCGAGGGGGGCTTTCATATACAAAATCTCCTTTTCTACTGCTAAAAGAAGAACACTGCTTTAGTAAGGAGTACTTCTTCCGCAAGTTCCTTATATGTTGCCATGGTGACACCATCGATTAGATCAGAAGGGGTTAAACAGTGCTCTTTACATGAGTCCTCACACGCGTAGATGCGGACCTTCTCATCGAGGAGTCGTTGTAATGCCTTCTCGAAGTTCACCTCATGGAAGGGTACGCCATGTGATCCTGCAGTCCTGACATAAACCCCTTCGAGCGGTCGCTGTCCCTTCTCGGCAAGGTGGACGCCCTCGTCAATAAGGAATATGCTTATCTTCCAACCAAGCTTAGGAGCTACTCCTAGAACTGTCAACATTCCGTCCACCGAGTTGATTGTGTAGGGGGGACTTGAAAGCACCACTACTAGGGGCTTGTCATCCAACGAATATCACCCTGTCTGCATATTTGATCTCCTCGAATAGCGGAGTGAGGTACCCAGCAGGCGGGACATATTTGTCAAGCTGTACCTTCTCTGAGACAAACCCACCGCTAATCCCTCTCGCCTTGGCACAGAGACCTCCCACACGCACACTAACGCCTGCTGAAGCAGCGCTCTCAATCATTCTAGAAACAGATGGCAGGCGTTCTGGACTTTGTTCCTTTAATGATGCATAGCTCCCCTCGCCGTAGAGGTAGATCGTAACGTCATGGCCCTTTTCTTTAGCCAACGAGGCTAAATGAGGTATGAGGTAAGAGTACTCCGACGAGAGCGGGGTGACGCAAATTATGAAGAGCAGCTTCAAGACCGGCACCTCATATGCAGAGCGACTTCTCGCTCATCATTAAGAGATCTAGAAGCGCAGCATCGTCGATTACGCTGATGCGGTCTGCGATCTCGGACTGTGAGATCCCTCGCTCGGTCATGCTCATTCTGTGTGCCATGAGCTTTACCCCCCTCAAGTCATCGAGGGATGGACTAACTCTTTGCCTAATATCAAAAACGCTGTTACCAAGGAAGACGATGCCTGCTTCGGCGCCGGCTTTAACGACGGCCTTTGTAAGCTCACGAGCGAATTTAAGCCTGAACCCAGCATGGCTGATTACCACGAGTAGTTCCAATCGCATCAGGTTGCCCTCTTGTGCCCTTCTGCATCTTGATATCTTTAGAAAGATAAAAATATTGCTGCGGCATAGACCACAACATCTAGAGGGGTTTTATTGGGTAGAGGCGAACCGCAGGGGAGCGGTGGTTTCATCAGAAGGTTGGAGTTCCCATCCATAGAGCCGATGCTAGGGAATTATGACGCAAGATACTGTATGGATACTAGGTCAATTAACATAGCACTCATTAGAGCTGTATGTGAAGTCGCGCAGGGAGCCATCGGACCAAACGCCATGAACAAGCTTTTCTCTGGAACAGGAGTCGTGACCTCGGATGGGCTGACTTTGTTAAAGGAGATGCGGTTTAGAGCGAGCCAGCCTGTGGTCAAGCTTCTTCTTAGTGCGCTCGAGGTTCAAGATAAGGAGGCCGGTGACGGAACTACCCGGATGCTTCTACTGGTGGGCAGTATGCTCGAGGAGGCTGAACGATTGATTAAGAGCAGGGTTCATCCATCCCGGGTGGTAGCGGGGTTCAGTGAAGCCGCCTCAGAGACTGTTCGATTCCTAGAGGGCATATCGAAGAAAGTTCTCGGTATGAGAGACTTGATCGATGTCGCAACCACAGCCGGTGCTGGCAAGCATCTAGCAGAGAGCAGACCGGTTCTCGTCTCAGATGTTGTGGATGGTGTCTGTGCCGTCACGGAGGTGCGAAGTGGTAGAAGGGTCGTAGACAGAGAGGCGTTAGCCGTGGAGGCCATCGAGGGTTCAAGCTCGACAGAGTCGTTCCTTTTGAAAGGGACGCTCATACACGGAAGGAGGGCACACCCAGAGATGCCGCAGAGAATCGAGGAGGCAAGATTGGGGATAGTTGATTTTCCACTTGACTTATTCAACAAGCCTGCGTATGCATCGAAAATCCCTCATGTGAAGGTCGTTTCAGTAGCAGGGGTCTCAGATTTTTGGGATTTTCAAAGGGCGCGCGATCTGCTGGAGGAAAGAGTTGAGGCCATCACGCGCTGTGGTGCAGATGTTGTTGTCTGCAAGAGGGGAATAGGCGACCTAGGCATATCTATGCTCGCCAAGAGAGGGCTGCTCGCAATCGAGAGGGTAACTAGAGAGCTGGATATTTTCCGGCTCTCGAAGGCAACAGGCGCGAAGGTCGTCGGAGACCCAATAACATTATTGGAAAATGACCTTGGGAGTGCGAGGCTTGTAGAGGAGAGGGAGGTAGCCGGGAGGCGGGCGATTTTCTTCGAGGGGTGCAAAAGTCCAAAGGCGGTAACGCTTGTCATTCACGGCGTGAACGCGTCAAGCCTCGGAACGCATAGAAGGTGTGCCGAGACCATCATCGGGGCGGTTGCTTCGGCGGTCGAGGCTGATAGTATCCTTCCAGGAGGGGGAGCGGCCGAGGCTGCTGCTTCAAGGTTCCTAAGGGGCCGCGCGTTTGACTTTTCCTCCAAGAAACAACTGATCTACCAAGGTTTTGCTGACGCTCTGATGATCGTTCCATCAACTCTCGCAAAGACCACAGGTGCAGACTTCATTCAACTCATAGCAGATCTCCTCAACTCCCAAGAGATGGGCCATGTTTTTGGTATTGATGTGAAAAGCAGACGCGTTGCGAACGTGTACGAGCTGGGAATCGTCGATCCATTGAGGGTAGTGTCCGGTGCCATCTCCAACGCATCCGATTTCGTGACCCAGCTTCTGGATATAGACTGCCTGCTGAAAGCAAAACCGACCCGAGCGGAAGAAGAGGGAGAGGAGCATAACCACCATGGAGGCATGACCGAGGCTGCAAAGGGTGACGATGTCAGTTCAAAATAGTATATCATTATCTTTTTTGGAATGAGAGGGTCGTTTAGAAATCATTATATTGCCCTATTTTAATTGTTTTATGGCAGGAACTTTTCTATGGGAATGACTTTATTGAATAGAAAGTTACTCAGGGTAAATTTAACCGAGAGAACCTTTAAGACGGAAGATGTCCCTGAATCGGTCGTCAGGAACTTCATTGCCGGTAAGGGTTTTGCGGCTTATTACGCATACAAGGAATTGAAGAAAGGGACGGCCTCGCTCTCTCCTGAAAATAAATTGTTTATATTTAACGGTGCCCTAACCGGCCTGTTCCCCGGCTTTACCCGTTACGTTGTTGCGTCCAAGTCACCAGCTACGGGGATTTTTTGTGATTCTTATTCGGGAGGGCGGTTTGGACAGGAACTGGCGAAGACGGGTTACGCCGGTATGATAATCGAGGGGAGGGCCACAAATCAGGTTTACCTGAGGATTGATGGCGATGCGGCGGATCTGAAGGATGGCTCCAGCCTTGCAGGAAAGAACGCCTATGAGATCTGCGATGTTCTGAAGCCGCTGTCAGCCATGGTCATAGGGGAGGCGGGAAGGAGGATGGTGAAGTTTGCCTGCATACTGAATGACCTCACGGGTCCGGGTAGGGCCGGAGTGATTGGGCGCGGGGGACTCGGCGCGGTGATGGGATCCAAGAACCTGCAGGCGGTCGCCATTCGGGGGAAACTTTCTGACAAAGAACTTGTGCCTCCCAACAAGGCAGAAGAGGTAAGAAGGGTGTACATGAAGGCTATGGAGTATTTGCGGAATTACGTCGTGAAGGGAATCGATCTCGGGGGCAACCTGCCCGCTGTTGAGATGGCCGCAAATGCCAGGGTCTTACCGGTCAAGAACTTCACGGAGGGTTACACAGACGGCTGGGAGCGCCTCGCAGTTCCGGAGATAAGGAGGCATACCGTCAAGAAGCACACCTGTCCCTTGTGCCCCTTAGCGTGCGGGGTGCACGTCAAAGTCGGCAATGATGAGGTGGACAGGCTGGAATACGAGACGGTTGCGTTGAACGGCTTCAACTGCAATCACCTGGAGCTAGGCAGGGTCGTTCGCATATGCAGGGTGTGCAACGAGCTCGGCATGGATACGATGAGCTCCGGCGTTGTGGTGTCCTTCGCAATGGAGTGCACCGAGGAGGGAATATACGACTTCGGTGTGAGGTTCGGGGACATTGAGAGCCACATGAAGTTGCTCAACAGGATAGCAAAAAGGGAGGGGGTCGGAGATCTCTTGGCCGAGGGGGTGAAAAGGGCATCTCAGAGGGTCGGCGCCGAGGGACTGGCGCTCCAGATAAAAGGGCTGGAGTTCCCAGGGTACGACCCGAGGGGGGTTGTGGGGATGGGACTGGCCTACGCCACTGCGGATAGGGGAGCTGACCACCTCAGGGCTTGGACGATAACATCTGAGCTGAAGGCGCCCTTCACCATAGAGGGCAAGGCGCACCTGACAAAGTACCTGCAGGATAGGAACGCCGCGCTCTGGACCCTGATAAGCTGTGACAACATCCCGGCGAATACGACCGGCGACCCCGAGGTCTGGGTGGATCTGGGTATTGAGATGCTCAAAGCGATCGGCATTTCGATGGATAAAGAAGCGTTTCTGAGGACCGGCGAGCGGATTTACAACCTCATCCGGCTGTTCAACGTCCGTGAAGGCATCTCTAGAAAGGACGACTGCCTGCCTGAGAAGATGCACGGGAACCGCCTAGACACAGGATGGAAGATAGGGAGGGAGGATTTTAACAAGCTCCTCGACATGTACTACGACCTGCGGGGATGGGACGGCAACGGCATCCCGACGGGCGATACTTTAAAGAGGTTGGCTTTGGAAGTTTAGCGTGGTGCAAAACGGTTGGTGAAGGTTAGGATCAACGGTCTTCAAGTGCCGCTGAGATGGAAAGAGGTTGAGATCGATGCCGATGTTGAGGACGTTGGAGGCCTGATTACAGAACTGATCAAAACGAACCCGTCATATGGAAAACACTTGCTGACGGAGAATGGAGTCAGAACGGATTTGAACATATTAATAAACGGAAGGCATTGCATGTTCATCGATGGTTTGCGTTCAAAAGTAGACCCTAAGGATACAATAGACATCATATTGCCCGTAATAGGGGGTTAATTCTTCCTATTTTGTTTAGGCACATAAAGGTCGAAGTTTGTGCATTGTGATTAGTTATCGATTCAACGGCAATTTAGCCTTCATGAAATCCGTATAGGTCGTTCCATCAACATCAACACTCATCAGTGAAAACCTATAAATAACATTCTTGTGGAATATAGCTCAGGATTTTATAAAAAGGGTGAAATTATGGTGGAAGCAATTGGAAAACCAGAGGGTGTAAACACCAGAATATATGAGCATTTAGCAGCCATCGTCGGTTCAAGGTACGCTAGCAACAGCGAGGATGTGCTTTACACGTACTCCGAGGATTTTCTCACCTTCGAGGAGCCGGGCAAGGCGGACTTCGTCGTGATGCCAAAAACACCTGAGGAGATTCAGGCGATCCTTCGATTGGCCAACCGCGAGAGGATCCCAGTTGTCCCCTGGGTGGCAAACTTGAGCATCGGCGCCCTTGCAACCCCCCGCGAAGGGGGAATAGTGTTGGACATGAGGAGGATGAACAAGGTCCTCGAGGTCAATGAGGAGGACCAGTATATATTGGTCGAGGCCGGAATCACCTATGCCGATGCAGTTGGCTATATGAACAGGCATTACCCTCACCTGAGGATACCTGTGACCTATGCGCCGCCGGCAACGGGGTACGTCGCATCGTCCCTGATGTACGGGATGACCGACCTCTCGATGGCATACGGGGACGCCAGCTTCTTCATAAATGCCTTCGAGGCGGTGCTGCCAACGGGCGAGATGATCCGCACCGGCTCAGCCATGTCATCGCCATACTGGAGCCACCACTCGGCCCTTCCGGACTTCGGCCTGATCGGGCTGTTCATAGGATGGAGCGGCACGAGCGGCGTGATCACAAAGGCCAGCATAAAGCTCTTCCCGAAGAGGCCCTTCAGAACGGACTATTTCATGGACGCAGACACAGTCGAACGTGGCTTCAAGATCCAGCGGATGCTAGCTCGGACCGGGATAATTGACGACATAGCCTCGAACAACTGGGGATGGGGGAGGGTCGAGGCCGGTGAGAAGTTACCATTCAAGGACGGACGGAGACCAGGTGAGGCCGAGCTGAGCTCTTGGGTGTCTTTTACCGCAAATACCGAGAAGGAGATGGATGCCAAAATCGAAATCGTCAAGGACATTACAGAGAAGGGTGGCGGAAAGCTCACTCTCTTCGAAGAAGGGATAAAGACGTTCACCAAGGGCGACCAGATAAAGTACTTCAAGTACCTCCCTCTGCAGCTGTCAAACGACATCAGCGGCGCCAGGGGCGGCAGGGCCCAGTGGGTGGGAGGATACGTCCCGCCGTCGAAGAACGCCGAGATCTACAGGGCGGTCGAGAAGGTCTACGACAAGTACGGCTACACCGCGGCAGGGCAGCCCATACAGGCGTACAACAGGTTAATGGATCACGGCCATGAAGGGATTATACGCTACAACATCTTCGGGGACAAGAACGACTCGCCAGAGAACGTGGAGAAGCACAGGAAATGCCTGCGGGAGATCGGCGAGACTATGCGGGCGCACGGCACGATCCTGTACAAGGCTCCACCGTACTTCGCGAGGCTGAACTGGCTCGTGACAGACCCCGCTGCAATGAACCTGATAAGGGGCATCAAGAAGATGATAGATCCTAACAGGATCATGAATCCGGGACAGATGGACTTCTAGGAGTGGAGCAAAATGCAGTATCCAAAATCCTTCAAACATGTTGAGGCTAAGCTCAAGGCGGGCAACGTCCCGCAGCAGTGCATTCACTGTGGCACCTGCAGGACATGGTACCAGTCCAAGTTCTGGAACCCGATCTGCCCGAGCGGCGAGTGGAAGAACTTCGACCCGTACTACCTCAGCGGCAAGATGCAACTGGTAATGGGTCTGATGAAAGGCAGGCTGAAATGGTCCGAGGCGATAGCGAGACCGTTCTTCGAGTGTACAATGTGCGGCAACTGCTCGGAGCAGTGCTACATCGTGGAGACCGATGGCACACGACCAATCTTCGAGCTTGCCCTCCCACTGCTGGAAGCGGTCAGGGCAGACGCTGTAGCCCACGGATTTAGCCCGCCGGAGCATAAGAAGTTTGCGCAGGCGATAGCTACTAAGCACAACCCCTACGATGAGAAGCATGAAAACAGAACCGCTTGGCTGAAGGGGGCCATAGGAGAGACAAAGCTTTCAAAGAAGCCAGACCTCGTCCTGTTCGTCGGATGCACATCCTCCTACAGACAAAAGAACATAGCCATATCCACTGCAAAGGTTTTCAAGAAGCTTGGACTGAACTTCACGGTCATGGAAGACGAGTATTGTTGTGGCTCCCCGTTGCTTAGAACGGGACAGTGGGATCCTGTGAAGGACCTCGCGAAGCACAACATTGAGGAGGTCAAGAAGACCGGCGCGGAAACTATCGTGACCTCCTGCCCGGGCTGCTTTAAGGTCTGGTCACACGACTATTCCAATGAGAACTACGGCGGAGTCTTGGGCATCAAGCATGACTTTAAAGTGATCCATACGACCCAGCTCTTGGCAGATCTGCTGAAGAAGGGCAAGCTGAAGCCCAAGGGCAAGGTGGATGCCAAGCTGACCTACCACGATCCGTGCCACATGGGAAGGAACCTTGGGGAAAAGGCGGTCTACGAGGCTCCAAGGGAGCTTTTGAAAGCGATACCTGGTGTGAAATTGGTGGAGATGGAACGAAACAGAGCAAACGCATGGTGTTGTGGATCAGGCGGCGGGGTAAAATCAGCATTTCCTGACTTTGCAATATGGACAGGGGAAGAACGAATAAAAGAGGCCACAGATGCTGGTGCAAGGACACTTGTCAGTGCTTGCCCATTCTGTCAAAGAAATCTTGATGAATCTTCGAAGGCCATGAACGCGGGAATGGAAGTTCTCGATGTCGTGGAACTGGTGGAGAAGACCCTTTAATGCAACACTTCTTCTTTTTTATTATCAAAGTTTGGATAAGGTGGTAATTAATGAGGTCGAGAGAGAGAGTCGAAGCCATTTTGAAATTCACTGAACCTGATTGCATACCGGTCATTCCCCCTTTTCAAGGATTCTGGGCACTCGTCGCTACCGGACTTAAGGTTCCTGAAGCGTTCGCAAGGCCCGAAAAGGGGGCGGAGGCGCAGATACAAATGCTGAAGAAGGTCCCATTTGACGCTCTTGAGGTCCTTTGGGACTGGCTTACTCCAGTGGAGGCATGCGGTTGCAAGGTTC
>Ga0315280_10007373_pt1 | contig 14797 bp, 7 predicted proteins | sample YL17G06_40_MG_FD_203697 | JGI IMG/M metagenome (GOLD analysis project Ga0315280, IMG submission 203697) | Sediment microbial communities from Yellowstone Lake, YNP, Wyoming, USA - YL17G06_40 | ecosystem: Environmental > Aquatic > Freshwater > Lake > Sediment | place: USA: Wyoming | collected...
GGTCTCCAAATAGGGGCGGTTTGATGACGATTTTCTTCCATCCCGGTTCTCGGCATTTCAGGCCGGCAATGGCCCGATAGAACCAGGCATCCACGCTTCCCAGCATGACGTGATTGTGGGAGTTCATCCCGCCTCTGGTTAATTTTTCCCATCTTTCCCAGAGGGTTGTGGCTCCTTCTCTAACCATATATCCCCATCCGGGATAGCTCTCCTGGGAGACAATCCTATAGGCCGTCTCTCCGTAGCCATTCTCGCTGAGCACGTCAAGGAGATATCTTGTCCCGATGATCCCTGTATCCAGATGATCATCCCGTTCCTTGATGACGCTATGGAGAAGTCTCTCCATAACTTTATCCTTTTTTTCCGCAGGGACCATGCTTAGAAAGAGGGGCAAGACGTTCGAAGTCTGGTTCGGGCTCTTATCTACCGGACTGATCCTGAAAGCGGCATATTGATCCTCGCCCAGAAATTTCGCGTTGAAACTGGTTTTAATTTCCTCCGCGAGCTTGGCATAAGAATGGACATCGTCACTCCGGCTGAGGATTTTCGCAAACGTCGAAATGAGAGTTACAGCCCGATAATAGCACCAGGTTGAGGTTAATTCTAAGGGAGTCTTTTTGGGGCCGACACTCCCCGGGGGACACCAGTCGCCGTATTTTCCCAGGTTTTTGATGATATTCCCCTCGGCGTTCTTAGACAAAAAGTCGACATATTTTTTCATCGGGGCGTAATGTCTCTGGATAACTCTCTCGTCTCCGTAATAGAAATGCATCAGCCAGGCCAGCTCCAAATAAGCAATTCCCCAGGCTGGATCAGCCGGATAGAGCCGGCTCAGGTAAGGAGGCACAGTATCAGGTAAGCTGCCATCTTCTTTCAGGGAAAGCCTGATATCTTCTAAGTATTTCGTGTAAAAAGCGGCCATATCGAAGTTGAGGATAGCCTCTTCCGCTGAAAGATGGGCATCGGCCAGCCATCCCTGCCTCTCATCTCTCTGGGGACAATCCGTAGGAATGCTCATTAAATTGGAGAGTTGTCCCCAGATGATATTATTATGGACCTGGTTGAGGAGGCTGTCGGAACTGGCGAAATGGCCGGTTCTTTCCACATCGCTGTGGACAAAACAGCCCTCGATGTTATCAGGGCTTGGCTCTCCAGGAAAACCTGTGATTTCGACATAGCGGAATCCATGATAGGTGAATCGCGGCTCGTAAACCTCCTCTCCATCTCCTTTGAGGATAAAGATATCGGTGGCCTCAGCATTCTGGTTAGGAAGGACATTCAGCATTCCATCCTCATGGATGAGCTCGGCATGTCTGAGTCTTATTTCAGCCCCCCGGGGTCCTCGCGCCCTGAGCCTGACCCAGCCGGAGAAATTCTGCCCGAAGTCAGCCACAAAGACTCCCGGCCGACAGCTCCACAGCCGCGCCGGCTTGAGTCTTCGAGTGACGCGGATAGGAGGAAAAACCTGTGGAGAGAGGTTTGTGCCCGGCACTGCTATGGCATGATCCCATCCAGAATCGTCGAATCCGGGCTCATCCCAGCCAGGCTTCTCGAGCCTGGCGTCATACCGTTCACCGGCATAAAGACCATTTTCCAAGAGCGCTCCGGAGGACACCTTCCAGGTTTCATCAGAAATGACCCGGTCAACGAGTTCATTTTCGCGCTCGAGATAGATTTGCAGAATCAGCCGAGGCTGAGCGTAGCCGTAATTTTTGATGTGCCTTCCATTCCCGAGGATCACGGCCGCGGCATTTTTTTCTTTAATCAAATCCGTAATGTCGTAGACGGAATAGAGGGCGATCTTCCGATAGTCGGTCTGAGCGGGGTCGAGGACATGGTTTCCAACTTTCTGTCCGTTAAGACGGAATTCATAGTATCCGAGCCCGCAGATATAAGCTCTGGCGCGACGGATCTTGCCTTTGGCTTTAAACTCTTGGCGAAAATAAAGAGCCAAGCTTTGGACGAACTCACCCGAATATTCTCCTGAGGTGACGTTCCCTTTGGACTCGAATTCTGCGATCTCTTTCCGGCTGATCCACTTCGCCTTCCAGTCTCTCTCTTGGAGAAGGCCCATCTCAAAGGAAGCGATTTCGCTGTACGGGCTGACCTTTCCTTGCTCGTCCCACCAGCGCACCCGCCATAAATATTTTTTCCCGGTCCAAAGAGCCTCTCCGGCATAAGCGATTCCTGATGTCAGTTCAGAATTCACCTGGCCGCTGTTCCAATAATCTCCGGTCTCCTTTTCGATGAAATCTTTTTCCGGAGAAACAATAACTTGATAGGCCGCCTGCTTTGCTCCACGCCTGGGATGCTCTGGAATCCAGGAGAATCTCGGTGCGGCTGTTGTGATGCCAAGCGGGTTGGTTAAGTATTCACATTTCAAACGACGGGGCGGCAACGGGTTCAGGTTCATTTTGTCCTGTTTTATTCCGCCTGGGCCAAAAAATAGTCGGCGACACGAATGTGGTATTTCTCCGGGTCTAAAGATTTGACGATCGTCCTGGTATGCGTGTCGGTTCCAGGCTCCGCTTCGCTCAAATCCACGACGTCGCCGTCAATCTTATTCCCCGACGCATCGCTGATGAGCTTCACCTTCGGCCGAAGCAGAAGCATTGTTTCCGGGTGATTCTCGATGACGATGCCTAACTCTCCGGTGTTGAGGGCCACCAGCGAGCCCACAGGATAGAGGCCTATCATCTTGACGAACTCCCGGAGCAAGATGGGATGGAATTCCTTGCCGCTCTGCTGGAGCATCAGGCTCAGAGCTTCATCCCGCGTGAAAACGTTCGTCCGGTAGACTCTTTTCGTGGTGACAGCATCAAAAAAGTCGGCGATCTTGACGATCTTGCTGAAGAGATTGACCGATTGCTTCTTGAAATGCCGCGGATATCCCGTCAAGTCTTCTTTGACGTGGTGCTCTAAGGCCACATGGACCGCTCGGAGCGGAAGGTTCTTGAATTCTATAAACTGGACCAGCTTGCCCGCTCCTTGGAGGGGATGCTTTTCGATGATTTCTCTTTCTTGCTCATCCAGCTTGGCCGGCTTTTCCAGGATTTCTTTGGGAGTGTCCAGCTTGCCGAGGTCATGAAAGAAAGCGCTGATCCCCAAATCCGCGAGCTCATTCCGGTCGAGGCCAAGCCTTCTTCCCAGAGCGATGGACAGGATGCAGACATTCATCGAGTGGTTGAGAGTGTATTCGTGAAAATTCTTGATGTTGGTCAGCCCCTGAACAAAAGATTCATTATCGACGATGTGGTTAAATATAGACTGCATCAGCCTTCGTGTTGTGCTCAGCTGGATCTTTTCCTGGCGATATTCTGTTTCGAAGGCTTCTTCGAGATGGGTGATGCCGAGGAAAAAGACCTTAGCGGCGTATTTTTCGCGGCTTGAAGTCAGCTCCGAGGGGAGCATCTTTTCCAGGGTGATGCGGCGGATGGCTTGGTTTTTAAGATCCTCCGCTAAAGCCTCAAACGGCGTGTTGGATTTGCCCGCCCCCTTCGCCAGAAGGATCATGAAGGATTTGAGGTCGTCTTCGTTGACCTCAGGCTCAAAGATGATCCCGCCGATCTCATTTTTCTTGAATTCTTGGAGGACAAATCTAAAAAAATGGTAGTTCGAATAGCCATATTTGAGCCGGAGATTGTTGAAGAAGAGCGTGCTCTGGCGGGCGGTGAAATGAGCCTCTCCCGATTCAGCCAGAGCCCTTCTGATAAGGACCAGCAGAGAGCCGACCTGGCGCTGGAAGAGAAGGTTATTCGGCTCATAGATTTTGCCGCTTTTCAGGAGGACATTGAGCCGGATGACCATTTCGACGGCTAAATGATGAAGAGCTTTTGCTTTTTCTAACCGGTCCTTGTCCTCGGGATGTGTCTTCATGCTGTTCGCCGTTCGGAAGGAGAGGGCTCGTTTTCTCCGGTCATTTTTTCAAGAGCCTGAAGACAGGCTTTTCTTATTTTCCCGCGGCGGCGCTGGGCGCCTTCTTTTAAGGCTTCTTTAGCCGCAGGGCTGGCCATTATTTCTAAGGCTCGAACGGCGCAGAGGCAGGCCTCCTTTTGTTTGAAACTCGGAGAAAAGGGAGATTTTCTCAGAATTTTCCGGAGATAAACGCAGGCTTCCTCAGACCGGCTTTTCCCGAGAAAATCGTAGAACGCTTTTTTCTCCTTGGAGCTTTTTTTAGGGAAAGCCTTAGCGGAAACGAGGGCAATGATTTGGTCCAGAATTTGTCTGTCCTTGAAAAATTTTAGATTTTCTGCCGCGGCTGTGCGGACGTCCTCATCCGCATCGGCGATAAACCCGAGCAGAATTTTGTTGGCCTTCTCGTTCTCGATTTTTCCGAGTGACTGAATGGCTTCCAATTTAATCTCTTTATTTTTATAGCCAAGAAAGCTGGCCAGAAATGGGATGACCCTTCTGTCTTCGCTGTGGCTTAAAAAAGCGATGATTTCCCTGGCCAGAGTAGGTTTTGACTCTTGAGTCAGGAGCATCAGCGCTCCGGCATCCGCTTGCCCGAACTGCTTGAGAAGATCCAGAGCTTTCTCGCGGAAGACCGGGTCCTTAGAGTTTTCAAATAGATCAGCGACGAGGCGGGCAGCCTCAGGTCCGACCAGCTTCAGGTAAGAAAAGAGAGATTCCAGGTCAGTCACGGCGCCGAGGTCGAGAGATTGTTGGAGTTGGGCCAGGGCTGTTTCTTGGGTCATCTCTTTGATCAAGCCTTCAACCAGGTCTGCTTTTCTTTTATTCGTAGCGGCGAAGATGTCTTTGATTTCGTGAAGAGACCTAAGAAGCAACGACGCCGTGGCAAACTCAGTCTTCCGGATAGCTTCTTGATGGCGCTGTTTCAAGACATCGGCGATCCCCGGGAACTGCTCCAGTCTGTCTTCCAAATAAATAATCTCGACCATGAGGTTGAGATATTCCTCTTCAGCTCGGAGGCGGCGGTTTGAAAGAAGCAGGGCTTCAATCTCTTGCATCTCTTTCTCATCGGAAGGTGAAAAGAGGGCCTTGATTTTATCCTGCCCCGGCAGGTTCGTTGTTTCTGTTTCTCCTTCCTTAGACTCCTCCAAGGCAAGGACGTTGGCGTGAACTTCCTCCAGGTCTTCGGGTGTCAGGGCGATTCGTCCGCTGTGAAGCTCCGACTTGTCGACTTTAATATCGAGAGGCCGTTTCCCGACGCCGATCTTGGTTTCCAGGAAGTCATCTGGAGCGAGATAGCGGATGTTGGCAAAATCTCTTTCCCAGAGAGCATTGACGATATCTCCTTCTTCCGGGGGAAGCAGGGCCACTTTCTTTATCGTCTCCAGAAACCCTCTGAGTTCTTCCTTTTCCAAACCCTTGTAAAAATAGAGCATCTGCATTCCGTCTTTGAAAAAAAAGAAGGGGAGACTCTTCCCCGGATGGGGGTCCTCATAGACCTTTTTCTCCCCGAAAGTGAAGGCATATTCTTCGATGCCGAGCTCCAATTTCCAGTTATCGTCGAGGAATTTCTTCAGTCTGTCATGAAGATCGGACAAGAAGTTGGCGAGAGTCTGGTGATCGGAAGGGAAAATCTTCGCCGCTGAGACGGCGTTGACAAGAAAATGGAGGATTTCCTTCACCTTGTCGAGTTGAGCCGGATCGGCAGGAAAGGATTCTTGATCAGCGCTCGTTTTTATGTTTTCGGTTTTTTTAGATTCCACGCCTTTTTATTTTAAGACTTTTTTTCCTATCGCGTCAATCTCATGAATGCTTGCTGATTGTCTTGGCCGGGAATCGGGCCAGGGAAGACTCTATTTTTTGCCGGCATCGCGTTTGCTCAAAACGTTTTTTTCGTAATTCTCGATGTCTCTATGCCACTCGGGGCCCGGAGGGACTTCCTGGCTAAGGCAATAATAATCCCAAACCGCTCCAAACGGAAGAGCCTTGAGCTCCTCGAGCAAGGCCAAACGGCCAAAATAATTGCCGCCGTTCTCTAGCCCTTTGAGCCTTTCCTCGGGTTGGAGAAGGGCCAGGAGAAAGGCCTTGAGGGTCGCCCTGGCTCCGATCACCCAGGCTCCGACACGGTTCATGGAAGCGTCGAAAAAGTCCAGGGCGATGTGGACTTTACGGAGGGCCCGGCTCCGGAGGATTTCTTCGGCCACGTTCCTCAGGTCTTCATTCAGGATGACGACGTGGTCGGAATCCCAGCGGACCGGCCGGCTGAGGTGGAGGAGCATTTCCTCGGAGAATTGGAGGATGGCCGAAATCTTGTCGGCGATGGATTCAGTTGGATGAAAATGCCCCAGGTCCAGGCAGATCATTTTTCTTTTGGCCAGCGCATAGCCAAGATAGAATTCGTGGGAGCCGACAACATAAGATTCGCTGCCGATCCCAAAAAGCTTGCTCTCCAGGGAGTCCTTCATGGTGGTAGGGCTGTATTCCGTCTTAAAAATTTCGTCAAGAGATTCCTTGAGCAGGGCGCGGGGCGACCAGCGGTCAAAAGGGCTATCCTTGGAGCCGTCAGGAATCCAAAGGTTGTGAAGGCTCGCCGCCCTGAGTTCTCGTCCTAAGAAGGAGGCAATTTTGCGGCAGCGCTTCACATGCTCAATCCAGAATTTTCTGACCCCTTTGTCCTTAGAGCTCAAAGTATAACCGGAATTGGCTCGGGGATGGGAAAAGCAGGTAGCGTTGAAATCGAGCTTCAGTTTCTCCTGTTTGGCCCAGGCGACCCAGTTTTTGAAGTGGGTTGGTTCAATTTCGTCCCTCTCGACGCGCTTTCCGCCGAATTCACCGTAGATGGCATGGAGATTGAGACGGTGGCTGCCGGGAATCAAAGATAACGACTTCTTGAGGTCCAGCCGCAACTCTTCGACAGTTCGCGCTCTGCCGGGGTAACTGCCGGTGACCTGAATCCCGGCCGAATGGGCCGCCTCTTCTATCTTCTCAAACCCGCGGATATCATCCCCTTGCCAGCAGGGAAGAGAAAGCGATATAGACTTAAGCGCAGCCAGGGCGGAGGCCGCATCAACGCCAAGTTCGGCATATTGATCTCTGGCCAAAGCGTAGGCTTTTTCGATGGTTGAAGGATTCATCGGTGCACCTCCCTTTCTTTATTCAAGAAGAAGTTCATCAACTATCCAGCAGGTTTTGAAACCGGCTAAAGGCAAGATCCCAGTCTTTGGCGCGGGACGGCTCATAACTTTTCAAGGCGAAAGAGTTGCGGATAATTTTTCGGATATCATCAAGAGAGGCAACATATCCCAACGCCAAAGCTTGAACCATGATGTTCCCCGTGGCCGTCGCCTCAGCCGGACCGGCGACGACGGGGAGGCCCGTGGCATCGGCGGTCAATTGGCAGAGAAATTGATTTTGCGATCCGCCGCCAATAAGGTGGATTCTTTCGATCGGCATATCCGTGAGCTGACGCAGCTGACTCAAAGTGAGGCGATACTTTAGAGCAAGGCTTTCCAGGATGCAGCGCGAAGTCTCCGGGATGGTCAGAGGAGGCGTTTGTCCGGTCTTAAGGCAGAATCGGCGGATCGCCTCCGGCATGCTGGGAGGGTTCAAAAAATTCGGCCAGTCCGGGTCGATGAAAGCCCTGAATGCCGGCGCCTCTTCCGCCAGGCTCGTGAGCTCTTCATAAGTCAGCGGAGCTTTTTTCGCCCATTCTTTCCGGCACTGCTGAAGCAGCCAGAGTCCGGTGATATTTTTGAGAAAACGAATCGTCCCCGAAACTCCACCCTCATTAGTGAAGTTGGATTCCAGGGCTTTTTTGTTGATGATCGGCCTGGGGGTTTCGAGGCCCATTAAGGACCAAGTCCCGGAGCTAATGTAGGCCCAGTTCGCTCCCGAAGCGGGGATGGCGGCGACAGCGGCGGCAGTATCGTGGCTGGCCGTGGCGATAACGAGAGTCTCTTCGAGACCTATTTCTTGCGCAACTGCCGGGCTCAACGTCCCGATCACAGTCCCCGGAGAGAGCACATCCTGCATGATGCCGCGAGGAATCCCCAGGGAGGCGAGAAGCTTTTCATGCCAAATTCCACGGTGAGGGTCGAGAAGCTGCGAAGTAGAGGCCAGGCTGAATTCGCTAGTCTTTTCGCCGGTCAGAAGATAAGTCAGGAGATCAGGCATGAAAAGCAGCCCGGAGGCATTCTTAAGGACTGGAGACTTATCCCTGACCATGGCATAGAGCTGAAACAGGGTGTTGAAAGGCAGGAATTGAATGCCGGTCCATTGATAAATCTTTTCTTTGGGCACTCGCTCGAAAAATTCTTCCATAGCACCTTTTGTCCGGGCATCTCGGTAGGCCAAAGGAAGACCGAGAATGCTGCCATCCTCAGCCAGAAGCCCGAAGTCAACTCCCCAGGTATCGACCGCCAGACTCTCGGGATAGACACCGGCCTCTTCGAGGCAAGCCTTCATTCCTTTTTTGACTTCCTCGAAGAGGCTATAAATATTCCAATGAAGGTGCCCGAGGACCTGGACGGGGCCATTGGGGAAACGAGACAGCTCCCGGGTCATAATCCTGTCTGCGTCTATTTTTCCCAGAATCGTCCTGCCGCTCTCCGCCCCCAGGTCAAAAGCGAGAAAATGATGAGCCTTCATCGTTTCTCCTTTTTATATAATCATTGTGGCCGGATTTCAAGTGAGCGGACTTTGAAAAGTTAGAGAAAATGGCTTAATATGAAGGCGGAAAGGATGAAGATGCAGCTCGAAGACAAATTAAAGCTTCTTAGAAAAGAGAGAGCCTCCCGGACAAGGTCTGATTCGGTCGGCAAGACTTGGCAGAGGCTCGATAAGAATCCTGACCTTTCCACCAAAGAAAAATTAGAGAAATTGATCACCCTGACCAAGACCGCAGGGAAAATGAAGGAAAAGGCCGAGCCTGCTGAACCCCAGTCGCGGAAAGCCCTCCAGATATTTGAGAATCACTTCTCTCTTCATTCAAGATACGGCAAAATATCTTTAGCCGCGGGTCTCAAGCTTAATGGCGGGATTCTTTCCCTTCTCAGCCGTGATAAGAGTTTTGAAGACCAGGATCTTTCCACCGCTCTTTTTTTGGACCTGGAAACGACCGGATTGTCCGGCGGAGTCGGGGTCGTGGCTTTTCTTGTCGGGCTGGGCTTTTATAAAGATGACAGATTTCACGTCCTGCAGTTTTTTCTGGGAGACTTGGCCGAAGAAGAAAGCCTGATCCAAGAGCTCAGCCGGTTCTTCTCCCAGATGAATTTCCGATCCGTGGTCAGCTTTAACGGCAAAGGCTTTGACCTGCCTCTGCTCGAGACCAGGTTTATTCTCCACAAGCAGCCCTTGACCCTCAGGGAGCTTCCCCATCTCGACTTTCTTTTTTCGGCGCGGAGTCTCTGGAGCCATAAGCAGGAGAGCTGCCGTCTTTATCATTTAGCCCGGGAAATCCTGGAGGCCGGGCGCGAAGAAGACATCCCGTCGGCGGAAATTCCCTTCCGCTATTTTGAATTCCTGAGGTCCGGGGATTTCTCGCTCGTGGAGCCCGTCCTTTATCATAATCAGGAAGATATCCTTTCTCTTCTTGGCATTGTCATTATGGGCGGAAGCTTTTTCTCCGAAGAAAAAGTGGAAAGCTTGGAGGATTTTGCTGATGCCATGGATTTATTCGGAGCCGCCAAGCTGCTGGAGAAGACGGGAGAAGTCGATAAATCGGCGGACTTCATCCGCAGGGCCCTTGAGGGCAGGCTGTCTGAGGAGATTGCCCTTCTGGCCAAAAAGAAGCTGGCTCACTATTTCAAAAAAAAAGAAGACTGGGAAAAAGCCATCGGCCTCTGGCAAGAGATAGCTCCGTCGCATCAGTTGTTCTGCTTCCGAGAACTGGCGATGTATTATGAGCATAAGGAGAAGGACTATGAGAAAGCCAAGGAAATCGCTGAGGAAGGGCTGGCGTTGGCCTTGGGTGTTTCCCGAAACTACGAAGAGGATTTTGCCCACAGGATTGAAAGGCTCAGGTCCAGAATGACCAACCGGAAGAAAAACGCTTAACGAGAATGAAAAAGGAATTTCAAAAATTTCAAGGCTATCTCAGTGGCCACGGCCTCAAGATGACCAAGACCAGGGAGCTCGTCTTCAAAGAGATTTTTTCTTCCCCCGCCGTCCACCCCAATGCTTATGACGTTCACAGGAGGCTGCGAGCGAAAAGAAAAGACGTTTCCTTAGCCACGATCTACCGGACCCTTAACCTGTTGGTTAAAACCGGCCTTGTCAGCGAGATCGACCTGGGTGAAGACCACAGTCATTATGAGCCGGAAAGGAACAAAATAGCCCACGGACATCTCATCTGCCTCTCCTGTGGAAAAGTTCAGGAATTCAGAAACGAGGAGATTCAGGGGGTGATCGATAGAATCGGCGAGGAGAAAGGGTACACGCTGGATAAATTTTCGATCGAGGTTTTCGGGTTCTGTCAAAAATGCAAGAAAGGTTAGAAGCGCGAAAAAATTGCGATGGATGCAATACGCGTAGAAAATCTGACCCGGCAATTCAGCGACTTCACTGCCGTTGACCATTGTAATTATATCCAATGATCGGCAAGCACATAGCTAAAGATGGACATGGCGATGGCGCCGAGTTCCAGTTCTCGAGGGTGAACGGCCTCGAGGACATCCTGGCTGGAGTGATGAAAATCAAAGTATCGCTGGCTGTCCGGAACAAGGCCCATCATTATCGTTCCGGATTCTGCAAGCGGGCCGACGTCAACCCCTCCTCCGCCAGGCCTGATCCAGCTTAGCCCGAGCGGTTTAAAGAGATATTCCCATCGCTTAATTTTTGTGAGCACCCCGTCTCCGCCGCCCACGCCAAACCCAAGCGGACGAAATCCCCCTCTATCGGATTCGATAGCGGCGAGGTGAGTTTCGGTTTTTCTCTGCTCTGAGCGGGCATAATCTCGGCCGCCCGTTCCCCCAAATTCTTCGTCCATAAAAAGAACGCCCCGGATCGTCCTTCGGGGCCTTAGTCCCAGCTGTTTTAGCAGGCGCAAAGCTTCGACGACATGAGCACAGCCGGCTCCGTCGTCATGCGCTCCTTCGCCAAGGTCCCAGCTGTCAAGATGGGCTCCTAAGAGTATGATCTCATCAGGTTTTTCGCTTCCCGTTATTTCGCCGACGACATTGTAAGATGTCACCGGGGATAAATTGGCGCAGCTCGTTTTTAGAAAGACATTGAGATGCGGGTCTTTCTTGAGGGCCTGGCTGAGGACATTGGCGCCTTTTGTGCTGACACAAACAGCCGGTATTTTGGCCGCACCGGCGTCATATTTCATCAGGCCGGTATGAGGAAAGTCATTTTCGCCCAGGGTCAAGGAGCGGACTAAAGCAGCCGTGCCGCCGGCTTTCGCCGCCTCCACAGCGCCGGAAACCCTTTGATCAGCGGCCTCCCCGTAAGCCTCGAAAGTCTCGAGGTGCGTTGGGTCCATCGGTCGGTTAAAAAAAATAATCTTGCCCCGGGCTTTCTCGCCGAGTTTTCGAAGCTCCTCAAAAGACTTGACCTCAAGCACCTCGGCGGAAATCCCGTCTTTTGGCGTCGCGATGCTTCCTCCGAGCGCGCAGATGGAGATGGGAATAGTCCCAACCTGAGAAGAAATAATCCGGCCTTCTTCAATTTCTCCCCGAACCCAGCGGCCGACAACGGTCGGCTCAAGGTGGACTTTTTCCAGCCCCAGGTCCTCCATCTCTTGGCGCATGATCTCAACGGCAGCGGCAGCCTGGGCTGATCCGGTGAGACGACCTCCCATGCGGGTCAATTTTTGCAAAACCGAGTAAGCATAATTTTCTTCCATTCCTTTCTGGGCAATTTTTTCAGAAAGGTCCAGATAAGGCGGCTTTTCTGTCTGGCCATGAGCATCTCCGTTTCTGTGAAAGCGCAGATTGGAGAGAGGGTCCTGTCGCGGCGCGTCCCCGTCCGTCCTCGCTTCGCACCCTAAAAAAGAAGGGTCCCCTGCGCTTCGGGCGTTGCGGGGGCTTGCGCCGTGCCACCCTTTGCAGATCATGGTTGTCACAAAAACGGAGATGCTTCTTGTCCGGGAGGGTGCAGGAGAAAGCGCAACGAAGAGATAGAAAACCAAAAAAGAAAGAGAAAAATTCTTGGCTCTAAGACCGATTCTCAGCCTTGACATCGTCCGACCTCCTATCACTGTCCTTTCACGAGACTATCCAGTCCTTAGGAAGGGAGAGTCGTGCTCTCGTAGCCTTGAGCCAGCCTCTTCCTCAGCAGCGCCTTGACTATTTCCATGGCGAGGAAAACAAAGAAACTGAACCCGACGATGATACCTATCATTCTCAGGGTCGGGTTAAGGATGCCAAAGGATTTCCTCACCGAGGGAAGCTGGATCAACACGGCGCTGAGAAGGATTTGCGAGAGGATCGCCAGGACCAGCCCGCGGTTCGGGGGAACTTTGAAAACGCTGAACCGAAGCGACCGGAAGTTAAGAGCAATCACCAGCTCGACAACGATGAAAAGAAAGAAAATCTCTGTTCTGGCCTGAGAAATATCGTTGAGGTCATGGAAGAAGAGGAAATAAAAGAAGGGCGTTTCAATCAGCAAGGCCATCAGAATGAAAATGACGACGTCTCGCGAAAAAACGCTTTCCCGGGGATGGCGGGGCGGACGCTCCATGATATCCGGATCAGATGGAGCAATGCCGAGGGCCAGAGCCGGGATGCCGTCCGTGACCAGGTTGATGTAAAGAATGGCTGCCGCGAGAAGCGGGAGGTAGTCAGGCCCTTTGATCAAGACGATACCGCCGATCACGGCCACTTCGGTGATGTTGCAGCGGAGAAGATAGGTCAGATATTTTTTGATGTTATCGTAAATCCATCGGCCCCGCTCGATGGCTTTCAAAATGGTGGCGAAGTTATCGTCGCTGAGCACGAGGTCGGCAGCGTCCTTGGTGACTTCAGTGCCGGTGATCCCCATGGCTATTCCGATATCGGCCTGTTTGAGGGCCGGCGCGTCGTTCACGCCGTCGCCGGTCATAGCCACAACCTCTCCCCTGGCTTTCCAGGCTCGGACAATTTTCAATTTATCGATCGGCGAGACCCGGGCATAGACGGTCACTTTAGCGACGATCTTTTCCAGCTCGTCCTGCGGCATTTTGGCCAGCTTTTCTCCGGTCAGGACCAGGTCGCCTTCCTCATAGATGCCGATTTCTTTGGCGATAGCCCGGGCTGTTATCTCATGGTCGCCCGTAATCATGACCGTCTTGATCTTCACTTTTTTGCAGGTCTGAACAGCCTCGATGGCCTCCTCTCGCGGCGGGTCCATCATCCCGGCAAGTCCCAAGAAGACCATATCTTTCTCATCTTCCTCTCCAAAGCGGCTCGTTTCCGAAGGTATTGGCCGGAAGGCCACTCCCAAAACTCTGAGGGCAGCCTGAGCCATTTCCCGGTTGGCTCTGGAGGCGGCGTCTTTGTCTTCGGCTGAAAACGGACGAACGCCTTCGGCCGTCAGAAGAGAGGAACAACGGGCCAAAATTTCTTCAGGCGCGCCCTTCATATAAGCTATTTTTCCGGCGCCGGGTTCCTGGTGTATCGTGGTCATGCGCTTCCGTTCTGAACTGAAAGGTATTTCCTCTATTCTTGGGTAGGCGAGACGAGTCTCCCTGACATGAAGGCCGGCTTTAGCCGCGACCACAAGCAGCGCGCCTTCGGTCGGATCACCTTTGATCGTCCATCTTCCTTCTATTTCTTCGAGCGAGGAATCGTTGCAGAGAAGGACACCACGAAGGAGCATGGACAGGGGACTTGGATCTTGGCTCGAGGTGCCGTTTAGAGGCTTGAATTCGCCCACCGGCTCATAACCGGCGCCGGTGACCTCCGTCAGGCTGTCGGCCGTGAAAATTCTCCGGACGGTCATTTCTCCTCTGGTTAGGGTGCCTGTTTTGTCCGAACAGATGACCGTCGCGCAGCCGAGCGTTTCGACTGCCGGCATCCTTCGCACCAGGGCGTTTCTTTTGGCCATCTGGTGCATGCCTATGGCCAAAGCGCCCGTGACTATGGCTGTCAAGGCTTCGGGGACTGCGGCAACAGCAAGAGCCACGGCAAACATGGTCGAATCAATCAGAAATTTCATGCTGATATGGCCGAAGATGGCCTCTCTAATCGCGCTGACACCGGCCACGAGGAAACAGATCGAAAAGGCGAGGATCCCCAGCCACTTGCCGATTTCATCCGTTCTTTTTTCCAGCGGAGTTTTTTTGGCTTCTGCTGAAGCCACCTCCTCGGCAATTTTGCCGAACTCGGTAGCCATGCCCGTCGAAGCTACGATTGCTTTGCCCCGGCCATACGTTACTATCGTCCCGGCAAAAACCATGTTTTTCCTTTCGCTGACAGGGGAATCTTGGAGCAGGGCGGCGGTATCTTTTCTGACAGGAAGGGATTCTCCGGTCAGGGCGGCTTCATCGCAATCGAGGGAACGGACCTCGAGCAGGCGGGCATCGGCAGGAATTTTGTCTCCCGCTTCGAGGAGCAGGATATCTCCGGGGACGAGATCTTTAGATGATATGTCTTCCTCCTTCCCGTCTCTGAGCACGGTGATGATGGGAGAAAGCATTTTCTTCAAGGCTTCCAAGGCCTTCTCGGCTTTGTATTCCTGGAAAAAGCCAAGCAGCGCGCTCAGGATGACAATGGCCCCGATCATCGCCGCATCAACGACCTCGCCCACCAGCATCGAGAGGACGACAGCGACCAAAAGAATAATGATGAGAAGATTTTTGAACTGATTAAAGAAGAGAACTACCGGAGAGACCTTTTCCTCTTTTTTGAGTTCGTTATAGCCGAATTTCTCTTGGCGAAGCCTGACTTCCTCAGATGTGAGTCCTCGA